>Ga0315909_10003837_pt1 | contig 18093 bp, 16 predicted proteins | sample LakEriMetagenome_11_FD_203527 | JGI IMG/M metagenome (GOLD analysis project Ga0315909, IMG submission 203527) | Freshwater fungal communities from buoy surface, Lake Erie, Ohio, United States - Buoy 2 MA125 | ecosystem: Environmental > Aquatic > Freshwater > Lake | place: USA: Lake Erie, Ohio... | reverse complement strand
GCGCCTCCAGCCAGACGCTGGCCTTGAACAGGAAGATCCCCGAATTCCAACGGTAGCCGCCATCGGCCAGATAGGCCTCCGCAAGCTCCAGCGCCGGCTTTTCCTTGAAAGCCTGAAGGACGTTGGCCTGGGGTGAGGCGGTCGGTCCGGCCAGCTGGGCACCGAGCTGCAGGTAGCCGTAACCGGTCTCAGCCGTGGTTGGGACCACCCCGAAGGTGACCAGTCGGCCGGCAGCCGCGAGCTCTCTCCCCCGCTCCACTGCGGCCATGAAGGCCAGCGGCTCGTGGATGAGGTGGTCTGCCGGCATCATCAGCAACAAGGGGTCGGCACCGGCAGCGCGGGCGGTCAGCGCGGCGCAGGTGATGGCGGGTGCGGTATTGCGGCCGACAGGCTCGAGCAGGATGCGCGCAAAGGGCAGCCCCAATTGCCTCGCCTGTTCGCCCACCAGGAATCGGTGCTCCTCGTTGCACACCACGACCGGCGGCAGGAAGTGGGCCGGAAAGCGCCCCCCAACCGTCAGACGGCGCAGTGTTCCCTGCAGAAGCGTGACGTCCTCCTCAACCTTGAGGAACTGCTTGGGGTAGTGTCCGCGCGAAAGAGGCCAGAGGCGTGTTCCGCCTCCGCCGGCGAGGACGACTGGAAGGATGTCATGCATGGAGTCGCTTGCCTGATGAGTGGTCATGACTGTGTTTCGGTCGCCATGCGGTATTTCTTTAAAAGCCCCCGGTCTGGCGCTGCAGTATTTCACGCGGACTGGTGAAAATCATTGATATTTTCAGGGCTTGTAACACGTTGCTGATTTGCGATCCCCTCTTTGGACCCTTACCATCCCGGGGGTGCTCGGTCACTCCTGCAGGGACCAGCCTCATTATGGAGATCAGGCGTTCGTGAGTTACCGTCTCTCACCCGAGACCTTGCCCGGCTGGAGCCTGGCCGTATTGAGCGGTTGCCTGCTGGTGTTCACGCTCGTCCATCACCTGACCGCCTCGAAAACGCTGGAATCGGACGAATTGGCGCTTGAGGCGCCTCCCATCCTTGCCAGCCCTGCATCTCAGCCCGCCAAGCTGGACCGCCTGCTCGAGTGGTCGCTCTTCGGCAAGGCCGCCGATACGGAAAGCGGTGGGGTAACGGCCGACGCCCCAGGGCCATCAACTGCCGTGGTCCTGCCAGAGGAGGACGAGGACACGGTCCTGCCGGTCACTGCCCTGGATCTCAAAGTGCAGGGCATTGCCTATTCGCGGGACCGATCGCGTGCCTATGCAATACTCGAAGTCGAGGGTGGCGCGCCGCGCGAGTTCCGCCCTGGCGAGACCCTCAAGGACGGCGTGGAGTTACGGGCCATCCGACCCCTCGAGGTGGTCATCCAGCATCAGGGACGCCTGGAGTCGGCCGCACTGCCGATGGCGCCCGGCCCGATGACGTCGGAGGAAGAGTCCACGACAATAACGGCCAGCCCCGGACCGGGCAGGCCAACCCCCTTCAGCATCCTGGGCGGTGACCAGCCTCCCGGGAGCTGGCGGCGCCTCGACTCGATTCGAGGCGCACGACAATGAAAAAGATCCACGCTGAACATCCACGGAGCCGATCGCATGTCATTGCGACGAAAACGATTTCTGTTCGCGCGCCTCGCCGGGACACTGCTGGGCGCCCTCCTTCTAACGTCACTGCCTGTTACGGCACAGGAGGCGACTGGGGCGGGCATTACCCCGGCAGATGACGGCAGCAAGGCGGTCACCCTCAATCTCAAGAACGCCGATATCCAGGCCTTCATCACGGCCGTCTCCGAGCTGACAGGCAAGAATTTCATCATTGATCCCAGGGTCAAGGGTCAGGTCACGGTTGTGTCCTCTGCCCCTACCGACCCCGATGCGCTGTACGAAGTTTTCCTCTCTGTGCTCAAGGTGAACGGCTTCGTCGCCGTGCCGAGCGGCAATGTCATCAAGATCCTGCCGGACATCAATGGCCGCCAGGAAGGCGGCGTCGGCCTGGTCTCCGATCGTGTCGGTTCAACGGAGCAGGTCACCACGGCGGTAATCCCCACGACCTACGTGAACGCGGCGGAGCTGGTCCCCGTACTGCGGCCGCTGTTGCCGCAGGAGGCCCATCTGGCGGCCACCGCCCGCGCCGATGCGCTGGTGATGGCTGATACCGCCGCCAACGTGAACCGCATCATGCGTATCGTGCGTGAAATCGATCGTGACAACGCCGATTTCATCGAAGTAATCGCCCTGCGTCACGCCAAGGCCATCCCGCTGGTCGCCACCGTGCAGCAACTCCTGACTTCCAACCCTGAGAACCCCGGCCTTGCGCCACCGATTGCGGCCGATGAGCGGTCCAATTCCGTGCTTATCGGGGGTGCCCCGGCAGAGAAGATGCGCATGCGCAGCCTGATTCGCGAGATGGACGTCCCACGGAGCTCGCGCAACGAGCTCATCGATGTCATCTACCTGCGCTACGCGCTTGCAGAAGACATCGTGCCGCTGCTGCAATCCATCGGCAACCGGGCCGAAGGTGGTGCCGGTGGCGAGGGCGGTGCACCGGCGGGGGCCGGCGTACGGGGCGCGTTCGAGATCCAGGCGGACAAATCCACCAATTCCATCATCGTGCTGGCCGAGCCGGAACTGATGGAAAAGGTCAAAGCCGTCGTCGAGAAACTCGACATCCGTCGCGCGCAGGTGCTGGTGGAAGGCCTGGTGGCGGAAGTCTCCAACAACAAATCGGATGAGCTGGGTGTGCAGTGGACCACTTCCGTGCCGAACCAGGACGGTTTTTATGCAGGCTCCCGTTTCCCAGGCCTGGACTCCGGCGGCCTTCCCGATCCCTTTGTTGCCGATTCAGCCCCCAGCCTGTTGACTGGACTGACCCTCGGTTATTTCTCGGCCGGCGATCTGCGTACGCTCATCCGGGCCCTGAGCGGTGACCAATACACCAATGTACTTTCCACGCCCACCCTCATGACTCTGGACAACGCCGAAGCCGAGATCGTGGTCGGTCAGAACGTCCCCTTCGTCACGGGACAGTTCACCAACAACACCACCACGCCCGACAATCCCTTCCAGACCATCGAGCGCCAGGATGTTGGCATCCTGCTCAAGGTCAAGCCCCGCATCAACAACGCGGACACCCTGACTCTGGAGATCCAGCAGGAAGTCTCCAGCGTCGACCGTGACACAACCGGGGCGGATCTCGTCACCAACAAGCGATCGATCAAGACCTCGGTGCTGGTGGATGACAAGCAGATCATCGTCCTGGGCGGACTCATCAGCGATGAAATGCGCGAGAACGAGACCCGCATCCCGCTAATCGGGGAGATCCCCGGTTTTGGAGCCCTGTTCCGCAACAGCTCCAGCGATTTCACCAAGACCAACCTGATGGTGTTCCTGCGTCCTTCAATCGTGCGCGATCAGGCAACCAATCGCGCCTTGACCTCCGCTCGTTACGAAGATCTCCGCGCAAAACAGCAGAAGCAGGATGAAGAGCACCGCTTCTTTTTGCGTGATCCGGGTCCGCGCCTGCCCGCCGACGGACTCGTCGAGTAGGAGCGCCCGCGCGTGAAGCTGCCTTTCTCCTATGCAAGACGCCATGGGGTGCTGGTGGAGGAGGTGCTTGGACAGACTCTCTCGCTCCTCGTGACACCGCGCACGCCCGCTGATGCCATCCTCGAGGTGCGACGCATGGCAGCCTGCCCCTTGCGTCTGCAGGAAATCAGCGAAGCCGAGTTCGATCGCCAGCTACAGTCGACTTATGAAGCCGGCGAGAGTGCGTCCGAACAGATGATGGCGGATCTCGGCAGCGACGCGAGTTTTTCCGACCTTGCAAATGTCCTTGGTGAGCCCACGGACCTGCTGGATGCGGATGACGATGCCCCGATCATCCGGCTGATCAATGTGCTGTTTTCGGAGGCCATCCGGCAGAACGCATCAGACATCCACATCGAGCCCTTCGAGACCCGGCTGCTCATCCGCTTGCGGGTGGACGGTGTGCTCAGGGAAGTGATGTCACCACCGGCAGCCATCGCGCCGCTGGTCTCCTCGCGCATCAAGATCATGGCCAAGCTCGACATCGCTGAGAAGCGGCTCCCGCAGGACGGCCGCATCTCCATCAAGATCGCCAATCGCCCGGTGGACGTACGCGTCTCCACCATGCCTTCCGGGCACGGGGAGCGCGTCGTGTTGCGCCTGCTGGACAAGCAGGCCGGCCGACTGGCGCTGGAGCACATCGGCATGGATCCGGAAACCACGGCGACCCTGGATGCCATCATCCACAAGCCGCACGGAATCTTCCTCGTGACCGGGCCGACGGGTTCGGGCAAGACCACCACGCTCTACGCCTCTCTCGCACGCTTGAACGAGGGCAGCCGCAACATCATGACGGTGGAAGATCCCATCGAATATTTCATCGAAGGGATTGCCCAGACCCAGGTCAACACCAAGGTCGACATGAGTTTTGCGCGTGGGCTCCGGGCCATCCTGCGCCAGGATCCGGATGTGGTGATGGTGGGGGAAATCCGCGATCTGGAAACCGCGCAGATTTCCATCCAGGCAAGCCTGACCGGCCATCTGGTGTTCTCCACGCTGCATACCAATACCGCTATCGGCGCCATCACGCGTCTGCGTGACATGGGGGCCGAGCCTTTCCTGCTTGCCTCGAGTCTGGTCGGTGTACTGGCCCAGCGTCTGGTGCGCCTGCTCTGCCCGCACTGCCGCCAACCTGGCGTACTCGAAGTGGCGGCGGCAGCCCGCATGGGAGCGGTCGATCGCGCCGACTCGCCAATCTTTACCGCCCAGGGCTGTACACACTGCAATCACACGGGTTATCGCGGGCGAACGGCCATCTATGAGCTGGTTGTTTTCGATGAGACCTTGCGCCAGATGGTGCACGATGGTGCCAGCGAGGCTGCGCTCGAAAAACACGCGCGCACCCGCTCCTTGGGCATCATGGACAATGGGTTGCAGAAGGTGCTCGGCGGCCAGACCTCGCCCGAAGAACTGCTGCGCGTGATGCAGTCCCTCTGAAACCCGGAGCGCATTGCTGATGGCCGCCTTTGACTACACCGCCCTCGGGCCGGACGGCGCGCAGCGACGAGGGGTCATCGAGGCGGATTCGGAACGCCAGGCTCGCAAGCAGCTCAGGGATCAAAAGCTGACGCCCTTGACGGTGAGTACCGGCAAGAGTCGCGCCGGCCTGCGGTTACCAGGACTCCGTCTGGGTGGGCCACGTCTGGGCGGTGAAGATCTCGCCTTGTTCACCCGCCTGCTTGGAACCTTGAGCGCTTCCGGGCTGCCACTGGACGATGTGCTCACCGCGATTGCGCGACAAGCGGATTCCCGCAACGTGAACCGCGTCGCGCTGGGCATCCGGGCGAAGATTCTGGAAGGACAGTCCCTGGCGGTGGGGATGGAAGAATTTCCGCAGATTTTCCCCGAAGACTATCGCGCAACCGTGGGCGCCGGGGAGCGGACCCGACACCTGCCCATGGTCCTGCAACGCCTGGCCAGTCATGTCGAGAATCGCGACCGCATGAACAAGCGGCTCCGCCTCGCGATGATCTATCCGGGTGTGTTGAGCGCCACGGCGGTGCTGGTGGTGACCGGCCTGCTCGCGTATGTGGTTCCCGAAGTCGTGAAAGTCTTTATCGACATGAAGCAGGAGTTGCCGTTGCTCACACGGGGGCTCATTGCGCTGTCGGCCTTTGCCCGTGACTACGGTCTTGCCCTGCTGCTCGGATTGTTTGCAGCCCTGCAAGGGCTGCGCTGGCTCGTGCAGAAGGACCGACCCCGCTTCCTGTTCCATCGTTTCCTGCTGTCAGTGCCGGTACTGGGGAAGCTCCTGCTGAGCAGTGAAACGGCGCGCTTTGCGCGGATGCTCGCCATCATGCTCGGCAGCAGTGTGGACATGCTCGATGCGCTCGGTATCGCGGCGAAATCCGTGACCTTGGTGCCACTGCAACGGCACCTGAAGCAAGTGATCGAGGAAGTGCGTGAAGGCAGTTCCCTCAGTCGCGCACTCGCCAAATCCCCTCTCGTTCCCCCGCTCCTGCCCCATCTCATCGGCAGCGGCGAGGCTTCGGGTAATCTGGTCGAGATGCTGGACACGGGTGCCGAATCCTTCGAATTCAAGGTCCAGAACCAGCTCTCCCTGCTGCTGGGATTGCTGGAGCCGCTGCTCATTCTGCTGATGGGTGCAATCGTGCTGACCATCGTGATCGCCATCCTCCTGCCCATCTTCGAGATGAACCAGTTGGTGTGACTCAGGGCTGACTGTTCACGCTCAAGGTAAGGCTGGCGTTGACCCTGCCCGGCTTGCTGCCATCGCCATCCACCACCAAGCGCTGCGCCTCCACGCCTGATTGAGCCCGGATCTCTATCAGCCACGCGACGAGCGTATCGAACGGAACTCCCCGCATCACGATCGAGGCTTCCGTCGGGCCATTCGGCACGATGCGTTCAATGGCGGACGAGATACCTCGAGCGCCGGCCGAGGCATTGAGCAACGCGAGCAGTGTTTGACCTTCGGCCAGTCGCCCCCGGGCAGGGCCGCCCTCACGCAGCGCGGTCGCTTCCCCACCGAGACGGTGCAGAATCTCCAGAGCCCGGGTCTGCCCGGTGAGTTCGTCCTGCAGTCGGGTGTGGCGCAGTTGCAGAGGTTCCACCACCCAGAGGAAAAGCAGCGCGAGCAGTGCGGCCGCCCCTGCAAGGCTTACCAAGGTGCGTTCGCGTGGATTCAGACCCTGCCACCAGCTGTTCACGGGCCAAGTTCCTTCCGGCTCACGCGGAGATTGCCGACGACGCCACTTTCGCGGTTCTCCACCGACAGGATCTCGATCAGCACCGGCAGGGTTGCATCAGCACCGAGGCCTTCGAGGCTGGCGATATCCTGGGCCAGGGCCTGGACACTCATCATGCCGTTCGCGTAGTTGACATTAAGCAAACGGAACCGGCCTGCCTGCGCATCGGAGGCGAGGCCAAGCCCATGCAGCAATTCGAGCACGGAGACCTCCACCGTGCCCGCAGCACGCAGTGCGGCGACCGCCTGACTCGCCTGGATTTCAGCGTTCACGATTCGGGTGATCTCGGGGAAAGTCCCGCGCATGACTTCGGCCTGCGCCTCGCGCAGATCCGCGATCTGCGCCTGAAGGCGTGCGTTCCCTGCGACCAGAAAACCCACGTGGGTGACCAAGCTGAGAGCCAGCAAGCCCATCGCCCAGAGCCAGGCAGCCCGCTGCGCATTTCGCGGGCGCGGAAAGGTGTCAGGCAGCCAGTCGATGCCCGCTGATTCGGTGGCGCCCTTGACCAATGCAGACCAAGGCCCTGCGACCAGTGGTTGACGGGTGGAGGGCAACGCCAGAAGTGCGGGAGGCAACGCTCCTTCGCCGAACAGGACGATGTGCTCTGGCGCACGCTCGGCAAGCTTGCGCGAGATTACCTCCGCGGCCAGTTCACTCTCCACGACAAAACCCTGCCGTGCAGCAGTCCTAACCAGCAGACGATCTTCGTCCAGCAGCACTGACCACTGTCCGGGCGACCAGGGGAGCGCGAGATAGTCAGGTCGCACACCGCGCAGTGCGATGCGCGCTTCCGCCAGCGGCGCCAGCAAGCTATCGAGCTCCGCCTTGCGGGTATAACCGACGGTCCTTTGTCCGTCCTCCTCGGCTGGGCCGCAGGTGACGTAAAGTGCGTCGAGCTCCTCGGTGACGTCATCCTCTATCGCATAGGGCGCAGCGATGCGTGCCTGACGCTGGGATTTCGCCGGAATCGTCACGGGCAGCGTGCCCACGCTGCGACCATCGAGCAGCAGGGTCAGATCGCGCTCCGCGCAGGCGCCGATCAAAGACTCCACGCTCCCACGTGCAGGCGGGACAGAGGCACCATCCTGGTCAACTGTCGCCCACTCGAACAGGTCCCCGGGCAGCGCCCGCGCAATGAGCGAGGCGATCATGGTTGACCACCGGGAAGCGCGGTAACGAGCACCTCCTGCTGCCGGGAGATGCGTCGCACCTTGTTCTGGTTGCGCGCAAGTAAGCTCAAGGTAGTGTGCTCGAAGCGTGGGCTGCGGACGGTGGTCCTGAGTTCGAAGAAGTCACTGGCAAGCGCAAGGTCGCCTGCCTCCATTTGCGCATATTGTAGCAATGGATGCTTGAGGAAAGCGTCCACCGTCATGAACGGTTGGGTTTCGCGAACCCGGATAAGCACAGCAGCCGTGCTGCTGCTCACGGCGGGACCGAGGCTCATCAGCACTTCCTTGGGCGCCGTGTTCACGTTCAAAGGGGTCGCGTTTGGCAGACAGACCACGAAGGGGGCAAGACGCGCGAAGATTTCGGCCGTCATGCCCTTGACGAGGCGCAGCTCATGGACGGAGGCAAAAGGTCTGTTTGCCGTGCGGTATGCCGGTTTCTGACGAGAGTAGTAATCGTCTTCCGCACCATTGGGGAAGCGTGTCTCGGAGTCGGGATCCACCCAGTCCAGAATGGCCTGAATCGGTGTCTCATCCAGTTCGAGCGCCTTGAACAGCAGGCGAAAGCGCCGCTCTGCAGCCTCGCCCGGCGCAACCGGCGTGGGAGAGCCACCCCCGGCGCGCGCCGGGGGCGGGGCGCCGGTGACAGCGGCCTCTGCGCCATCGGCCTGCGCTTCATCCCCGATCGAGAATTGGTCGGCGTCCTCAGGTGGGAAGGTCGTGCCGGTTTGATTCTCGTCGGCGAGCACCGCGGATGGGTCATCCATGGCTTCGGCAGTGTCCAGGTCAAGACGGTTGGCAACGGCCCCGATGCCTGCTGCAGTTCCCCCGGCGAAGGCCGGGTCGGGTGAAAGATTGGTCAGATTGAAAAGCCCCTGCAAATCCCGCAGGCCGCCCTCGGCCTGCAAGCCCAGATCATCCTCGCGCAGGCGCAACACCGCCCACTCCTCCGTCGTCACATCCTGCCGCCCCAGTGCGGCATCCTTTTCCAGCAGGCGGATCGCATCGCGCTCCACCCTCCCCGCCATCAAGGCCGCCCGGTCTGCATCGAGCAGGTTGTTGATGCGACGCCCGGACAAATACTGATCCATGGCAACGGCAACCGCGGCTGCGGTAATCAAGGATGCCAGCACCATTGCCGTGATGAGGGCGATGCCACGCTCGGCGGAGGGCGAAGGTCTTTCGGACGGAGTCCTGTGCACGCGACTATCCCGCTCCGCCCGGGCGCAAGACCCGTTCCAGGCTGCGACCGTCCTCGAATCGCACGATGACGCCAACCGCACGCGGCAGGTCAGTCCGCGAAGCAGACCCCGTCTCGCCCGACCAGTCGTCCTGCCAGGATTCTGCGTCATGGAAGCGCAGGTCGACAGACTCCACACCGGACAGCAACGTGCGCTCGCGGTAGCCAACAGATGAAACGCGGTCGAGCGCATCCCATTCCCACCGCAACAAGCGTCCCTGGACCAATCTGTACTCGACGCGACGGAGGTCCGGCAATCCTCGTGCCGGTGCGGGCCAGGGGCTGTGGCGGGTAAACGCCAGCAACACCTCCTCGCCTGCGCGACGGCGCAGCGCGTCTACCGGATCGCCCAGTTCATCCCGCACTGGCCTTCCCACCAACTGCTCGAGGTCCTGCTGGATCTGGGCAATCCCCCGCACGCGGGCATGGAACACGCTGGTACGACTCTCGAGCATGGCGCGCGCAGCAAGGAAATTGCGCAGGCCCTCATAGGCGAGCACCGCCATGACACTGAAGATTGCGATCGCAACCAGGACTTCGAGCAGCGTGAAGCCCAGAATCGATCGGCCGCGGGTCTGCGTCATGGCGCCGCGGCCTCCAGGCGCGCCAGGATCGTGTCCTCCGCGGCGGGCGCCAGCACTTCGATCACCACTCGCCGGGCGGTCGCGGATTCACCTTCGATCACCAGGACTTCCGGCAATTCTTCTTCGAGCAGGCTGTAACGCACCCGGAAAGTTCGCCCGTACAAAAGAGCATCCCGTGATTCCGGGGGAACCCATGGTTCGTTTTCAGGCGCAGACTGCAGGGCGATTTCGTTCGCGGCGTTACTCGCGACCCAGTGCGCCAGGATGCGCAGCTCCTGGGCTTCCTCCTGGCGGGCAGCACTGCGAATGCCGACGCTTCCCGCATAGAGCACGGACGCAAGGATCACGAGTGCAACCAGCACCTCGACCAGCGTGAATCCGGGGGGGCGCCGCCGGGACTTCAATTGAACTCCACGCGGTAACCCTCGTCGTCCGGCAGCAGGCGCACCCGGCGCTCCCCGGGGAGCAGGCGCAGCTCCATCGCGATGGCTTCCGCGTTGCCGTCGGGAAAGAAGATTGCCGGCACCCGCGACCCGAGCGCAGTGCCGTCGTCGCTGCCGGTGACGCGCAACTCCACGCCCGGTGGCAACCGGCGCAGGCGATACAGCGCATCCTTGTCAGGGCGTTGCCAGACGCCTTCCTGCCAGCGCTGAAGGCCATAGCCTTCAGGCTCCAGAACCAGTGCCACCGGCCGACTGGTGAGCATCGCCTCGTCAGCCGCAACCCGGGTGAGCTGTTGCAGCACGCGGGCGGTATCTCTCAGCGCCGCCCCCCGTCCGCCGTCGCCGACGGCGAGGCGCACCATGCTGGCCAGGATGCCGACCAGCAGCACCACCACCATCACCTCGAGCAAGGTGAAGCCTCGCTGCAAGGACAGGCGCAAGCCGGACATCAAGGCGGGCTCACTCCTCGTCCCAGTTCCCGAGATCCTTCGCGCTGCCCGTTCCGCCCAGCGCGCCGTCCGCGCCCAGCGAGAACAGGTCGTACTCCCCGCGTTGCCCGGGCGAGAGGAACTGATAATCGCCGCCCCAAGGATCCACCGGCAATTTCGCGAGATAGCCTCCGTCGCGCCAATTGGCCCCGGAGGCCAGGCTGGCAGGTTTGGTGACTAGTGCTTCCAGACCCTGGGCCGTGGTCGGATAGGTGAAGTTGTCCAGCTTGTAGAGATCCAGTGCCGCCCCGATCGCGCGCAGGTCCTGCTGCGTCTTGATCACCCGGGCCTCGTCGGGCCGGCTCATGATCCGGGGTACCACGATCGCGGCAAGAATGCCGAGAATCACGACCACAACCATCACTTCTATCAGGGTAAATCCGCGTTGCGGGCGCATGCTGTATTCCATGTTGCGACTGTGAAGCCCATAGCTTACTGGATCACGTCTTTGGCGAATGTGAAAAAACCGCGCGGGGAGACTCCGAATGCTCTCTTGCAAGACGGACGCGGCCCGCAGATCATCGGCGGGGGGCGTTACTGGGGAACCCCGCCAGAGGCACCTGCTCCGCGCCCACGCTGGAGCGCCTCGTCTCACCGTTAATCCGCACCCCATCCCGATGCACGATTCAATTGCAGGTCCCATGTCTACACAGAATGCTCTGGGCGAACTCCGCACCTTCATCGGCAAACGCATCATCGGGCAGCAGCAGCTGGTGGAACGGCTCCTGATAGCCCTGCTCGCCGATGGACATCTTCTGGTTGAAGGTCCCCCCGGTCTTGCCAAGACCCGGGCCATCAAGGTGCTGGCGGAAGGGATAGAGGGCGACTTCCACCGTATCCAGTTCACCCCCGATCTCCTGCCGGCAGATCTCACCGGCACCGAGATCTATCGCCCTCAGGATGGTTCGTTCAAGTTCCAGCAAGGGCCCCTGTTCCATCATCTGGTTCTCGCGGACGAAGTGAACCGCGCGCCGGCCAAGGTCCAGTCCGCCCTGCTCGAAGCCATGGCAGAGCGGCAGATCACCATCGGCCGTGAAACCTACCAGCTGCCGGCGCTGTTCCTGGTGATGGCCACGCAGAACCCGTTGGAACAGGAGGGGACCTATCCCCTGCCCGAGGCCCAGCTGGACCGTTTCCTCCTGCATGTAACCATCACCTACCCTTCGCCGGAGGAGGAGCGGGAAGTCCTGCATCTGGCGCGCATCGAAGCACTGGAAGGCATCACGGGCTTGTCAGCGCACGCTCCAATCCTGAACCAGGAGCAAGTGTTTGCCGCCCGCCGCGAGGTCCTGGCCGTCCACATGAGCGAAGCCCTGGAGCGCTACATCATCGAGCTTGTCTGCGCGACCCGAACCCCGGGCGCTTATGGTGAGGACATCGCCCGCTGGGTGGCGTACGGTGCGAGTCCGCGCGCCACCATTGCACTCGACCGCTGTGCGAGGGCACATGCCTGGCTCGCCGGGCGCGACTACGTCAATCCCGAGGACATCCATGCGCTCGCGCCGGACGTGCTGAGGCATCGTGTCATCCTCGACTTCGAAGCGGCCGCGGAAGGCATCACGCCTGACCGTCTGGTGTCCACCCTGCTGTCCCGCGTTGCGGTGCCCTGAGCGCAGCCGTGGCGCTGCGCCCCGCGATGCTCGCGCAAGTCCACGCGCCGGTGGCGACGTCCCGCACCGCGCCCGATCCGGCAGAGCTGATTGCGCTGGCTGGCGCGGCACGCAGCCTGATGGGCTGGCAGCCGTCGCCGCGCGCACGACAGAAAGGCGAATACCGGGCCCCGCTCAAGGGACGCGGCATGGAATATCTCGAGTCCCGACCGTACGAAGCCGGAGATGACGTGCGCGCACTCGACTGGCGGCTCACGGCCCGTCTTGGCAAACCCCACACCAAGCTGTTTCGTGAGGAGCGCGAGCGCCCCGTCTTCCTGGTGGTCGATTTGGGGCCAAACATGGCCTTTGGCACGCAGGGCTGCTTCAAACGGGTCCAGGCTGCGCGGGCGGCGGCGCTGCTGGCCTGGAAGGCGGTCGAAAGTGGGGATCGCATCGGCGGCATCATGCATGCCGGCGGCTTGCACCGAGAGCTGGTACCCGCCCGGGGCAAACTCGCCGCCATGCGTCTCCTGCGTCAGCTGGTCGAGATCGGTGCTGCTGCACCGGACAGCCTGTCGTCGAACGGCGGCAATGCGTCCTCGCAAGTGATGGCCTTGCGACGCCTGCGGCGGCTCGCGCGACCCGGCAGCCTGGTATTCGTGATCGGTGATGGCCGAGGCCTCGATGATGCGGCGGGCAAGGAACTGGCCGAACTCAGGAGACACTGCGAGCTCGGCCTGTTGCTGGTGCACGACCCGCTGGAAATCAGCCTGCCCGGGCTCGTCCGCCCGCTGCGGGTCAGGCAAGGGTCACAGGAGCACGTGCTGAGCCCCCTCACCGACGCGGCACGTACACGCTACGCCGAGAGATTCGCGTCGCGCGAGGCCTCGCTGGCGCGCTTCGCCCGGGAGCACCGTATTGCCCTTGCCACTCTCCTGACGACAGCCAAAGCTTTCGAGAGCGTCCAGGCCTTGTTGCGCGCTCCCCGATGAACCCTGCCGAACTCCCCCTGCGCGACAGCGCCCTGCCGCCGCCCTTGATCGCCTGGTGGCCGCTGGCGCCCGGCTGGTGGCTGGTCCTGGCCGGGCTGGGAATTCTGGTGGGATGTCTCCTGATGTGGAGGTATCAACGGCGCCGCACCCGTCTGCGACGTCTCGCCTTGGTCCGACTCGCAGAGCTTCGTTCGGAATATGCGAAAAACGGCGATGCCCACGCGCTGGCGGCGGATGTCTCCATGCTCTGTCGCCAGATTCTGCTGGCTTTGCCTCAAGCGACACCACTGCACGCAACGACTGGCGAGGCCCTGCTCTCAGCCCTGGATGCGCTGGTTCCGGACCAACAGTTCTTTACCCGGGGTGCCGGCCGCAGTCTGCTCGTGGCTCCTTACGATCCGGGTTGTGAGCTGGACCCGACGGCGCTGTTGCCAGGGCTCGAACAATGGCTGTCCAGTCTCCCGCCACACGCCTTCTCGCTGAGACTCGGCGATGCTTGAATTTGCCTGGCCGTGGTGTTTTCTTGCCCTGCCGTTGCCTTGGCTGTTCAGGCGCCTGCTGCCAGCTGCACCGGGGCTCGACTTCGGGGCGTTGCGCGTGCCCGATCTGGAGGACTTCCGGCATCTTGAGGATGGAGCAGGCGTGCCCGTCCACGCACACACCTTCCCGCTTCTCGCCCTGCTCGGCTGGGTTCTGCTCGTGCTGGCGGCGAGCAATCCGCGATGGCTGGGGGAGCCCATCGGCGTGACCGATACAGGGCGCGACCTGATGCTTGCCGTGGATCTGTCCGAGAGCATGGAGGTCGAGGATTTCCTCCTCGAGGGCGAACCCGTGGACAGGCTCGTTGCCACCAAGGCCGTGGCCAAGGCCTTCATCGAAAGACGCGAGGGCGACCGGATAGGTTTGCTCGTGTTTGGTGAGCAGGCCTATCTCAACGCGCCACTCACGCATGATCGAGCCACCGTGGCAAAACTGCTCGATGAAACAGCCATCGGGCTCGCCGGGCGCAGCACCGCGATTGGTGACGCCCTCGGGCTCGCGGTCAAGCGTCTGCGCGAGCAGGATGCCACGCACAAGGTCGTGATCCTCATGACGGATGGGGCCAACACCGCGGGACAGGTCAAACCCTTGCGTGCTGCGCGGCTTGCGGCGAACGCCGGACTCAAGGTGTACACCATAGGCATCGGTGCCGACGAGATGATGGTGCGTCAGCTCTTCGGCGACATCCGGGTCAATCCCTCCACGGATCTGGATGAGAAAACCCTGCAAGGCATTGCCGCCGCCACGAGTGGTCGCTATTTCAGGGCCCGCGACCTCGAGTCGCTCGAGGAAATCTACGCCGAGCTCGATCGACTGGAACCCGTCGCGCGCGGGGAGCAGCAACTGCGTCCAATCCGCGCGCTTTATTTTTGGCCATTGGCTCTCGCAGCACTCTGCGCTGGCGTGGTGCTGTGGCGCCAGTGCCGGAGTGCGGCATGAGCGCGCTCATCTCGCAATTCCATTTCCTGCGCCCCTGGTGGCTGCTGCTCCTGCTGCCGGTGGCTTGGCTCGGCTGGCAGTGGGCACGGCGCCCCTGGTCCGCGTCGTGGTGGTCAAGCCTTTGTGACGAGGCATTGCTGCCCCATGTCGTGGTGCCACCCGCGCAGGCGGCAGTGCGGCGGGCGTGGCCGGTTTACCTCGCTGGCACACTTGCCAGTCTGGCGCTCGCAGGTCCGGTGTGGGAACGCGCGCCGCAGCCCGTCTACCGGGATCAGGCGGCGCTCGTGATCCTGCTCGATCTGTCGAGCTCCATGCTGACAGCCGACCTGGCGCCCAACCGACTCGAGCGTGCGCGGTTTCGGGTCCTGGACATCCTCGAACAACGCCAGGCAGGACAGACCGCGCTCATCGCCTATGCGGCCGATGCCTTCACCGTCACGCCATTGACCACGGACGCGGCGACCCTCCGCGCCCAGTTGTCGGCGCTCGAGCCGGCCATCATGCCGCGTCAGGGCAGCGATGTGCCCGCAGCTCTGGAGGCTGGCATGAACCTCCTTCGCCAGGCCGGCTTCACTGCGGGGGATCTGCTGCTGTTGTCAGATGGCGTGCCCGAAGGCCAGCTCGATGCAGCTGTCGCGCTTGCACAGGAGTCGGGCTTCAGAATCTCGGCAATAGGCCTGGGCACCGCGGCTGGCGGCCCGGTGCCCAAGGCTGGCGGCGGGTTCATGACCCGCGAGGACGGCGCGCTCGTCTTCTCGCGGCTGGAGGATGCCGGGCTGCGCACCCTCACCGAGCGCACCGGAGGCACCTACCTCTTGACCACTGCCACCGGAGGGGAGGTCCCGACCTTGCTGGCCTTCTTCTCTCGCCAGGGCCAGTCCCGGGATGCCGTGGCGTCGGATGAGACCGCCGAACGCTGGCAGGAGCGTGGCCCTTGGCTGCTGCCACCTCTGATGCTCATGGCGGCGCTCGCTTTCCGTCGCGGCCTCCTGCTGGTCCTGCCGCTGACCTTCATGAGCTTGTCGCTCGGTGTTCTTGCGCCCCGAGAGGCGCAAGCCGAATGGTTCCGAACGCCGGATCAGCAGGCCACGGAGGCCTTCGAGGCCGGGCGCTACGACGAAGCTGCCGGACTCTTCACCGACCCACTGTGGCAAGCCACGGCGCGCTACCGGGAGGGTCGGCACCCGGCGGTACTGGACAGCCTCGAGGGGCAGACCTCGCCGGACGCCCAGTTCATCCGGGGCAATGCGCTGGCCCGACTGGGCGAGTATGCGGGGGCGGTGGAGGCTTACGAATCCGCTCTCCAGCAGCGCGCGGAGTTCGCGGACGCAAAGGCCAATCTCGAACTGGTCAGGGCCGCCCTGGAGGCGCAAAGACAGGCGGATGAGGAAAAGCGTAAGGAAGAAGAGCGCGAAAAGCAGTCCGAGAAGCAGGAATCATCGCAAGGCGAGCAAGACCAACAGGGCGACGAGGGCAAGGATGGTGAGGCCGAACAAGGCGAGTCCGGAAAGGAAGCGGGCGATGCCGAAGCGTCGCAAACCGGCGAACGCGAGGCTGGCGAGAACCAGCAAGGCCAGCGTCAGCAATCCAGTGAGGACGCAAGTAGAAACAAGGCTGACAGCAGCGGATTCGACGAAACCGATCCGGCCGAGATCAGACCGGGCGAGGATGAGGCGCCGGAAGCCGGCGCCGGAGATGCGGAGCAGGCGCTCGCCACCGAGCAATGGCTGCGCCAGGTCCCGGATGATCCCGGCGGCCTTCTGCGGCGCAAGTTTCTCTATCAGTATCAGCAGCGGGAAGGCAGACGCGAGGAATCCGGCGAACCATGGTGAGTCTACTGAAGAAGGTGCCCTGCCCCAGCCCCGACCTGTTCCGGGTCATGGCGCTGCTGGCACTGCTGTCGTGGGCGGGGATGGTGAGCGCGACAATCACGGTCGATGTGGATCCGGATCCGCCGCGGGAAGGCGAATCCTTTCGCCTCGCTTTCTCTTTTGAGGGCGATATTTCCGACCCCCCGGACTTCTCGGTATTGAAAGACAGCTTCGAGATACTTGCGCGAAATGAGCAGAACGCCGTGGCCATCGTGAACGGCAAGTACACGCGCAAGACCACCTGGGTGCTTGAAGTCCTTCCTCGCGACACCGGTCCCGTGCAGATACCCTCGGTGCGCATCGGTGATGCACGCTCGAAGGCTTTCACGGTGCAAGCACGCCCTGATCCTGCAGCGAGTGGCAGTGACGATGGCCTGTTTTTGGAAGTGGAGGCTGTACCCTCGACACCTTATGTACAGCAGGAAGTTCGCTATACGGTTCGCCTGTGGCGTCGCTATGAGCTCAGCAACGCTTCCCTCTCGGAACCGCAGCTCTCGGCGGATGCCCTCGTCAAACCGCTTCAGGGTGATCGCCAGTTCGTACAGGAACGCAACGGCCGGCGCTATGACGTGGTCGAGCGCAGCTATCTCATCTATCCCCAGGAGAGCGGCGAGGTCACCGTCCAGCCGGTCCGTGTGACGGCGCAGGTCCTGGAGCGGGCTGCTTCGCTGTTCGAGATGTTCGGGCGCGCGGTGAAAACCCGGCGCGTGGATTCGGCGCCAGTCACCCTCACGGTGCGGCCGGTGCCGGAAGCCTTCCCTGCTGGCGCCCACTGGCTGCCCGCTCGTCGTGTTCGCCTCAATGAATTGTGGGCGCCGGATTCCGGCTCGGTGAAGGTGGGTGAGCCGATGTCTCGCACCCTGTCGTTGTGGGCGAGTGGTGTGACCAGCGGCCAGCTCCCGACACTGGTGCCGGGGACGATCGCGGGGCTGCGGCAGTATCCGGATCAGCCGCAGCTGCAAGACAGCCTGCAGGCGGGTGAGCAGCATGCCGTCAGGCAGGAAAAAATCGCCTATGTCGCGGACCGCACAGGAACCCGCGAGATCCCGGCGCTCGCCATTCCCTGGTGGAATACCAACACCGATGCCTTGGAGTATGCCAAGCTCCCGGCGCGTGGCATGGAGATCGAAGCCCTGCCGACTGCCGAGCAGATCGCCCCTGCCCCCCCTTCAGTGCCGGACCGGGCTGTGGATGCGGCGGGTACAGCACCGGCGTCGCCCCAGGGTTCGCTGTCCTGGCGCGACTGGCCCGGCTGGTTTGGTGTCGCCGTGTTTGCGCTGATGGGCTGGCTTGCCACCACCCTCTGGCTGCTCGGACGGGCGCCTGGGAAAAAGCCGGCTCGTGCCACGCCCGAGTCCGAGTCGACCGCCGCTGTATCAGCCCCGCAGGCGCTCGCCCTGGTGCGCGCCGCCTGCGCAGCAGACGATGCCGCTGCCGCCCAGAGGGCCCTG
>Ga0315909_10003833_pt1 | contig 18102 bp, 25 predicted proteins | sample LakEriMetagenome_11_FD_203527 | JGI IMG/M metagenome (GOLD analysis project Ga0315909, IMG submission 203527) | Freshwater fungal communities from buoy surface, Lake Erie, Ohio, United States - Buoy 2 MA125 | ecosystem: Environmental > Aquatic > Freshwater > Lake | place: USA: Lake Erie, Ohio... | reverse complement strand
CAAGTGAAACAGCCGTATCAGGCACCAAACCAAGCACGCGAACGGGCAAGGATGATGTAGTAGCGGGAGTATCGCTAGGTGCAAGAATGGCGTTCTTAGAATTGCCAGTTGTAGTGCTACCTGTGTTGTTAATCATGGCCAAGTTTTGACCAATCATAGCGCGAGCGCCAGAAGCAACAGCGGTAGTAGCAGAACAAACAACACCCTTGAACACTTGGTCAGGATCATCAGCAACAATAGCTACTGCATCACCAGCCGCAGTTGATGCGGGCCAGTATTGCGAGAAAGTCAACTGTTTAGTGACGGGGTTTGTGTAACGGCATCCCAAGAAGATACCTGTTTGATTGCCTGCTGTGCCAGTAGACACAGACAGACGCACGATTTCACCACGAGACAACCCTACGTAATCACCGTAGAAAATTGCTGTGCTGTAACCGTTAGTGATCGGGTAATCACGAGTAGAACCCGCAAATACCTGACCTCCGATCAAATTGATCGGTTTTAGCCCGTAAGGGGCGTCAACAACCGGATAAGCCATAAAGGACTCCTAAATTTAAGTACCAGAACCGAAAGTGACCTTGGTTCTCTTCTCGGAGAAAAGAGGCATCCTAGGATCATTTTCACGAAGGAAATTATTGTCGACCGAATCTACTTGAGACTTGTTTAGGTTCTCGTAGTATTTAGCCCGTTGAGTCATAAATTCTTCGGGGATACGGCAAAGCAATAAACCGCCCACCTCTACGCCGCCTTTAAAGCGACCTTCGATGGAAGCGTGCATCATGAGCTCCGGATAATCTTCTGCTTTGCAGGGTTCATATCCTTCGCGTAACTTCGAAGAAATGTTACTTGGATCAGCAGTACCCATAGTACTAATACGAATATACCTATGTGTCCAACCGGGACGGTCATCTGGCATAGGCAAAGTCTCAGGCGGACGCCACGCTTCAGGGCGTTGCATCGTCTGACGTGTGTCCAGCTCACGAGCTGAACGGTTCTGCGTTTTCGTAGCCACTTGTACTTGATCCATTATTCACCTCTTCTTAGTTGAGCAACCTGTTTAGCGTAGAGTTCGATGGGCACCCCAAGACGGCGAGCGATCGCTGCTTCTGATGCTTTTAACTTCACGCGGTTAGGCGGAGTGCTACGGGAGGCCGGAGCCACCACATTAGCTGGTTTTGTTGCACGGCGCGGAGGTTCATCCTCGTAGACCGGTTCTGATGCCTTTTTAGAAGGGGCGTCATCTTCATAGCTCTGAGTATCGTCATAATACTCAGGAAATCTTCGGCGCATTGTAGCGTCTACTCGTTTGTAGTACTCGTCACTACCCACAAACTCAGCACCATGTTCCTTAGCCAGCTTTTGATGCAACCCGAGGGCGGATGCTGTCATTTCAGGATCGGTGCCAAACCAAGTGTTTTTCTGCATCCAACGCTGATCGCGTTGTGACACATTAGGCTGATTTGTACTACGTTGTTGTATTTGTACATCATTTTCTTCAACTTGTAAAGGCCTCATGTTCTGAACTTTGTCTAAATTCAGTGTTGCCTTCGCAATTTCTACCTGCGCTTCAGTCTGCGCATCGTAGTCTCCAGACTCAACAGCCTCTTTAAAACGCTTCTTGGCGTTGTCAAATTCCATTTCAGCGGAGCTCTTTGACTGTTCAATATACGCCTTTGACCCAAGCGATACTTGCTCCTGCAATTTGCGGTTCTGATCCCACAACTGCTTAGTTAGCTTTTCAGCCGCTTCACGTTCACGCAGCGCTTCTTCTTTAGCACGGCGTTCATCGTGATAGCCACGTGTAAATTTCTTAATCCGTTGCTGAACCTTCTCATCGTACGAGGCTAGCTCGTCTTCTGTAGGCTCTTCAATCGGCTCCTTCATGGGCTTGCGGCCCCTATCAGGTTCGGGAGTATCATCTTCGATTTCTACATCAAAGCTGTCATCCTCTGTATCTACGGGTTTACCCTTAGCCTCTTCCTCTACTTCATGAGGAAATTTAAAGTCGTCTTTAAGCTCAGTTTGTGCCATTGATTACTCCTTATGATGCACGTGTAATGCCACGGGGGTCTTCCACGACTGCTTCAACCGAATCATCATTGAGGATGCGGAATTCACGGCCATGGATCTTCAGGCGCGTACCTGAATTAGGGCGGACGATGACAAAGTCACCCTCTTTGCAACTCGGGCCGCTAGGGAACCGAGTGGTATCTTTGTAGCAGTCAGGTCCAAGCTTGACTACAAACAACACGGGGGTCAGCACTTCTTCGTAGTGCATGACTTGGCTTGATTTAATCAGGCCAACTTCACTATCAGCAAACTCTTCCATAGCTTCCGGCACTACACAAAGTAGGTGAAAAGTCTTTGGATCAGGCAACTGCTTGGCTTTATCCTCGGCTGGCTTATTAAGAATGCCAGACAAGTCCACGGCAGCGACGTTAAATTCAGTCATCAGATTTCTCCATTTTTTGCACAAGGTCGTTGATTACATTCTCTGCAAGGTTAAGACCTCGGATCACCCCACAGATACTTCGATACTCCTCAATATCAGCGGCCCTGCCGCTGGCAACGTGGAATGCTTGCTCTTCTCTAAGACGCTCAATTTCCTTGGCAACGTACGCCAGCAGTTTGTAGTCGTTCAATTTCTGTCCTTCCTAGGTTTTTGGTTTGCCATCTGAGCGCGGCTTTTGGCAATATCAACGCCAATCTTTGTGCCTTCAAGCTCCTGCATTTTTTGAAGTTTGTCCTTGGCAGCGGCTGCGGTAGCACCCACCTGCATAGCTGCGATCTCTTTCTGCGCTGCGATGCGTGACTCCTCAATCTTGAGCTGGTCGGCTTTGGCCGCAGCGTCAATCTGCTGCTTCTGCGCTTTGAGTTGGAGCTCCTGCATCTTGATCTGCAACTCTTGCTGCTGCATCTGGATGATGGGGTCCTGCGCCTGCTGCATCGCTTGCTGCTGTGCGGCCTGCGCTTGAGCTTGTTGAGTCATGCGAGTCGATGCTTGTGCAGCAAGTTGTGCAACTTGTGCAGCCACTTCCGGCTCCATGTTCTTCTCCTGCTTCTCGGTTGGCAAGAGCAGGCCAATAGTCTTCTCGACTTCTGTGCGGTAGGCGAACGCCAAGTGCTCGTTGATGTGCGCCATCATCGCAGCCATGATCGCTTGGCCTTGTGGTGTACTCTGCACCAACGCCATGATCTTGGGGTTCTGTATCATGCTTGTGTGCACAGCAATGTGAGCTTGGTGGTCCTGCTCTAGGAACGCCTTCATTGGCTTACCCGTCAGCGCATTCTGGTTCTCCTGCACTGGGTCGATTGGTGTAGCGTCGTCCTCAACAGGCACGAGCTTCGCGGCGTTCTTAATACCCAACACCTCAATCATCTGGCGATGCAAGAGCGGTAAGTTGTAGAGCTGCGGCGCTGTCTGCGCCAACTGCAGAGCGGCTTGATACTGCACAATCTTCTGCGCCATCGTTGCGGCGTTTGGATCGCTAACAGGAATAACCGCGACCATGTCGTAGTCAGCTTTCTTCGCCTTACGTGAACCATCAATCGGATCGTAGTCATACTCTTCTGGCGTGTAGTCAGCGATGATGGCTTTGAGCAAACGGAACTCTTGACGCATCGAGTAGTGCATACGCGCCTGCACAGCGCCCATCACCTTTAACGTACGCTCAAGAATAGCTAGTGTTGTACCCACGGGTGCTTGCGCACTCATGTCACTGACCTTCATGTCTCCTGCGGATGCGAACTGCCGACCCTCTTGCACAATGTTCTGGAACAAGGCAAAGAGAACCTGACTGGGCTCCTTGTAAGGCAACGGCAAGATGTTGTCGCGGATTGATCCGCTTGGTACGTCAACATCACGAAACTCTCCCGGTGCGATAGGGGTATCGTCGCCCTTGACACGGAGTCCTCGGGACTTGAGGCCGCCCGGTAAATTACTAAGCGTACCTGCATCAACGAGCTGCCTGATGAGCATGGTCGCGCTCTTCGCATATCCGCCGATAAGGTGAATGAGACCATAGCCATAGAAGCCAAACCCCGGTATGTATTGATAATGCACGAAATGTTGACGCTTCATGTGCAGCTCATCACCCTCGTACCAATTACGGCGAATGGCGAGCACTTTCTGCGTACCCTTCTCAACAGTCACAACGTAGGGGAGCGCAATGCCTGTCTTCTCGCCATCATCGTCCTCGTGCTCGTAGCCTTCTAAGTCTAAGTCAACGTGCATCTCAAGAATGCGGAAGCGCTCGTCCTGCACAGCAGACATGCCCATCTCTTCAGCTTTCTGCTTCTCAATATCATCAAGCTCATTTGATGGCTCGCCCAACTCCACGTCGCTGTAGAAGCCAGCCTCTTGTAACTTCAAGACCTCGTTCTCAGTCTTACGCATGACGTGCGTGACCCGCTCAGCCCGCTCAAGATTACTCGCGCCGTACGGCACAACAATATCTTCAGCGGGAATAAACATGGCAACTTGGCGACCCAATGATGGATCGAAGTACACCTTCTTGAACGCGCTGCCTGCAATAGGTAAGTTCCACAATAACTTCTCGTGCTCTGGGCGATACTCGAGCATTACCTCAGTCAACTGATAGTTCATGTCCTCGCGCACGCGGGTAGCTGCTTCTTCTTTGTTTGGTGTGTCTTCACCAAGAATCTGTGTCTTCACAGGACCTGCAGCAGGGAATGTCTCCATGATGCCTTCACTCTGGAAGCGCACCACAGACTCCGTTAGCATAGGATGAAAGACACCGCAAGCGCCTGCCCATGGCTCTGTTCTTTCTTCATACTTGAGGCCTAACAACTTCAAACCCTCAACGTAAGTCCTTATCCAATCCTTTCTATCGTTGATGTCTTTATCAAAGTTATCAATCAACTCTTTACCTAGCGTACCTAGTACGCTGTCGTCCATGAAGTCAGCAAGGTTGGCATTGAACTCCTCATCCGTGCCTTCTTTATCTGGGGTCAACTCAATCTCAATATCCCCCATGCCAATACGCACGGCTTCTGGGTCCTCGATCTCAATCTCCAGCGGAGGAGCCATGTCCTCTTCAATACCCAAGGGGGCCGCGTACAAACCTTTGTCCATAGAACTCGTTGCCATAATTTATCCTTAAACTGTGTAAAACCGCTCTTTGCGGTGACTTCTGAACCATTGAATCTCTTCGGGCTCGTCGCTGGGTAAGCGCAGGAACCCACCTTGGCGAAAGCGCATCAACGCAAGTGTTGTTGCATCAACCAAGTCATCGTGCTCCCCAGATGGGAACGCGGCAATCTCGTCAACTAACTCTTCTGCCCAGCGGGTGCGGGGCACCCATACTTTGCCACTCGCAATTATGTCCGAGACTGAATTTAAGCGGGCGATTTTGTCTTGGCCCTTACTAGGCGTGTACTCCTGCACAGGTATACCCATTGCACGAAGCTCGTAAATAAGCGGAGCACCTGTCGCCTTCTTCTCAATTATTAGGCCGTCTGGCTCATACTCGTTGTACTCAGCAAACACGTCTCTTTTTAACTCAACCCACTCAACACGCTTCCTATACGTATTCAGCAGAATAATGTGAGACGTATTGTTGTCTTCCTCATTCTTAAATATCCCCCACGTCGTCCCGGCTGAGTAGTCGGCGCGGTTGTTCTTCTCAAACGCGGTGTCCCATGACTGCAAGATGTACTCGCACACGGGCGGCTCGTCTTTGTCCCACCACTGCCACCAATCCCGCTTCACAATCGCGGACTCATTGCCCACTGGGTTCTGCTGGTACTGAGCTTGCCACTTACTATTAGGCAGTTCTTCACGAAGCGCTACTAATTCACCCAAAGACCAGAACTCTGGCCATAAGGGTTTACCACTAGGCAGGATGGCAGGGAACTCAATCACTTCCCACTGCTCTCCACCGCGGGCAGCGGCAGCTTTAAGCACCTGACCGGTCAAATCTCGTAGTGACCACCGTGTCATCACGATCACGATCGACCCGCCCGGCTGCAAACGCTGACGCGGACCTGACGTGTACCACTCATACACCTTGTCGAACACATCTGGGTTGCTCGCGGCGAGCGCGGCTTCCTGTTCTGAGTGTGGATCGTCAATAATGAGGATGTCAGCACCTTTACCGGTCACCGTACCACCCACACCAATCGCAAAATAGTCACCATTCTTGCTGGTATTCCACCGTCCGGCAGCTTTTGAGTCCGCACGCAGCTCCAAATTGGGAAAAAGGTCCTTATAAGCCTCAGAATCAACCAAATTTCGTACTTTTCGACCAAAACCTACTGCTAATTCAGCAGTATTTGAGCACTGGATGACCTTTTTGTTAGGGTATTTACCTAGAAACCACGCTGGCAGCAGGTAACTAGCGAATTCCGACTTTGTATGGCGGGGTGGCATGTTAATAATCAGCCTTTTACACTCACCATTGGCCACTCTTTCAAACGCTTTGGCCATTTTCGCATGATGTCTGCCCCCAATGAAGTCCGGCCACACCTTGTTTACGAACTCCATGTACTCATTGCGGGCTTTGTCCTTCTCGCCAAGCTCAACTCTACTGGCCAGCTTCTTCAAAACCTTGGCTTTCTCCTCTGGCGGGAGATGCGGGAGACTCGCAATAAGCGCTTCCAGCTCTGCTTCTATGGTTAGAACAGCAGTCTCTTCACGCATTAGGGTTTTCCTCGGCGGGCGGGGCGGGCTCGGCTGGCTCATCGGGCTCGACTTCCTCGACCATCTCTAGCTCCAGTGTTGGCCCGAACTCTTTGTCCAGATCGACGTCTATTGCAGTTTCACGCCCGCCGTAAAGACGCATGAGTTTGCGCACGTTGTCCTTAATCGCCTGATCCAAATCTGCACTGTTGGTGTACGTCACGCTGATCTCGGTCTTCTCGGAGAACAGCCCGACGTCACTTATCTTGCCAAGCATCTCCGTGGCTTTGATCTCGATCTTCGCGTCGCCGCATGATGCTAGGTCCAATAACTTGTTGGTCACAACCTGACGCAGTTGTGCAGCATCGGCCACAAACTCGTTGTTGTATTCTCGCAACATATTGCCTATGCGCTCGGCGACTGGTAATTCATACAGTGTTGGCGGAGAGGCGGGGGTTTCTTTGCGGGGCCTACCCGGGCCGCGTTTCTGGGGGGTCAGGTCTTCGAACTGCTGCTTCGCCCGTTCTGCAAAAGCTTTAAATACATCGTCCGCTTTGTCTTGAACTTCGGGGTCATCATCGACTTTTGCGCCTAGACCTTTTAACACCTCGGCGGTGTTTGACGCAATCTGCATGTTTTCACGGAGAGTCGAAGCCACCTCCGGCTCTAGCGAATCCGGATACGGCACAGTTTTGTCAGGCGTAATATGCATGCTCATAGCGATAAAGGGCACCGAAAAATTATCGGGGTGTTGGGTCGGCTGCTCGTCTGCAAGCTTGAAAGCCTTTGCACAGCTCTCCCAACGGGCGGACTGTAGCATAAAAAATACACCTAGTGCAAATTTTATTTTGGGTCCCCTTACCGGGGGGTTGTATAGGTGGAATAAGTCCGGACTTATCCCCCCAAAAAATATACCCCCTCCCCCCACTTTTAAATTTTGCTCACCGGGTGTGCAACACACAGTGTATGTGTGTCGGGACTCCTACCTGCTAATTCTTGGGGGTGGGGTCTTGGTTTACCAAGTATTTTTGTTTTTGAAGGGGTCTAGGGGCGATTTTTTTCGATACACGAGGTCTAGCCGGAGGAAGGGCGAAATTTTTTTTAGATATAAGCTGACATCGTGCGAGCCTCACACATATACATTGCGGGCAATGCGTGTGCGGTTTTCCCCTAATTCCTGTGCGTTTGTTATAGTTCAATCATGGCAAGGCGATCAGCGCATGCCGTAGGAATTACCCTCTGGTCAAGGGTTTTTCCTTTCATTCTGACCATTCCTTTATTGGAGTTCGCTATGACTAAATCAAGTCAAGCCGTTGCTACTGCGGTCAATTCAGTAGTTGCCTCAGCCGTCGCTGAGTCCGTTCTCACGTTGCATGGCAAACCTGCTAGCGATTGGGACTCGACTATTTTTCAGTTGGGTTTTGATTCTTGCAAGGCGGTTACTGCAACTGAAATCGCTGAGCGCACGTTGTCGCAATGCCAAACTGCATTGTTCGACCTTGTGAAAGGTTTGAACTATCTAGAGTTTCAATATATCCGCAATCAGTTCATTGCGGGCGGTGTTGACTCTGGCAAAACTGCAAATGCGGCTGAGCAAGTTTGGGACAAGCAAATTAATGCGGTTGTGAAATCGTTTAGTTTTGTGCGCCCCAAGTCTGAGGCTAAGGATGCTAAGCGTAAGGCTGAGGCTGAGGCTAAGCGTAGGGCTGAGTTCGAAAAGCTGAGCGATGCTGAGCTAGAAAACAAGGTCGACGCATTAGTTGCGGTGGGTAGCAAGTCAGCGATGGCTGAGGCTACCAAAGTTACGGCTGAGCTAGAGAAAAGGCAAAAGCCGATTCTTGATGCTGAGCAAGTAGCACGCAAGGCTACTGTCGACAAGATTGTCGAGCGTGTGCGGGCATTGGCTAAGTCCAAAACCTCTGACGCTGACGCATTGTTGACGCAAGTTGCATTGCTACTGGGTAACTAAACCCGCCATGCCCGCCATGTAATTGTGCATGGCGGGCGTTTCTTTCTTAACCTTTATTGGAGGGGCAATCATGTCCGATGCTGTTTTTGGTCAAGTCGAGTTTTTCACGCATGTTCAGTTTGTGCGTGGTGACACGATACCCATGGAGAAAAAGGTCAAGTTGCATACAGTTCATTGCGAGTATCAAGATCGCTTTGAAGTTGTTGGCAAGTTCAAGGCTGACAATCCGCACGTCAAGGATATTTATTCTTGCTTCGTGTTCCGTGACTACATGGGTTAAAACTTCGCCCGCTATGCCTTTTGGTGTAGCGGGCGGTTTTTTTTCGCCCAAAATTTTTTGGCTTTGAAGCCAGTTCCCACGATGATCGGATGAGTCGTGTCGATGATCGGACTAGCCTTGTGTGCATTATCGGAGTAGGCATGGCGGGCGTGGTTCTGTCTTATCGTGTGACGCTTACAATGCTGCGCCTTGCCCGCTATGTACATGATACCAGTTTTGTATCGTATCGGAGGAGGCATGGCGGGCATGGAAATACCCTGACATAAAGGGTTTTTCCGCGCTTTTTATGCAACAGTGGTCGCCAAGCCCGCTCAGCCAGTGCGGGCATAGCGGGCAAAGTAACACTTTAGCACGCCTGTTGTATATTAGGCACACTTTTGTTTTACAAAAACTCTATGATCGCGATACCCGAATAGTAAACTATCCCGCTTATGTTATCATAACCCGTTTTAGTTTATCATTTAAGCAAATTGCCCGCTAGGTGCAAGTCCTTGATTTTGTTGGTGTTCTTCTCTTAATAATAATAATAATAATAAAATATAAATAACAGGTACAGGAAATCGTGAACAGGGAGAGCGGGTCTAGGAATTCCCCTTCAATCATCCTATTCTCAACTTTTTCTATGATTTCAGCCACGCCTTCTCAACCCCTTCCCCTGTTCGCCAAAACGTGAGCCTATCATTTATGATTTATCATAAGTCCTCACAACCCGCATGGATACTACATTCTTCCCAAAAATTATGATATACTAAACACCCTTAATCGCCGTTAACCCCGTAACCTACTAATGGAGTCACCATGTCCCGTAAGCTCAAGTACCGCACCGCAGACGACCTTTTGAACAACTGCACCCTCGTCAACGGATGCTTCATTTGGCCCGATGTTAATTTGAAGTCCCCGCTTATCAGCCCAACCAGTCCACTATCGCGGATGCTTCTCACCAACTCAGTCCCTCGCATCCTGTTCACATTGTGCAGACACATCCCCGCAAGCACTCGGCTTGTGAAACGATGCACATCCAAGTTCTGCGTCAATCCGTACCATTACAGCGAAGCGGGCGATGTTGTACGCCAGCGCAAAGCCATGGCTGAGCGTGGCTTGAACCCATCGGGTCTGATTCCCCGTCAAGAATCGTCTGAGCATTTGTTGCTCAACCTCCCAGCGGGCGTAACGCTCAATACGCTCAAACCACATGACCCTGAGCTGATCGGTGCGCTCATGCTATCCGCGAGCATAGCGGGCTTCGATGGCAAGGGCATCCCCAAGTCGCTGACCAAGACCTACGATGTCCCGACCGCCACGCCCGATAAGCCCGTACTGGTGATCCGTAAGCGAAAAGAAGCCGAGCCCGCTGTGCAAAGGGATGAGAAAGAGGAGAGCATCGACGACTTTTTCGATATGTTAGAGCGTGGTTTCGCGGCAAGGAAGAATCCCCAAAAGGGCGGAATGAGTGCCTAAAACGCGGAGAGCCCCTTGACAAAGTCAAGTTTATGTGGTACAATGTACGCAGTACATTAGTTAATCAGGACTGTGTACGGGGCGCGATATTGCGCTAGGGGAATTACCCTTTGCCCAAGGGTTTTTCCACTTCTTTATTGGAGTCTGTTTTATGCACAACTTTACCCCATGGCAACGCCTCGAGCGTGTTGCCCTTCTCGTTGCAGTCATCGTACTGCTTCTCGACCTTCTGTATTGGAGACCATGATGTACCTGTATACCAAGCGGTGGACTAAGCCCGTCCCCTTCAATCGTTACTCTCTCAGTTGGTCGCAAGCCGTCGACCAGTGTATCGCCGAGGGGCGTGACTACTGCGAGATTCACTTCTATCGCAACCCCGAGACCGAGGAAATTGTCATGACCTACTGGGAGATCGAATGACTCTACATTCTAAAGAATACGATGATGATCAGCACGCGTGGCACAACTGTGTCTTGTGTGGTGATGACGTACACCACGAGCGGTATGCCCTTGGCTATCGCTTGTGCATGCATTGCGGTAATCAAGCCGCGATCTCCGCACGCCAATCTTGGTGTGTGGTGCAACCCTACGGCAAAGGTCCTTACATGTTGGTGACCGAAGCAAGCGCACCCAAGACGCTTCTCGACACCAACCAAAAGTACCCGCGTTCGTAACGGAATTACCCTGATGGTCAGGGTTTTTCCTTTTCTCTTTCTTCTTATCAAGGAACTTAAATGTCTAAAGAACTATCTTTCAATCGCTCAGTCAACTTCACAGAGACCGTTGACATCATCCTCAATTCTGGTGCTAATTCAGTACACCTTACTGGCGAACCAGGAGTTGGCAAGACTGCGATCCAAAACGTACTTGTCGAACGCACAGGCTATCGCAAGGTCTACATTGACGGACCGAACACCGATGTCGGTCAATCGGGTATGCCCATCCCCAATCATGCGACTCGCACCTTGGACTTCTATCCTGCTGACTACTATGGTCTGCACTTGGATGAACCGCAAGTCATCATGATCGACGAGTGGACTAAGACCGATGACTATGTGCGTAACACCCTGCATCCGCTATTGCACGAGCGTCGCCTCGGCACATTCGAGCTACACCCCAATACGATTGTGTTCACAACGGGCAACATGGATGGTGATGGCGTGGGTGACTATGCGAAAGCGCACACCCGCAATCGTCAGACGTGGCTCACATACATGAAGCCAACTGCAAGCGAGTGGCTAGTGTGGGCGAGCAATGCGGGCGTGGCATCAGAGATTCTAGCGTGGGTGAAAGAGTATCCCCATTGCCTAGCATCGTACATGGATGGCGGGCAGAAAGAGAACCCGTACATCTTCAACCCAACTGATGCATCGCAGACTGCGTTCGTATCGCCTCGCTCGTTGTTCAAGGCGTCGCATTGGGTGACTATCCGTGATCGCATCACAGAGAACTCATTGATCGCCACGCTCGATGGCACGATTGGCATCTCAGCATCGCGTGATCTGCAAGCATACATCTCGCTTGCCGATCAGTTACCTACATCCGAATCAATCGAGAAGTCCCCTGATACTGCGCCAGTACCTAGCAGTCCAGCGGCTCAATGCATCTTGGCATTTAAGGCGGTGTCTGTCTGCGCAAGGGACACATTCGCTACATGGCTTCGCTACATCAAGCGTATGCCCAAAGAGACTCAGGCTGTGTTTGTTAACACCATACTTGAGAACCGTGTGAAGAAGGATTGGGTGCTCGTTCATCCCGCCTTCGTTACATGGGCGCGTGAGAACCAGTACATGTTCTCAGGCTTAAAGGGATAAACCCTTTGGTCAAGGGTAATTCCATTCATCAACTATTAGGAGAGAGCTATGACTAAAACTGCAAAGATTGGTACACCTGTTGTGTACAAGAACTGCTACATCGTGCCCGTCAATGATGGCTTCGATGTAGTCGACAAGACCACTGGTCGGTGGATTCACTTGCATAGCCAACGCTTGGCTAAGTGGAACGCAACTGTGTGGACACGATTGTCTACGGACTTTGACTCATCCAATCCTCTGTCTAACAAGAAGCTCGAGAAGCTCGAGGTTGTGGCAGTTGTGATTGACAAACCATTGAAGGAAAAGAAATGAGAAGTATATGGATAGCAATCGGGCGCGACCCCGAGTTTGGTAAGGGCACAACGGTCGAGCACATCTATGTGTTTGAGTCATCGTTTGATGCATGGAAGTTTGTTAACAGGATACAGGACTACGACCACTTGCCCGCAGAGGCGAGGGCGGTTAAATGGGATGTCTCTGAGCATCCTATCAACCTTAACAAAGTTCCTGCGCTGAATGAATTTAGCGCAATCTACTTAGATAACGGAGAGGACTACGATGACTGATAAGAAAACATTGAGCAATCTTTACCACGCGGGCATGGCGTTCGCGGCTCAACTACGACTGGTCGGTGAACACGAAGCCGCCCACGACATCGAAGTGTATGTGTTAGATATTAAGAAGGAGTTAGAAAATGCTAGTACTGAAGAATAGATTGACTGCTGAGCAACGCGTCGAGCTTGTTCATGTGAGCCTTATGCGTAACAAGATGTTTGCTTTGTTCGCTGGCTTGTTCATGGTCGGCAAGACGACTGTCGAGGACAGTAAGATAACTGCGGCTACCAACGGGCGTGATGCCAAGTATGGTCGTGAGTTTGTTGACTCGCTGACTGACAAAGAGTTGGCGTTTCTTATCATGCACGAGAACCTGCACAAGTGCTATCGGCACTTAACTGTGTGGCGTTCCCTGCACGACGAGAACCACAAGCTCGCCAACATCGCGTGTGACTATGTCATCAACTTGCAGTTGGTTGATATGGACCCGAACGAAGAGATCATTGCGTTCCCACGCGACAAAAAGACTGGCAAGCCCATGGGTGTGGTCGACGCACGATTCCGTGGCATGGACAGCAAGCAGGTCTTTGATATCCTCAAAGAAGAGCAACCCGAGGGACCTTGTGGTGATGATGAAGATGAAGGCGATGATGGGCATGGCATCGGTCGTGGGAAAAACCCTGATGGTCAGGGTAATTCCCCTGATGGCGGGCTTGACTCCCATGATTGGGACAACGCTACCAACGGCATGACCGAGGATGAGAAGAAAGATCTCGAGCGTGAGATTCAACAAGCTCTGCGTCAGGGTAGCATCTATGCGGGCAAGGTGGGCGCGGATATGCCACGCGAGATCGGTGAGCTTCTTAAGCCCAAGGTCGACTGGCGTGCAGTCTTGCGCAAGTTTGTGCGTACTTCACTCAAGGACAGAGACTCCGTGTCTTGGCGTAGGGCGCACAAGAACTTCTTGTGGCAGGATGTAATCCTCCCTAGTATTCTAGGTAAACGGATGAAGCATATCGTTATTGCCATGGACACATCGGGCTCTATACAAGGTGAGTTGTTGACGGCGTTCTTATCTGAGATGAATCAAATCATTAAAGACGTGGGTGCTGATCGTATAGACATCATCTATTGGGATGCTGAAGTGGCAGGGCATGAGACGTACAAGGGTACAGATACAGCCATTGTGCATCGCACCAACCCTAAAGGCGGGGGTGGTACTGACCCTGATGTGGTGGCGAAGTATTTGCAGGAACATAAGCTGTCGCCTGATGCTCTTGTGGTTCTGTCAGATGGGTACATGCACACCAACAAGTCTGCGTGGGCTCATATCACCAAGCCCACTTTGTGGTGCATCTTGGGCAACGATGGGTACGAAGTACCTTGTGGTCAGAAACTTGTTATCAAGGAGTAACTATGTCTGATGAATTTATCTTGTTTGTCGGGGAGTCAAAGTTCCTGCTCGGCTTGAACGAGGCGATGCAGGTCGCTTCAATCCTCAACTCTTCTCAGCGTATCGGGACTGAGTGGATCGCTAGTGTATCTAGCGGGCGTAACAATGTCGTGAAGCAACCCGATGTCTCGTCGGCAATGGTTTCACCGATGACTGCGTTGTTCCGCATGGAGCTGGACACTAACCAAAAACTATTGGAGAAGAAATGACTAAGCCAGCGGGTTATTCAGTAATCCTTAACAAAGAAACCTTTGATCTTCTGCAAGGTGTCAAGATTGACATCGCAGAACGCATGGGCTTTGAACCTACCAACGGTCAGGCGATTCGTCACTTGATCGCTGTGTTCTACGGGGAGGCGGAAATATCCTCTAAGTGAGGGTAATTCCGTGGTCTTATGCCATTAGTCGTATTAGCTAAAGGTCAGGTTGCGCATCAGCGTGAACCACTTCCTCGCATTGGTTGTCGTGCAAACGAGAACCCTATTACACAACGGAACAGTCATCTGTTGTCATGCCACATGCTCTCCAAGAGTATGTCTCTTATTCAGCAATCTTTATTGAAGGAATCAAAATGAGTTACAACACAGTAGGCGTAGTGCCTGTTAATAGTTACGTAGAAGCCGTGACACGATACCAAGGTATCACACCCATTCGTGGCAAAGATATTCGCCCGTTGGGTGCGAGGCGTTATCACGAGCGGTCTAACATCGTGATAGCAGAGGATAGAGTGTTCCTTAACTACTATCAGCAAGCGTTCGTAGAGTGGTATCCCGACGACACATTCACTGTCCATCCGCCCAAGTATGACTCTGCGTTCATGGTCGGGGACTTGACTCCGTACTTGCCCCTAAACATTGGTGTGACGTGGGACACGGGTCGATACGTTCTTACTATACGGAGTAAGGATGGGATAAGTAAATACTTTCTTGACCAGCCGTTGAAGTTCAAACCCGCACCGAATGGCGATAGGTACACCGCACAGTTTGAGCTTGCTGAGAAGCCCGAGGCTTTTCACATTCGACTGCGCCCACACGCATACAAGAAATACATGGCGGAGTTCGACCCATTCTTTGCATGGTGCGAGCTTGTCCAAGACTTTGAGAACAAGAACAACAACATCACCCAAGAGGGTAAAGAAGCGCAAGTAGCTCTGCGTGAGGCTTGCGGGCTTCCCGCTAGTGATGCATGGTGGGAGAACTTCTGCACCGAAGTAAATAAACTAGATTGGGCAAACCCCGATAAGCAGAGATTGCAGTCGGACTACAACATGCACGATATGTTGCCACGAGGCGGGCGTTGGAAAACTCACGCCTTCCACACGCCTAGTTGCACAGTTCTTTTGAACTGGTTGAAAGATACATCGGCTAAGGATTGGGTTAAAGCCAGAACCGTAATCATTACGCAGGCGGGTCATTACGACTTCAAGGCGGGCGGTATGGTCATAACAACAAAGATAGCCAAGGACTTCTTGCGTGAGCTCGTGCTTCATGTGCATAGAGACGAGTGCTTCAAGCGCACGAAAACCAAGGATGGCGAAGTGCCTACAAAGCGCAATGCCGAATACTTTTCATCTTACATTTTTTCAATGGAAAAACCCTTAGCTCAAGGGTAATTCCGATCATCAAGGAGAACACACTATGTTAGAAAATACAACACCAATCATGTCGCTATCTTCAATGGCGATGCTTGTCGAACTGCGTATCAGTACATGGACTGCACGCAAGCGTGACAAAGAGACAACCTCTGATCTGAATACATCTAAGAACGCAGATCAAGATGCATCTTCTGTTTACAAGTACCTTATGGCGGGCAGTAATCATCTTGAGAAGATAGAGAAGTACGCGGCTAAGTGTCGTGCGTGGAATGGTCAGCAGACCTTGCCTTGGATGAAGGGCGTAGGCTTGCTACCCATGGAGAACTTCTTCAAGTACCGAGAGCAACTAGGAACGATGGAGGCTAACTTCAACACGCTAGTCGATGACTTCGTAGTAGCTTATCCGTCGTTGGTTAGTGCGCAGGCGTTCAAGCTCGGAGATTACTTCGATGCTACAGAATTCCCTGATGCTGAGTCGCTGCCCCGTCGGTTCAAGTTTGCGTACAACTTCTTGCCCGTGCCTGAGAGTGGTGACTTCCGCATCAACTGTGAGGCTAGGGTCAAGGCTGATCTGCAAGAACAGTACGACAAGATGTACAGCGAGAAGCTATCCGAAGCTATGCGTGACCCATGGGACAGACTGCACAAGATGCTGACGAAGATCAGCGATACCTTGACAGACTCACCTGATGGCAAGCGTAGCGTATTCCGTGATTCGCTAGTAACCAACGCAGTAACCCTGTGTGAGTTACTGACTGTGCTTAACGTAACGAAAGACCCCGAGCTTGAGAAGGCTAGGCGTTTGCTCGAGCAGGCTATCACAAGCATAGATGCCGATGACCTACGCAAGATGCCCGAAGCACGACTCGAATTAAAGACATCCGTCGACGACATCCTTAACAAATTTAACTTCTAATATCATGACTCAATTTACTAACATCAGAATCCCAAGTGACACCGTCTTAGACCCGTTGCTCGTACCGCTGGTAGATAAGCTAGCATTGGATAAACCTAAGTGGATATTCAAAGCCAAGCCCACGAATAAGCATGGACGCCATCGTTACAACGACCCTGTATTCGAGGGCGATAAATTGGTAGGGAACACTAAGTACACTAGAGAAGTGGATGTGTTCGAGAACGACGAGGAGCTAGGCACTTTGGGTGTGGAGTGGGCGCATCGTCGTGGTCAATCACAACGCTATGTGTGGACTGTGGAGTCGTGGCGTATTGATCGTCAGCGTGGCTCAGCCAATACCAAGACTAGCATGAAGATGGACATCATCGTGCGTGAAGCCAAGAAGATTTTTAAGCCCAAAGGTTTGGCTGAGCTTATGGCTAGTGCCAAGCCTAGTATTAGTAGCGCATGGTATAGCGCAGTTCGTGAGCTAACTACGCCATTCGACAGGATGCAGGGTATCAAGTCATCGACTGACTTGCAGTTGTATGCGTTCTGCCTAGCCAACAATCGTGATGTTGACATGACCAAGTTTACCCACTTGCTCAAGCAACTGCGGTCGTCTGAGTACGAGACTATGATTGCCAATTACGAGCTGGGCAGGCAACTGGAGGATCAGGTTACCAATGACAACGTACTGGATGTGGTGATACACGATGGTATGTTTGTTGTCTCAGAGCCTAACAACAATGAGCATAGACGCATGACGTATGAGGAGATGCCCATACCTTGGCAAGAGCGTATCGCTGTGCTACAACTAATCACCGATGGTGAGCTAGTGCGTGACACAGGCTATAGGATGAACGAGACGCACTTCCGCATCATCAAGTAATTTGTTGATTGCCATTTGACCCGCTTAGGCGGGTCTTTTTTTGCCTTGGAAAAACCCTCGCTCAAAGGGTATTTCCGAGTAGGTATTTCCCCTAGTAAAAAAGGACTTGACTTAGTCCAGTATTGCCACTATATTATCTACTCATTAGGAGTAAATGTGGCATCTACCCCAGAGCGCAAAGTCAAAGAGAAGGTGGTTACCGTTCTCAAACAACACGGCGCATACTATTTCTTTCCCGCTACCTACGGGCTAGGTCGTGCGGGCATCCCTGACATCATCGCTTGTCATTGCGGTCGCTTTGTAGCCATCGAGTGCAAGGCGGGCAAGGGAACAACAACGGCACTACAGATACGAGAGCTTGACCGCATACGCAGGGCGGGCGGGGTAGCCATGGTCATCAACGAAACCAACATAGATTTGGTACACGAGAATTTAACACACATCAAGGAGAGAGAAGATGAAATTGATAGACAAGTTGTTAAGGCTTCCGCTGGCGGGTGAAGTTCAATGCTTGCTCGAGAGAATCGACAAGATAGAGAACATGTACGATACC
>Ga0315909_10003832_pt1 | contig 18103 bp, 27 predicted proteins | sample LakEriMetagenome_11_FD_203527 | JGI IMG/M metagenome (GOLD analysis project Ga0315909, IMG submission 203527) | Freshwater fungal communities from buoy surface, Lake Erie, Ohio, United States - Buoy 2 MA125 | ecosystem: Environmental > Aquatic > Freshwater > Lake | place: USA: Lake Erie, Ohio... | reverse complement strand
GCGGCGTCTCCGCGTTCATGGTGATGCTCTACCGCACCGGCGGGCTGGTGGAACGATTCCCGATGACGGGCAACCTGGCGCTCCGCCTTTCGCTGGCCGGTACGGCCGCCGGGGCGCTGGCCAACTGCCTCGGCCAGTCGACCCCGGCGGAGTCGGAAATCATGATGAACTGCGGCCTGGCCGGCATCTTCGTCTGGGCCTGCATCTTCCACGCGAAACTCATCAAACATGGACCCGCTTCTCAGCATCAGCCAAGGCCTGATGAAGGCTGCGCTCGACAAGCTGGTCGAGCAGAAGGATATCACGAGTGAAGACGGCGCCAAAGACCAAGCTCTTGCCGCTCGTCTTGCCGCTCGCGTTGACGCTGCAGGGCTGCGGCCCGACCCGAGTGGTGCTGGTGCCACCGGGGGCTCCGGTGCGCCTGGCCGAGCCGGTGAAGGCTAAGGTCTGGGCTCGGGACGCCTCCGGCGCTATCGTCCAGAGCAGGAACCGCGTGATCATCCCGGAAGGCTGGTACGCCCTCCCCAAGGAATAACTCCATGCCCCAGCAAATCATCAACATCGGCACCATCGCCAACGACAACACCGGGGACACGCTCCGGGGCGCCGGGCAGAAGATCAACGACAACTTCGACGAGGTCTACGCCGCCCTGCCGCTGACCGCCCCATCGACCTGGGTGCCGGTGCTGACCGATTCCGGCGGCGGCCGGACCTTCACCTACACGGTCAACACCGCGCGGCACACCTCCATCGGCTTCGTGACCACATTCACGGCCGACCTGACCATCGACTCGGTCAGCGGTGCCGCCACCGGCGACCTCCGGATCACCCTGCCGGACGCCGTGTCCTACGATGCCGCCCTGGCCATCTGGCTCGACAACGCCACCACCCAGGCCAAGACCGCGGTGATCGGCAAAGCAGTCGGCGGCACCTCCTACGCTGCGCTCTACCATTACGAGACCGGCGACATCACCAGCCTGGCCGGCCAACTCCAGGCCACGACCCGCCTTCTGATCTCGGGCACCTACTTCACCCCGTGACCATCATCGGATCCAGTCTCCAGCAGGGCATGACGGTGCTCCAGCAAATGCTGGGGGCGCCCATGTTCATCTGGGAGGGATCCTCCATCCGGTGCATCCCGGCTGCCGTCACCGACGGCAACACGCCGGTGCCTGGCGGGTTCCAGGACAACGTCACCTCCCGGATCCTGGTCAAGTTCAGCGACTGGAAGACCTTTGACTCGACCCTCGTGTCGATGGACACGACCCTTTACACCCTCGACCAGGGCACCGAGTTCTCCCGGCTGCTGAAGGAGGACGGGTTCTACCTGCTGCAGGAGAACACCGACCGCATTGCCCTGACATTTTGCAAACCACGCCCGGTGGTCGGCCGCACGCTGGTCTACCAGGGCCGGACGCTCCGGATCTTGTCCTGCCGGGTGGACGCCTCCGGCGCCTACTACAGCCTCGAACTAGGAGCCAAGACACGGTGAGGCCTGCCGTCTACATGGAGGTCGACACAAGCCGCTTCGACGCGGCCTTGAAGCAGTACCTGCTGACGACCCGGCGCGACCTTCACAAGGCCATCAACGCCCGGTTCTTCTACCTCATGGTCCGACTGTTCGTCCTGGTGCCACCGAGGAGCCCGGCACAAGAGCGGATTCGCATTGGGGATTATCTTTCAAAACCGCTGGGAGACATCAACCGGAAGTCGAAGAAGACCGGCAAACGCATCGGCCGCTCCCGCCTGCTGCGCCGGGTGCATCTGATTGCTCAGGCCAAGGAAGCCAAGGCAGGGCGCCGCGGCCTTTACGGCACACAAATGAAACAAGCGGCCAGCGACATCTACCGCAAGGCCTTGGGTTCTGTTGGTTATCTCCGTTCCGGTGTGGTGAAGATGATCCGGGTCTACAACCGCGGATTTAGACAATACGACAAGCCTAAATGGAAGCCTTTGGTGAAGCCTCCTGGATACAAGCCACCCGGTAAAACCAACGCCGCCCTGGTGGCCTTGGCCAACCAATACGGCCTGCCACAGGAGAACGTGGCCGTGCACAAGGGCACCCGTGCCCGCGGTTTCCAGGCTGTTCCAGGTTACAACCCGACCGCCACCATCGTCATGACGGCCGGCATCGCCGACAACCAATACAACCGGGTTGCCAGCATCTACAACCCGGCCATGCAGCGGGCGCTCGATGACGAGACCGCCGAGCTGGCCAATCACATGACCGAGGCCCTGCTTGCCAACGGCAAGGTCCTGGAGGACAACGGCTTCGACATCAAATGAACGCCGTCGCCCTCAGAGCCGAGAAGGCCGTCGCCGACTACCTGGCGGCAACCGACTGGTCGTCATCCGGCACCGGGACGCCCACCTGCCTGACGTCCTACAGCCGCGGCCTGTACGACGACCCGGATCTGCAGGACACGATGCCCAACTTCCCGCGCATCATCGTCTCGACCAACTCCGCGCGGCCGGTGCAGCGCACCGATCTGACATGCGAGGTCGAGGTCGAGGTCGAGCTGCAGCTCTCGGCCGACGACACCGACGAGGCGGATGCCCTGTCGACCGTCCGCGTGCTGGACAACCGGATCCTGCCGCTGTTCGACGACACCGGGGCATCGGCCTTGGATGCCGCGGCAAACGACGACAACGGCCCATTCACGGCGCAGTTTGCCGCCCCGCTTGATTTCGGAGCCTCCTCGATTTCCAATCGGGCAAGGACGTTCACCCGGACCTTCTCCCTTTACTGCAGCGCAACCACCTAACCACCACCAATCATGGCTAATTCACAAGGCCGCGTTTACCGTTTCGGATCACCGGCCACCCTCGCCCTCTACAATAGCGCCGGCAACCTGGTCGTGACGCTCTACACGTCTCCGGACATGGAGTCTTACGACCTGACCCACGAGGCTGACACCGAGGAGGTTCGCAACAGCTCCGGCGAGGTCGTCGGGCACATCACCTACAACAACCGCCTTACCCTCACGGTCAACTTCATCCCGGCCGGCGCCAATGCCGCGGATGCGTTGAAGGCCATGGCCAGCCCGGATGCCAACGGCACCTGCGTGATCACCGGGGCGCCTGCGGTGCAATGCGGGCCCTACGAGGACGCCATCAACGCCCCGGGCAGCCCGGGCACCGGCCCTGGCGGCCGTTGGATCTATGCTGGCGGCGCTTCGCTGAAGTTCACCCAGACCGGCAAGGTCACCGGCACCATCACGCTCAAGCGCTACGCCGGCATGGGTACCACGATCACCGGCGGCGCAACCACGCTGTGACCGGCCTGGCCGACATTCTAAACGCCACGGCGCCGCCCTGTCCTGTCGTGATGGGGCTGCGCCTTGTGCCGTATTCGGTCGGCCATTCGCTCGTGCTGCACCGGATGGAATCGCCGCTGGTCGTCGGAGGTGCGGTCAGCCGCGCCGACCTGATGCAGGCCGTCCTGATCTGTTCGCAGCCCGTGGCGGAATCGCTCAAGGCCATGAGGTCGCCGCTCCGCGGGCTGGTCATCTGGCTATGGGCCCGCCGCACCCGTGGCCTGTCGTTCGAGGTGGAGTTCGAGAAATGGTCCGCCTGGATGGCCGGGCAATCGACCGCCCCGGAAATCCTGATGAAGCCCGGCAAGACTCGGGAGCTGTCAATGCCGTGGCCGGAACGAATGCTCGCCTGCTGCATGGACATCGGGCTGCGGGAAGATACCGTCCTGGCCATGCCCATCGGGGACGCAGAGCGCCTTGTCCTGGCCAAGGCAGAGACCCATGGCGACGTCGAGCTGTGGAGCCCCAAGGACGAGGCCTTGTGGCGGTGGGCGCAACAACAGCCAAACAACTGACCCATGGCGATCTTCTCCCTACTGGCCAAGCTCGGGCTCGACGGCACCGCCTTCGAGACCGGCCTCAAGCGCTCGCAGTCGTTGGCAAAAGGCATCGGCCGGGACATCTCCGGGACGTTGGCCAGCGTGTTCACCGTCGACAAGCTGGCCCAGTTCGGCATGCAGGCTATCGAGACAGCCGGCAAGCTGCAGGATCTTTCCACCCAGCTCGGCGTCTCCGCCGAGTTCCTGCAGGAAATGAAGTTCGCCGCGGAGATGGGCGGGGCAAGCCTTGAGGAGGTCTCCGGCGCCCTGCAGAAGATCACCATCGCCCGCGGCAAGGCGCTTGGTGGAGATCAAGGTCTGCTCGATGCCTTCGCCCGTTTCGGAATCAGCGCTCAAGAAATCAAGTCGGCCAAGATCGAGGAAATCTTCCTCAAGATCGGCAAGGCCTTCGAGGGAGATGCCAACCCGCAGAACCTTCTGGCACCGTTCCGAGAACTGGCTGGCCGCGGTGCTGGGTCGCTGATTCCTGCAATGGCGGACGGGCTGTCGGAGGCTGCAGACCAAGCCCAAAGGCTCGGCTTGGTCATGTCGTCACAAGTGATTCAGACCTTGGACGAAGCGAACGACCGCGTCGAAATCATGAACAAGACGATGGTGGCAGGCATGGGAAGCCTGACCGCCAATGTCATCGAACCGCTTTTCCGCAGGCTGGAGGCAATCGGATCGTCCATCCAAACCTTCGGGACAATGGTTTTTAGCGGTCGACAGATCACAGGAAAGTCGGTCGTCGACAATCTCAAGTTCCTTTTCAGCCAATCCGCCCAGGCCTACACGGCATCCCTGGAGGAGCAGGACCAGGAGCTGAAGAACCGTCAACAGGCGAGGGAAAGAAGGGCGGCAACACGCCAGAAGGTGATGATCGAGCCGGAGGGCCCGACCAAGACCATTGCAATCTCCGCAGCCACCGGCGACCAGCTCGCCCGCACCGGCGGGTTCACGGCCTTCCAGACCAACATGGACCGCTACTTCGGAGCCGTGAAAACGCAGGCGCAGGACATCCGGGACATCGCCCGCAACACGCAGCGCACGGCCGAGGCCGTCGAGGAATAACATGGCCACGATCCAAGGCATCCCCAACCCGACGGCGCTCGAATACATCGAGGTCAGCCGAGGCTACGAGAACACCGGCAACGGCCGGGTGGTGACGCTTGTCTACCGCGGAAGCAAGGACGCCCTCCGCATCGCCTCGGCCGATTGGGTCCGGATCGGCGCCCGGTATTCCATCCGGGAGGATGGCCCCTACTCGGAGGCCACGGTCACCGTCGGTGGCACCGCCTTCGATCCCGGCATCCCCATCCAAGAGAACGGGACGCCAACGCCAGGCGAGCTGGCCGACATCCGCTACGAGTTCCGGACCGACTACGTCGACGTCTCGATCTTCGCCCTACCGGCAGTCGCCAAGGACGCAAGCGCAACCGGCAACCCGGCCGGCTACAAGTACGTCATCGAGACCGCGGTCAAGAATGGCGAGACTCTGCCGGCAGGCGTGACCGTGATGGCGCAGAAGGTCTGGCAGAAACTCTCACGAGGCGAGGAATCGTTCCCGGTGGCCCGGGTGAGCCTGACGCGGGTGGCCACCTTTTCCGGCAACCTCGGGCTGCCTGAGGTGCCGCAGGGCATCCCGCCGGTCTACCGGCCCTTCTCGTTTGCAATCGCCTGGGGGCTGCCGACATCCGTGCAACAAATGCTGCCACGGGTGCCCACCGATGCGTCGGGCCAGATCCAGGCGCCCGCAGGCACCGAGTGGGGCTGGAAGCAAACCAACTATTCTTCCAGCCTTGTCCAGAAGACCAACCAGGTCGAGCAGGTGATCTCCTGGACGTTTGCCCCCTACGACCTCGACATCTATCCCTTCTTCTAACCCTAACCCACACCCTCCCCATCTATGGCAGACGAGATCCAAATGACGGCCCGGCTTTATGCGTCCAAGAATGGCGCTTACCTGCCGTCGGTAACCTACACCAAAACCGCCACCATGGTCGGCGTCGACATGGGCTCCCAGACGCAATCCATCGGCACCGGCGCGTCCGAGATCCTCGACGTCCCAGTCGACGTGACCAGCCCGTACAAGGTGCTGATCTCCAACCTCGACTCGACCAACTACGTCGAGCTGTCGTTCACCTCCGGCTTCTCCGCGGGCGCCGGCACGATGCGTCTCCCGGCCGGCGAGACCATGCTGATCCCGTACATCAACACCAACCTGTACCTGATCGCCAACACATCGGCCGTCACGATCCAGGCGACCTTCTGCGAGATCTAACCGACCAACCGCCATGGCAAACGAGATCGAAATGTCGGCGAGGCTCTACGCCAACAAAGGCGGGGCCTCGATCAACCCGCTGACCTACACGGCCATCGTCAACATGACCGGCCGCGACATGGGCCAGCAGACGCAGGACGTCGGCAACACATCCGAGCCGCTGGACACGCCTACCGATCTGGCGCTGCCCTACAAGCTGCTCCTGGTCAACCTGGACGCCCAGAACGGCGTTTACCTCCGATTCCGGGATGCTGGCACCTACCCGACATTCGTGCAGGCCATCCTGGTGCCGCCCGGCGAGTTCGCCCTGATCCCGCGCATCGAGTCGGGTGTGGACGTCCATGTCCTGTCGACCTCGGGCGTCGTCAAGATCATGACCCAGTATTGCGAGATCTGACGCCATGCCGATCCAACTGCCTGCCAAGCTGGCCGAGCGCGGTCTCAAGTCCGACCACGCCAGGGCGATCAACCAACTGATCGAGGCTGTCCGCCGGGTCCAGCTCGTCGCCGGGCCGGGCCAGCGGGTCGAGCAGAACGCCAACGGAACGGTGCTCAAGCTGCAGCCTGGCACCACCATCACCCAGACGTCCGAGGAGTCCTGGTTCTACTGACCTGCCGCCATGCCATACGCCGTCGACCGCCGGGAGAAGATGTGGACGGCGGCGAATCTCAACAGCCTCTACAGCCGCTTCGACCAGAAGTGCGCCCGGGTGCTGGATGACAAGTCGCCGCTGTTTGCCAACAGCAAGGACGGACCGTGGGTCGGGCAGTACCCTTACGGCGTCTGGTACATCTATCGGAACGACCCGGACTCCTGCCGGCGCCTGGTCGACGACGGGGCCGTGCCCAACCCGTACATCCCGGGCATCGGCAGCATCTGGCGCAGCGATCACAACGAGGTCTCCGCCCGGATCGAGCTGTCGAAGCTGGAGAACAAGCACGTCGACGTCGAAGGCGGCCAGGTCTACGTCGACCGATTCGTTGGCGCCGGCGACCCGTTCACCTGCGACGTCGGGCGGATCCACTTCTCCTTCGAGCTGCACCGCCGCGAGATCGCCGGCGTGCCCTACGACGTCCACCTCGGCTGGGATCCGACCACCGCGGGGCTGACCTCCTACGTCCGCGGCAGCCTCGGCCCCATCGACCCGACGCTGCCGCCAGGCCGGATCCACAAGCACCGCCTGGCCGTCGCTGAGATCGCCATCGAGGGCCTTTCGTCGTTCTCGATCCTCAACACCTACCAGCGCTACGACTGCTGGCGGGTGCACAACTGCGGCGACAACGTGCTCCGGGTCAACCTGCAGAACCCGGACGGCAGCTCGGCGCCGCATTACGTCCCGAAGGGCGGGTGCCGTGCCTTCCGAAGGAAGCCCGACGGGAGCTGGGCGAACACCTGGCCGGGTGGCGGCGTCTGCACCTATTTCTTCCCGTGCTTCACCGGCGACGTTCCGTTCTTCGCGGGCGGGCCTCCGGAATGGTCCGCCAACGCGACGGAATCGCCCTTCCTGGCCTTGGAACGGTCGGCTGCGGCCAACAACGTCGCCAACCCGTTCGTGCTGCTGGAATGGCGCCGGGTGATGGGAGCGATGCACGATCCGTTCGCCTCCTACGACATCCGGCAGGTCTACCAGGGCGTCTATGGCGACCCGGGCGCATTCGCCAACGGTGTGGGCGACTGCGTCTTCACCTGGGGCCGTGCCCGTGTCACCTACTCGGACGCCACCGGCAATGTCTTCGACCAGCGGGTCGTCCGGTTCAGCGGCGCCGGCACCCTGGTGGCCGGCCTCCGGTCTCTGGGCATGACCGTGGTCGAGAACGCCACCAGCCTGACCCTGACCTCCAACCGCGGCATCATTCGAATCTACCCGGTCGACGCGAACATCTTCACCACCGCATCCGATGCCTTCTGGGAGATCGGCGGGTCGCCGGTGACCATCTCGACCGTCTACCCGCAGACCTTCATCCGATCCAATGGCGCCAACTTCTACGAGTCGAAGTCCTGGTCGGCAGGAAACGAGGTCACCATATTCGACTCCATCATCGACCTGCGGAGGAAGGTCGCTGTGGAGGAAGGCTTCCTCGGCAACTACGACGACGCCCCGGACATCCTCGAGGAGAAGGTCTCCACCGTCACGATGACGCCGATGGGGCTGGTCGTCCGCGCTACCAGCTCGAGCGGCATCTCCGGCGACCTCCTGGTCAACTTCGAGGCCAACGCAGACAACGAGTCGCTGTGGATCGGCGACCGCCCGATCAACTGGGGCGCCGGCCCGTGGGCCAACAGCCGCTACACTTCAACCACCCGGATCTACTACCTGCATCGGGAGCGCAGCACATCGTCTCCGCTGTGGTCGAACCTCTTCCCGGGCATGTCGCTGGCCACCGTCAGCGGCTCCTACAGCTCGCAGGCGGTCAACACCGCCTTCATCCCGCCAGGCGGCCCGTGGGGCTTTTCATCGTCCATCTACGACACCGAGAAGGCCCGGGCCTTCGGCTTCTCGGAATCGAGCACCGAGACCCGCGGCTGGGGCGCCGACTTCTGGCTCGACAAGTGGGGCGGTGCCGAAGGTGGGGACGCCTCGGTCCGGATCCCGGGCAGCCCCAACCGCACCAGGCAATACGAGCGCATCGTCGACCCGTTCACCTTGGACGAGCTGACCGGGCAGATCGAAAGCCGCACCGATGACATCTTCAAGGACCAGGACGGGGCCGCCTTCGCCGCCACGGTGCCGCTGCCGGTGACCGGGGCGGCCAATTACAAGGAGGGCCTGACCGACATCCGCTGGACCTATGGCAACGACCAGCAGTTCGCCCTGGACTTCTATGCGGTCGAGAATCGCCTGCTGGCTGGTGGCGGCCCGTTCTTCCACAAGATCCCGAAGTCGCCCTGGCTCTGGAACCTGCTGGAATGGTCGGTCCGAAGCTGGACCCGCGCGGTGCCGTTGTGCCACGGCAACCTGGTCTGCCCGATCTTCGACGCCAGCGGCACCGCCGCGGTGCTGCAGGTGCTCACGGTCAACATGCTCCTGCTCGGGACGACCGGCTACGAGGCCGGCCTCGACATGGACGTCTGGTACGTCAACGAGGGAGCGCACGACATCCTGATCGCCAACGGCGTGCCCGCCTATAAGCAGGTCGACCCGTTCGGCAACGACTACTGGTTCGTCCAGGCCATTGACCTCGCCGCCTATTGCAACCGGATGGGCTTCGCATCCTGGAACTGGGACACGCAGGACGGCCGCCCCACCGAGAATCCGCCCGTCGACCCGACCCGCTACAAGGCGGTCCGGAACTACGGCCCGGGCGAGCGGGTGCAGGTCGGCAGCTACCTCGACGTCACCACCGGCGACTACGTCTTCCTGACCCTCCGCTACGTCGACCTGCGCCTTCCCAACGAGTTCTCCGCCTGATTTTTTGCCCCGTTTTCCTAAGGAAAACGCAGGTTTCCGTTTTTTCTGTAAAAAAGTGGTGGACGTCAAGTGATTGCCATGCAATTGTCTGCCCGTCGAACGAAGCAAACAAAGCAAGCAAAGCAAACCATGAGCAACATCTCCAACCTCATCAGCGCCCTCATCATCGTCGAGTCATCGGGCAACGACCTGGCCGTCGGCGACGGCGGCAAGGCCATCGGCCCCCTGCAGATCCACAAGGCCGTCATCCTCGACGTGAACCGTATCACCGGATCGAACTACCGGCACTCCGAGATGACCAACCGTGCACAAGCCCGGGCGGTCTGCGAAGCCTACCTCAAGGCCTACGGCAAGGGAGCCACGACCGAGCAGCTCGCCCGCCGATGGAACGGTGGCCCCCGCGGCGACACTAAGACTGCCACCGAGGCCTACTGGGCCAAGGTAAAGAAGCACCTCAAATGAAACCCAAAACCATCAACGTGACACCCACCACCCACAAGGCCCTGCGCGACTATTGCCTGCAGGCCGGCCTCAAGATGCAGGCCGTGGCCGACAAGGCGATCCTCGCCTGGTTGAGAAAGGCGGCCCGATGAAACGCATCCTTGCCATCGACCCGGGCCTGTCAGGCGGCCTGGCATACTACGGGCCCGCGGGGATCATCCTGGACTCGATGCCGGCGACCGACCAGGACGTGGCGATTCTGATCATGGACCGGCTGGCGATCTCCGACGTGGTCTACATCGAAAAGGTGGGCGGCTACATCGGAGGAGCTGGCGCACCGGGCAGCCGGATGTTCGCCTTCGGCAGGAACGTCGGGTTCCTGCACGGCCTGATCGCTGCGAGCAAGACCCGGGTGATCGAGGTGCCGCCGCAGACCTGGCAGAAGACCGTCCAGGCCGGCACAGCCAAGACCCACGCGGACCGCTGGAAGGCCCATCTCAAGCAGATCGCACAGCAGCGACAGCCTCGGCTGGTGATCACGCTCAAGACCGCGGACGCGGTGCTCATCCTCGAGCACGCCATGCTGCTGGAGGGCGTGAAGTGAGCAAACAGATCAACGACGCCATGATCAAAGCGAGGGAGGCCAAGTGAACCCAGAACAACAAAGGGTAGCCATCGCGGAAGCGTGTGGATGGAAAGAAATTCGTGCAGAAATAGATTGGCTTCCAAAGGAACTGACTGGGATTTTTACCTGGCCACATCCAACCGATGCAGAAAAAATAAAATACTTCATCAATCGAAAGCCTATTCCCGACTATCTCAACGACCTCAACGCTATGCATGAGGCGGAGAAGGTGCTGACTGTCGATCAACTGATTGACCAGGCTGAATGGTTAGGAGCCAGTAGCAATGAAATGCCGATAAAATCTTGGGCGGTTTTATTGCGCGCCACCGCAGCCCAACGCGCAGAGGCTTTTCTCCGAACGATTGGAAAGTGGAAGGAGGCCAAACCGTGAGCAACCATATTGCCGACGCCAACAAAATGGTCGGTGATACGCCGAGGACGGATGATCGGGTGGTATTCATCGACGGAAATCCGTGGGTAAACGCTCCGTTTGCGAGGGGTCTTGAGCGCGAACTCAACGCAGCGAACTCCGAGATTGAGGAGAAGCGCAAAGATGTCGTCTGGTTGGCGACTGAAAAGGCCAAGCTGGAGAACTACGTCATGCTGCTGGAGGAGTGGGGCGATTACATGAGGAGTAAATCAAACAACGAGTGGTGGTGCGAAAACTGGGATAAAGCCAAGGAGGCCAAGCCGTGAGCGAAAAACACACAACGCCATCACATCTCTCCAATTTGGAGAAGGATGTGATGGAACTCAAAGCCTGCAACGAATACCTCAGGCAGAAGCTCGGGCAGCGCGACGACCGCATCCGGCACCTGATCCGGCTGGGGCTGGCAACCACACGGCCGGAGGCTCTGGACCAATGGCAGGAGGAGGAGGAGCTGTGAAGCTGCATGAGCTGCCCAGCGACCACCCGGCCCGCAACACCGCCATCCGGGACCTGGACGTGAGGACGGTCTGCCGCCACACCGGCGCCAGGCGAGATCCGAGGAGCTGGAAGATCCAGGCCGACACCTACAACCGCCTCGGCGATACCTGGCGGAACAACTTCGACTGGGTGCTCAACCAGAAACCATGAACGACCGCATCAAACGCGACCGGGACGGCACCGGGCTCTACAACCTATCGAAGAAGGCCGCGGGCGAGATCTACCGCGCGGCAAAGAACTACAAGCTGAAGGACGACATAACTACATGGAAACGACCAAAGAAGAAGGCCAGCCAATGAGACAACCGACCGACAGAGACGTGGCCAGGACGATGGAGGAATACGGCGGCAGCTTCGTCTGCCGGCTCGGGCACGCAGCGCTGGCCGCCGACCCCGGCAACCTCAAGAAGATCCGGGACACCTGGCCCGACTACTGGGCGCACTACACCAGGCTGGCGCAATCCAATCTCGAGGACGAGCAATCGCCCTCATAACACGACAAAAACAACCAAGACAAAGCAACGACATGGGAATCACAGCAACCAAGAGCCAAGGCGGCGGCAACTTCCAGCCCTGCCCGGAATACCAAGGCAGGGCGGTCTGCGTCGACATCACGCCGCTGAAGGCCTACGAGACGCAGTTCGGCACCAAGGAGAAGTTCAAGATCGCCTTCGAAATCGACCTGATCGACGACTCGAGAAAACCGCCGCAGCCCTGGGTGGTCATGACCGCCCCGATGACGCCGAGCCTGCACGAGAAGGCAGCCCTGACCCGATTCCTGCGGGACTGGTTCGGCCGGAGCCTCACACCGCAGGAGACCTCCAGCCTCGACCTGGACACGCTCATCGGGCGCCCGGCCTCGGTGGTGATCGTTCACGAGTCCAGCCCGGACGGGTCGAAGACCTTCGCCAACATCAAGCTGATCATGGCCCACAAGGCCGGCGAGGCCTTGAAGCCCAGCGGGCTCTGGGTCCGCCTGCAGGACCGCCCGCCGAAGGACGGCGCCCCGGGGCAACCCGGCGAGGCCGCGGGCGACAGCACCTACCGCCGGACCTCCGGCACCCAGGAGGTCGACGCCGACACCGACATCAGCAAGACCAAGGTGCACGTCGGCAAGCACAAGGGCGTCGAGCTGCGGGAGCTGACCGAGGAGGCCATCACAGCCCTGATCGAACATTGGCTGCCGAAGGCCAAGGCTGCCGAAAAGCAGACGGCCGACGACAAGCGGCTGATCCGCGGCCTGGACTGGTACCAGGACCGATTCAAGCAGGCCGAGCTGGCCCAACAGGACCTCGAGCAGGATGACATCCCCTATTGACCCATGACCACGCAGGAAAAGGTGCAGATCGCCTCGGAGATGCGCCGGGCCGGGGCCACCTATCAGCAGATCGCCTACCGCCTCGGCGTCTCGAGGCAACGCGCCTGCCAGCTCACCCAGGTCGGCGCCCGGCAGGATCTCGTAGAGTCTGTCTGGGGCTTCCGCTTCAGCGTCAGGACGATGAACTGCCTGGCCAAGATGGCCATCACCAAGAAGGAGGACGCCATGGTGCTCTACCAATCCGGCCACCTCAGGCCCAACATCGTCCGCGGGTTCGGCATCGTCTCATTCTTCGAGGTCTGCAGGTGGCTCGGCGTGCCGCCGACCGTGCAGAACCTCTGCCGCAATTGCGGCAAGCCAACTTCCTCAGCCTGTAGCTGAGGGATCATGGACACAGCGGGGGGCGCGCATCCGCGGAATAACGCGCACAACAACTCTCACCACATGCCAGCCAATCCAACCATCATCTTCGACATCGAGACCGGGCCGCTGCCTGCCAGCGAGCTAGTCATCCCGCCCTTCAACCCTGCCGACGTGAAGCTCGGCAACATCAAGGATCCCGACAAGATCGCAGCCAAGATCCAGGCGGCCGAGGAAAGCCACGCGGCCGACTACATCCGGAATGCCGCTCTGGACGCCATCAGCGGGCAGGTGCTCTGCATCGGCTACCGCATCGAGCACGACCAGCCCGCGGTGCTGTGCTCGGACGCCGACGGCGAGGCTGCCATGCTCCGGCAATGGTGGGCCGCCCTCAACGACTTCCAACGCCAACCGAAGCTGGTCGGCTTCAACATCAAGGCCTTCGACCTTCCGTTCCTGATCCGCCGAAGCTGGCGCCACCGGCTGACGCCACCCTATTGGCTGCGACAAGGACGCTATTGGAACGACCTGATCGTCGACCTGCGTGATGTATGGCAGCTCGGGGACTCAAGAGCCCACGGCAGCCTGGCCGCCATCAGCCGGCACCTCGGCCTCGGCGAGAAGGCGGGCAACGGTGCCGACTTCTCGAACCTCTGGCAGACCGACCGCGAGGCCGCCATCAACTATTGCCTGCGTGACGTCCAACTCACCCAGCAGGTCGCCGACATCCTCATCCCGTCCTACTGATGACCACAACCACCTGCCCGGTGATGGACGACATCGACAGCTTCAACCCGACCCCGGAGGCCAGGTTCATCGCCTGGGCGACCACGGGCGGGAACGTCTTCCTCACCGGGCAGGCCGGCACCGGCAAGTCCACCCTGCTCGGCCGATTCCTCGACTGGGCCCGGCTCAAGGGCATCACCGTGGCCGTCACCGCCCCCACCGGAATCGCCGCCCTCAACGTCGGAGGGACCACCGTGCACCGCTGGTGCGGCATGCAGCTCGGGCCACAGGACACCGAGACGTTCGAGGCCGCAGCAGCCCGTTTGGAGAGCCACGGCGCCTATTATGGGGCGGTCAACCGTGTCCAGGAGACCTCGGTGCTGGTTATCGACGAAATCTCGATGATGGCCGGTCGGCAGCTCGACTTCCTAGACTTTTGGCTGAAGCGCATCAGAGAAGATGACGCACCGTTCGGAGGGCTCCAGGTGATCTTCCTCGGCGACTTCCTGCAGCTACCACCCGTCCGGACCGACGCCTCCAAACCCTACGACTGGGCGTTCCGCAGCGAGGCCTGGAAACAGGCCGATTTCAAGACCATCCGCCTCGAGACCGTCCGGCGCCAGAACGACCTGGCCTTCGTCCAAGCCTTGAGCGGGTTCCGCATCGGCAAACTGCGAAAGATCGACGCCGACATCCTGCGCTCCCGGGTCCAATGGTTTCCGAAGGCCGAGATCACCCACCTGCTGACCCACAACGCCCAGGTGGACAAGTGGAACACCTACCGCCTCGAGAACGTGCCCGGCGAGGTCCTGACCTTCGAGGCCCGCACCAAAGGCGTCGAGCAGGCGGTCGACTTCGCCACCAAGAACATGTCCACCCCCCGGGTGCTCCAGATCAAGGTGGGCGCCGCCGTCATGTTCACGGCCAACGACGCCGAGCAGGGATTCGCCAACGGTCAGATCGGCACCATCACCCGGGTCAGCGGCACCGTCATCCATGTCCACAGCCGCGGCAGCACCATTTCCCTGGAGCCACGAAAATGGTTCTTTGACAACCTGGGCGTGACCGTCTGGCAATACCCGCTCCGCCTGGCCTACGCCATGACCATCCACCGCGCCCAAGGCCTGACCCTCGACGCCGCCTACATCGACATCCGCGCAGCCCGTGAGCCCGGGCAAGGCTACGTCGCCCTCAGCCGGGTCCGCAGCCTGCCGGGCCTGCACCTCAAGGAATGGCCGAAGGGCTGGTTCATCTCAGAGGAGGCCCTGCGCTTCGAGAACCGCGAGCCCAACCCCTGACCCGCTTTTCCATGATCTCCCTTCACGACCTCGAGCAATGGCTCGGCACCCCGCTCTTTCTGGTGCCATGCCGCCCCGGCACCAAGATGCCGGTGGTCAAATACACCCAGGAGACCCTGCAGGGCACAGCCCGCCCCGCCTACCAGGCCCTGCTGGAGCAGTCGAACATCGCCGTCCGCCTGGGCGAACACTCGGGCGGGCTGTGCGCCATCGACTTCGACGACGACGACAGCCTCGAGGAGTTCCTGGCGGTCAACCCCCACCTCCGGACTTCCGCGCGGTGGAAAGGCCGGCGCGGCGCCCAGATCGGCGTTCGCCTGACCGGCACCTACCCGGGCCCATCCAGCGCCCGCCACCCAACCGAGACCGTCGAGGTCAACGGCCGGCAGCTCGGGCGTCCCCTGTACGAATGGCGCAGCACCGGCAACCTCTCGACCGTCCGCGGCACCCATCCATCCGGCTGCAGCTACCAGGTGCTCGTCGCCAACCCGCCGGTCACCATCGCCTTCTCGCAGATCCGATGGCCGGAGGGCTGGCCGGTTCCGGGCGAGGACGACAGCGTGGCCCGCCTCCTCGAGCAGTTCGGCGAGGCCTGGACCTTCAACAAGGCCGGCAACGGCACCCTGCAGCCCCCATTCTTCGCCGCCTACCTCGCCCACCGCGAGCGCGTGCTTTTCGACACCGTCACCGGCCAGTTCTACTTCTACCTGCCCGACCGCGGCATCTGGCAGTCGATGTCCAGGGAGGAGGTCGGGCAACGTGTCCTGGCCATGGCCCGGAAGATCATCCTCGACCACGCCGCGGCCCAGCAGGCGCCCCACCTCCGCACCCTCCTACCGAAACTAACCGCCCAGTTCAGCAACCAGGTGATCGAGCTGGCCAGCCACCTCCAGGTCGAGCGGGCGCCATTCGGCCGACCCGACTCGGTGGTGCACGCCGAGAATGTCATGGTCGACCTCCGGGTCAGCCCCTACGGCATGCACAGCTTCTCGCCGGAATGGTTCAGCCGGAACCAGACCCCCATCCGGTACGTCGAGGGCGCCACCAGCCCGATGTGGCAGGCCTTCCTCGACCATTGCCTGCCGGACCAGGACGACCAACGCCTTCTCCAACATTGGGGCGGCCTCGCCCTCCTCCAACGCAACCGCCCGCAGGTGATCCTGCTCCTGACCGGCACCGGAGGCGGCGGTAAGTCCACCGTGGCCGGAGTCGTCCGGCGCCTCGTAGGCGACGAGAACTGCACCGAGCTCCGCACCCAACACCTCGGCGGGCGCTTCGAGGCTGGCCTGTTCCACGACAAGACCCTGCTGATCGGCTCCGACGTGGCACCGGACTTCCTGTCCTGCGACTCCAGCGCCTTCCTCAAGGCCATGACCGGCGGCGACCGGATCATCGCCGAGTTCAAAAACAAGAACGGCGTGAAGACTCTGGTGGGCGACTGGAACGTCATCGTCACAGCAAACAGCCGGCTGAAGGTAAACGTGCAGGGCGACCTCGGTGCCTGGGCACGCCGGCTTCTGTTGTTGGATTTCTCACAGCCGAAACCATCGACGGTCATTCCAAACTATCACGATGTGATGATAGACAAAGAAGGGCCAGGCATCCTCAACTGGTTCTTGGCCGGCGCTAAATCACTTCGCCTTGTGATAGAATCCGGACGGTCGTTTCCTATTACGCCAACGCAACGACACCGGGTCGACAACCTGCTGTCGGAATCCGACAGCGTCCGGTACTTCATTACCAACCACGTCCAGGCCTCCAGCATGGCCGCCGATTGCATCACAAGGTCCGAGCTGTTCGAGGCCTACCTCCAGCTCTGCGGTGCGAAGGAATGGTCGCCGGAGCCCAACAACCGCTTCCAACGCCGGGCTGCGGAGCTGATGCTCGAGCTGCACCAGGCCACCGCCACCGAGCACCTGCACCGGGACAACCGCGAGGACTCAGGCGACCGCGGGTGGATCCGGGTCGTTTTTACCGGCCTCCACGACCTTCAAGCATAAATCCGAGCACCCATGATTTCCTCTTGCATTACCGAATGTGGCACACTTCTCGAAAAGATGTGTGCCACAGAAAACCCGCGCCAGCATTGGTCCAAATGCAATGTGGCACACAAGTCACACATTTTTCTGAACTCACCCGTACCCACGAGAAAATGACCGTTTCAGCGTATTCAGTAGGAACCGAGTCGGAAAAACGTGTGACTTGTGTGCCACACGGTAACCCAGGCCTCCAGCTCGACCTTGTCGCAAACCTCCGTCGCCAATCGTCCGGCTTTGTTGGACGTTGCCCAGCATGCGCCGAGGCAGGCCAGGACAAAGGCGGGAACCACCTGGTCATCTGGCCCGACGGTAAGTTCGCCTGCGTCTGCCACCCAGGCTACCAAGGCCGGGAACATCGAAAGCGCATCTTCTTCCTGATCGGTAACAAAAAACAGAAGCGATCCTTCAACGTATCCATTCAACCTTCCCTGCTGTGATACAACAATACGACATCGAACGCGCCAAGCTATTGGCGGAAGCAAAGGCGCTTGTCGCCAAGGCGGTCAAGGCTGGCCTCATGTCCTATCCACTAGGCGTGAAGCTCGACATCACCGGAACACCGATCAACGTGATCGATCCGGATTATCAAACGCCATCTCGTATTCATACACCGGAATTATGTTTGAAGGCATACGAACTTCGTGAGCTGGGTTTATGTCTTGATGATGTGGCAAGGCAATGTGGTTTGCCGAAAGGATCTATTGTTTATGTCATCAGCAAAGGCCACGAGCTGTTCCTCGCCCGCGAAAGGGCCGAGCGTAACGCCGCCAACAGCGTCAAGGAGTCTCCTTGACCCCTTCCAGAAACAGGTGAACGCGAGAC
>Ga0315909_10003830_pt1 | contig 18105 bp, 17 predicted proteins | sample LakEriMetagenome_11_FD_203527 | JGI IMG/M metagenome (GOLD analysis project Ga0315909, IMG submission 203527) | Freshwater fungal communities from buoy surface, Lake Erie, Ohio, United States - Buoy 2 MA125 | ecosystem: Environmental > Aquatic > Freshwater > Lake | place: USA: Lake Erie, Ohio... | reverse complement strand
TATCGAGATCAGAGACAGCTAATTGCACCCACGTTGGGCGTCCGTGGTTGCATTGATCAGAGCGTTCAGTCACTTCCATTTGCCGCAGCAGGGCATTCATTTCTGTTACGGTGAGTTGCCGATTGGCGCGCACAGCAGTATGGCAGGCCAGTGTGCCCAGTAATTCATTACGACGTTCTACCAAGACATGCGATCCACCAAATTCTCGCAGGTCGCGCAACACATCACGCGCTAGCGATTCTGCATCACTATTTTTTAGTAAAGCAGGAATGGCGCGTATGGCTAATGTTGTTGGCGACATTGCCGCAATATCAAAACCTAGTGCGGAAAGAGTTTCTTGGTTTTCTTCTGCGGTGGTGACATCCATGGTGTCAGCGATAAATGTCACAGGGATGAGCAGTGGTTGAAGCTGTACAGATTCTGATTCCAATGAATCTTTAAATTGTTCGTACAGGATGCGCTCATGGGCGGCATGCATGTCAACTAAGACTAAGCCTAGATTATTTTGAGCCAGTATATAAATGCCGTGTAGCTGCGCCAGTGCAAATCCCAGAGGATGTTCGTTGTCCGGGGATACGGGTTGCGACCAGGCGCTGGTACTCAGTGTTGCCGGCGCTTGCGCGTCGCTTGAAAAAAAACTGCCATACCTGGCAGTTTCTTGCGCAATACCTAGCGATGTTTGACGAGGGCGCGTGTTCAACCATTGCAAATTATTGGCTGATGAGGGTAAGGGAGATGGAGACTCACCTTGTGCCGTTGCTGACGTGCGAGCCAAAGCGCGATGGACAGCATGAAAAACAAATTGATGTACTGCTCTGCTATCACGAAAGCGTACTTCAATTTTTGAAGGATGCACATTCACATCCACTAGTGAAGGATCCAGATCGAGTTTTACGACATACGATGGAAAGCGATCACCATGCAATACATCTTGATAAGCAGAACGTATAGCATGAGTGAGTAGTTTGTCGCGAACAAATCGGCCATTCACATAAAAATACTGCGAATCAGCGCGCGATCGTGCAGCCGTAGGTAAACCGATTAAGCCTTGCAGCTGCAGCGGGCCAGCTTGCTCATTAATTGACAGCGATGCACTGGAAAATTCTTCTCCCAGTATATGTGCACAACGCTGATCAGAAGAGGTTTCCTTCCAGTGATCGATTGCTTTTCCATTGTGGGTCAGTGTAAATCGCACATCGGGGCGCGACAAGGCGATGCGACGAACAATTTCAGCGCAGTGACTAAATTCGGTTGGTTCGGATTTTAAAAATTTGCGACGAGCAGGCGTATTGAAATATAACTCTTGCACATCAATGACGGTGCCCTGAGTTCCCGATGCCGGAGCGATTTGATCGGGCGCGTGCCCATGGACTTGCCAAGCATGAGCTTGATCTGCGCTGCGCGAAGTAATGCTAAGTTGCGCTACCGAGGCAATGGAAGCCAGTGCTTCTCCCCGAAAGCCCATGGTCATGACATTTTCAAGATCAGTAAGACTGGTAATTTTGGAAGTGGCATGGCGCGCTAGTGCTAACGGTAATTGGTCTGGTGGTATTCCACTGCCATTATCTGTCACAGAAATTCGTTTCACACCACCTGCTTCCAGACGTATAGTGAGCTCAGTAGCGCCCGCATCCAGTGCATTTTCTAGTAGTTCTTTGACTACAGCCGATGGCCGCTCGATGACTTCACCGGCGGCGATCTGAGAAATCAACTGGTCAGGCAGTGCGCGTATGACGCTATGTAAGACGTTTGATGGCATATAAATGATTATACCGTTGGGGTGCAGATACCATGTTCACATGACTGAGTTGAGTTGAACCTGTGACGGCGGTGTATTATCTGCGCTCATTTCATTAATAGCACTCACACGCATGGAATTTTCCCACTTGCTAGATCTAATACTGCACATCGATAAATCCTTGGGCAGCATGCTGGCTTCTTACGGCGCTCTAGTTTACGCGCTGCTGTTTGGTATTGTGTTTGCTGAAACAGGATTGGTTATTTTCCCTTTTCTTCCGGGCGATACCTTACTCTTCATGGGCGGAGCGTTTTGTGCAACAGGCTCTATGAATGCCCCACTGCTGATTAGCCTTCTTGTGGTGGCTGCCATTACGGGTAACACGGTCAATTATTATGTGGGTCGTGCTATTGGTCAGAAAGCATACACGCGTAATTATCGATGGTTAGACAGATCAGCCTTAGAAAAGACCCATGTGTTTTTTGAAGCGCATGGTGGCAAAACCATCGTGCTAGCACGCTGGCTTCCGGTAGTGCGTACCTTCGCGCCCTTTGTTGCTGGTATATCCGGTATGAGTTTAGGTCGCTTCCAGATGTACAACGTGAGCGGCGCATTATTTTGGGTAATCACCTTGGTAGCGGCCGGCTATTTTTTTGGAAATATTCCTGTTGTACGAAATCACCTCAACACGATTGTGTTGATCGGTGTGGCCGCAGCAGTTGTTCCAGTGGTCCTGGCAGCAGCGATACGGTTTTTGAAAAGTTTTCGCCAACCATCGGTTGACTAGGTCTCACTGATTATTCAGATATTCAGTTAAACACAGCACACCTTACATCTGTGGCGTGCCTAATTCAGCTATTGATATTTACGTTAAGCGACGGCGAATTAAGCTGGGGTGTTTCAAAAGATATTTGCGTATGCCACGCATGAGCGCGTCTGCCATTTGATCCTGATAGTTTTCATCGCTAAGGCGTGCTTCTTCTTCGGGATTAGAAATAAAAGCAGTTTCTACCAGTATGCTGGGAATGTCAGGCGCTTTGAGTACGGCAAATCCTGCTTGTTCTACCTGCGCTTTGTGCAAGCGATTAATGGTGCCGATTTCACCCAACACAGATTTTGCCAGCTTTAAGCTGTCATTGATTTGCGCTGTGGTTGATAAATCAAGTAATACGCTGGCCAAATGCTGGTTCTTACTGCGGATGTTGATGCCACCTATCAAATCAGCTGCATTTTCTTTGTTGGCCAGCCAACGAGCAGCTGTTGAGCTAGCCCCTTTTTCTGAGAGCGCAAAAACAGATGATCCTCGTGCGGTGGGCTCAACAAAGGCATCGGCATGAATAGATACAAATAAATCAGCCTGAACTTTGCGTGCTTTTTGCACGCGTACATTCAAGGGTACGAAATAATCGCCATCGCGAGTTAGCATCACGCGAACATTTGCTTGTTGTTCTAGACGAGTTTTTAATCGACGCGCAATCGACAGAACGACATTTTTTTCAAAGCTCCCTCCGCGACCAACAGCGCCGGGATCTTCACCGCCATGGCCCGGATCGAGTGCAATAGTGACTAATCGTGTGAGTTTTTGACCGTCGCTATCGTCGTCATCAGCAGCTTTGGCTGTGGTTGGTAATTCGGCAGGTGTTTTTTCAGTTAAGCCGGGTGGCGTGGTACTTTTTTTAAGTAATTCGGCTATCGGATCAGAAGGCGTCTGCGGGTATAGATCAAAAATTAACCGATGCTTGTACTCGCCCACGGGGTCTAGCGTAAACACTTGGGGCTGTATTTCTTCTTTGAGATCAAATACTAGCCTGACTACACCGGGGCGATTTTGCCCTACACGCACTTGCGCTATGTAGGGGTCATTCGATTGAATTTTTGCCACTAGGCTTTTCAACTTGGTGTCGAGATCAACACCTTCGATTTCTACCACCAGCCGGTGCGGGTCTTTGATGGTGAAATGTGTGGCTTTGAGTTTGCTGTCATTTTCTAGCGTAACGCGTGTGTAGTCTTGGGCAGGCCAAACGCGCACAGCAATAATTTGTGCTGCGCGTGCAGTACCGTGGCCTAACAGTGACAGCAGCAGCGTGGCACCTGCTTTTAATACGGTTCGACGAGTAGCGATTTTCAACAATTTGGGCTGAAGTGTAGTTGGTTGAGACATGAAGCGCCCTGATCAGAGTTCGCGCGCAATTCTACCCCACGACCGTGCTCTTCGACAGTGAGAAAAATATCCAAATCTGGGGTGGGTAGAAGATTTTCTGCCCGCTCTGGCCACTCTACGATGCAGATTCGGCTTGAATCAAAATAATCTCGAAATCCAGCGTCGGTGAATTCTTCAGAAGTGTTCATGCGGTAGAGATCGAAATGCAGCAACTCTATCGTTTGGTCGTTGAGAGTGATGGCATATGGCTCTAGTAGGGTATAGGTGGGGCTTTTCACACGTCCCTGGTAGCCAGCAGCATGCAGTAACGCCCGCGTCAGGCTGGTTTTGCCTGCCCCTAATTCGCCATGCAGATACATAGACAAACCCGGTATCAGTACGCGAGCAAGCGCCGCCCCTAGTGCTTGGGTGCTCTCTTCATCATTAAGGTGGGTAGTCCAGTGCGGCATCTCTTACAATGGCCAGGGTTCAAAGATAATCCATGCATTTTCTACGCTTCTCACTGGTCTTACAACGGAATTTTCTGTGTCTTTACCTAATGTCACTGCTGAGCAAGCCACTACACTAGTCAAACAGATACGTTTGTGGGCCAACGAATTGGGTTTTGCCGAGGCCAGAATTGCCGATGTCGATCTGGGTGATGCCGAGCATAACCTTCAGCAGTGGTTAGATGCAGGCTTTCATGGTGAGATGAATTACATGGCTGCGCACGGCACGCGACGTGCTCGTCCTGCTGAACTGGTTCCTGGAACGTTGCGCGTTATTAGCGTGAGGATGGATTACTTGCCGCGTGATGCTGAGATTGATTGGCGTGATCAGGAAGAAAACAGGCAATCTGATCCGCGTGCAGCGGTGGTTTCAGTCTATGCGCGAGGGCGGGATTACCACAAAATTCTGCGCTCACGTTTGCAGCAATTAGCAGAAAAAATGTCAGCGGAAATAGGTCATTTTAGTTTTCGCGTGTTTACCGATTCAGCACCTGTGATGGAAGTTGAGTTAGCGCAGAACGCAGGTTTGGGATGGCGCGGTAAACATACGTTACTGTTACATCGCGAAGCGGGATCGATGTTTTTTTTAGGTGAAATTTATACTGACCTGCCTTTACCTACCGATGAACCTATCAGCTCTCATTGCGGTGAATGCACTGCGTGTATAGATATCTGCCCAACGCAAGCCATAGTCTCGCCTTACAAACTCGATGCACGTCGCTGTATTTCTTATCTCACCATAGAACTCAAGGGAAGTATCCCTTTCGAGTTCAGACCCTTGATAGGAAATCGGGTGCTGGGTTGCGATGATTGTCAGTTAGCGTGTCCCTGGAATAAATTCGCCCAGCGCAGCACACTGCCTGATTTTGATGTACGAAACGATTTAGATAAATCCACCTTAATCGATTTATTTGTATGGACTGAAGAAGAATTTAATCAACGTTTGGCTGGTAGTGCAATTCGACGTATTGGCCATGAGCGGTGGTTGCGCAATATTGCTGTCGCTTTGGGTAACGCAGCAATGACGCAGGCCAATGATCCTGACGTAATGAGCGCATTAGAGTCGCGTCGTGATCACCCGTCTGAATTAGTACGAGAGCATGTGGCGTGGGCCTTAGGTCAACACGGCGCACTGTAGCTTAAGCAGCGAATAGTAACCACAGCGGCAGGGTTACGATGGACAGTAGGGTGCCCGCAGAAATCAAAAATGCCACCAGTGGCGCATTGCCATTCATACGCGCTGCCAGTACATACGCACTTGATGCTGTAGGCAGCGCACAAAACATCACAGCGATTTGCATTTGTAATGGCGGCAATTCAAACGCTCTGGATAAAACCAATGCAATTGCTGGCAATACGATCAGCTTTATTCCAATGAAATAGGCGCTAATGCCACGTGCCTCGGAAAGACCTTTGAGTTTTAACCCTGCACCTACCATGAGTAATCCTAGTGCTATCGATGCGCTACCCATGCGCGACAGCAGAAGCGTTGCGACCTCTGGCAGCACGCCACCGGACACATTAAATAACGTGCCACTAGCAGTAGCTAGCAACAAAGGATTTTTTGCCATCTCTGCAAGTAAGTTACCCTTGTTGCGATAGGCTAGCGCATGTACAGCAGCCATATTCGCGATGGGTACTGCAAAGCCTATGATTAATGCCATGAGCGAGGTAGCTTGCTCACCGCCCAAACGAAATGACACAGCCAGACCGATATACGAGTTAAATCGAAATGCAGTTTGTACGCCGGATTCAAAAATCATGTGACCGGGCTTAAAGAGCGGTTTGGCTAACCAGCCCAAAGCAATTCCACTCGCAACGGCGATCAGTGCTACTTGCAAGAGCTTGCCGGTGGCATGAAAGTCAAGCGGGGTACGCGAGGTCGAAACAAACAGCAACGCTGGAAAAAGTACGAAGTACACGAGTTTTTCCAGCCCGGCCCAAAAATTATTTCCCCAGTCTGTGATGCGAATGAGCAAATAACCCAAAAGGATGAGCAAAAAATCAGGTAGAAGTAATGTAAGAACGTTCATAAATACGTAGAGAGTTGAAGCCCGATGGTACGACATTCGGCCAAACTCACTTGCGCTGGCCTAATTCAGTGTTTTTAATGGCTAGAAGTCACCTTGATGGTTGTCATACGCCGCCTCAGCAGAGACAATACGCGCCGACCCGACATTTAATGGGCTGTACGTATTTTTGGAGATTCCTATGATTCGTCGTTGCTTGTTTGCTTTGTTATGGCTTTTATCGGCGCTGAGTTTTAATGTGTGGGCGCAAACGCCTATCGTTATCAAATTTAGTCATGTGGTGGCAAAAGATACTCCCAAGGGCAAGGCCGCCGAAAAATTCAAGGAATTGGCCGAAGCAGCTACTAAGGGGCGCGTCAAGATTGAGATTTTTGCCAACAGCACGCTCTACAAAGACAAAGAAGAATTAGAAGCGTTGCAGTTAGGTGCAGTGCAGATGCTGGCACCCTCAATGGCCAAGTTTGGGCCACTGGGTATTAAAGAGTTTGAATTATTCGATCTCCCGTATTTATTTACCGATCAGGCATCGCTAGAGCGCGTCACGAATGGCCCGGTCGGACAAGAGATGCTGAAGAGGCTCGAGCCCAAGGGTTTGATCGGCCTGTCGTATTGGGATAATGGTTTTAAGATCATGTCGTCGAATCGGCCCATGCATGCGCCAGCAGACCTCAGGGGTTTGAAGTTACGAATTCAGGCATCCAAGGTACTCGACGAAGAAATGAGAGTATTGGGAGCCAACCCTCAGGTGATGGCTTTTTCGGAGGTATATCAGGCATTGCAGACGGGTGTGGTGGATGGTCTGGAAAATGTACCCTCAAATCTGTACACCCAAAAAATGCATGAAGTACAAAAGCACATGACGGTAACCAATCATGGGTACATTGGCTATGCGGTCGTAGTGAACAAAAAGTTTTGGGAGAAACTACCCGCTGACATTCGTAGTCAGCTTGATGCTGCAATGAAGGAAGCGACGCAGTATGCGAACAAAATAGCACAGCAAGAAAATGAACAAGCGCTCGATGCAATTCGTAAATCGGGTAAAACCACGGTATATGTACCTACTGAAGCAGAAAAAAATGAATGGCGCAAAGTATTTCAACCCGTCTATAAAGCAATGGAAGATCGTATCGGTAAGGATTTGATCGCAGCGGCCAGCAAAGCGGCAGCGGCTAAGTAGGGTAGTTTTTTTGTACGCAACATAAGCGGACACATCACATGATGAAATTTCTTGATCACATAGAAGAATGGTTGATTGCCTTTTTGATGGCTGCTGCCACGCTGGTAATTTTTGTGGCGGTAGTCCATCGCTATGCCTCTGGCCTACCTATACCATTAGTGCAGGATTTTCTGCTGCGACTAAATACCAGTTGGGCCCAAGAGATCACCATCTATATGTTTGTCTGGATGGCTAAGTTTGGCGCTGCGTATGGTGTGCGCACAGGTATTCATGTGGGTGTTGATGTGCTTATCAATCGTCTTGATACACCATTGAAGCGAAAATTTATTATGTTTGGCTTATTGGCTGGCGCTTCATTTACAGGGATCATCGCTTTATTGGGAGCAGATTTCGTCTACGAGTTGTCGGGCACATCGAGTACATCCGAGGTGCTGGAAGTGCCGATATGGATTGTTTACCTCGCTATACCGCTGGGTTCAGCCTTGATGTGTTTTCGGTTTTTGCAAGTAAGCTGGAATTTTGCTCGAGGCGGTGAGTTACCTGTGCATGATCATGCGCATGTAGAGGGTCTGGTTGAGGATGCAGCGGAGGGCAGGCAATGAACACGCTTTTCATATTTGCGTTACTCATCGCCCTGATGTTGAGCGGTATGCCCATATCGATTGCACTGGGTTTAACCGTACTGACCTTTTTATTCGCCTTGACTGACGTGCCAGTACAGGCCGTCGCCTTAAAGCTATTTACCGGCATAGAAAAATTCGAAATCATGGCGATTCCGTTTTTTATTCTGGCAGGTAACTTCCTCACTCATGGTGGCGTGGCACGACGAATGATTGCGTTTGCTACATCCATGGTGGGGCATTGGCACGGTGGGCTGGCCTTGTCCGGGGTGATGGCCTGCGCGCTGTTTGCGGCAGTGTCAGGATCGTCTCCTGCGACAGTAGTAGCAATTGGATCCATATTAGTGCCAGCGATGATTAAGCAAGGCTATCCAAAATCATTTGGTGCCGGCGTCATTACGACATCAGGTGCGTTAGGAATTCTGATACCTCCATCTATTGTGATGGTGATGTACTCCGTCTCTACGAATACCTCTGTCGGTAAGTTATTTGTCGCGGGTGTTATCCCCGGTTTGATGCTGGCATTTTTACTGGGCGTGACAACCTGGATACTGGCGCGCCGCAAAGATTACCCGCGCATGCCACGCGCAAGCTGGCGTCAGCGCTGGCAGGCATTTCGAGAGAGTGTGTGGGGCTTGTTATTGATTGTAGTGGTCATGGGCGGCATCTACAGCGGTATGTTCACGCCAACTGAAGCCGCAGCGATGTCGGCGGTGTATGCATTCATCATTGCTGTATTTGTGTATCGTGATTTGCGTTTGCCCCAAATTGGTAAAGTGTTGTTAGGCTCGGCGTCCATGTCAGCCATGCTGCTTTACATCATTACGAACGCCGTACTTTTTTCATTTTTAATGACCAGTGAAGGAATACCGCAAGCGATGGCGGGCTGGATCATGGACAAGGGTTTAGGACAAATTAGCTTCCTGCTGGTGGTGAACCTCTTGTTGCTATTGGCAGGTAATGTAATGGAGCCGTCATCCATCGTGTTGATCATGGCACCGATACTTTTTCCGGTTGCGGTGGCACTGGGTATCGATCCGGTGCACTTCGGAATTATCATGGTAGTGAATATGGAAATCGGTATGTGCCATCCTCCGGTTGGATTAAATCTCTACGTGGCCTCCGGCATTACCAAGATGGGCATTACGGAGTTAACTGTTGCGGTGTTGCCGTGGTTATTCACCATGTTGGGATTTTTATTACTCATAACGTATGTACCGCAGTTATCACTCTGGCTGCCGCGTTTGTTGTTTGGTGGATGAGTGTAGGATTAAACCTAGCCTATTCATCGTGGAGCCTAGCTGATGACAAATGAACCAGCTGATTTATTCACCGCTATAGTCAAGGCTCCGTTTGGCGCCATTGGTATACGCGTCGAGCATGAGCAGCTTCATGAGCTAACGTACCTTCCTCCCGAGTATGAAGCCAAGCCTGGCCAGGACCCTTTATCTAAAAAAGTTGCAAAACAGGTGCAGGCGTATCTAAAAAATCCAGATCACGAATTCGATATCGATTTACCTATCGTAGGTACCGATCATCAGCGCAAAGTTTGGACCGTTATTAATGCCATACCCCGAGGATCTGTCTTGACCTATGCTCAGGTTGCCAGACGCATAGGTTCTGCACCCAGAGCAGTTGGGCAGGCATGCGGTGCGAATTGGTATCCGTTGATTATTCCCTGTCATCGGGTAACTGCAACGGGCGGCATAGGTGGTTTTGCGCGCCATGACGGTGGTTTTCATCAGAACGTAAAACGTTGGTTACTAAGGCATGAACACGTGCCAGGATTTTGATGACATTAGCGACAGATAAACCATCGTCCGTTGGTCAGGAAATCGCAGATGAATTCTGTGATGCTTTGTGGCTGGAGGATGGGTTGTCGCGCAACACCCTCGATGCTTACAAGCGAGATATTTTGTTATTTGCTGCCTGGTTGCATGCGCAGCACAGTAAAAATCTTTATGACGTTACGGAGACAGATTTAAATAGTTACTTCGCCTTTCGACATGCGAATACCAAAGCCAGCTCATCAAATCGCCGACTGGCAGTACTCCGGCGTTTCTATCATTTTGCTTTACGCAATGGGCGTATACACGCCGATCCATGTTTAAAGCTTAAATCTGCCAAACAACCACCTCGATTTCCCAAGACACTCTCTGAGCAGAACGTTGAATCATTGCTTGCTGTTCCAGATGTTAAAACGCCACTTGGTCTACGCGATCGCACTATGCTTGAAGTTATGTATGCGAGTGGTTTGCGCGTTTCGGAATTGGTACTTCTCAAGGCGATAGAGGTAGGTATGAATGAGGGGGTGTTGCGGATTACAGGTAAAGGTAATAAAACCCGGTTAGTTCCCTTTGGCGAAGAAGCCAGAGAGTGGATAGAGCGTTATATGAAAGAAGCACGGCCAACTATACTCAATAACAAAGTGAGCGATGCATTATTCGTCACCTCATTAGGCGGGCCAATGACACGCCAGATGTTTTGGACGCTGATAAAAAAATATGCGCTTAAAGCTGATATTAAAGTACCGCTGTCGCCACATACACTGAGGCATGCCTTTGCTACGCATTTATTAAATCATGGCGCAGATTTACGTGTTGTGCAGCTTTTGCTGGGTCATGCAGATATTTCTACGACACAGATTTATACGCATGTGGCTCGTGAACGCCTAAAGAAAATTCATGCACAACATCATCCACGCGGGTAGTTAGGCAGATTGATGCATAAACATACGCGCAGTTAAATAAGTGAAATTATCGTTGTGACCAGGTCTCCTGTACTATGGGAAGCGTCCAATCTGTGCATCAATTTTTTGGTAATTTTTTATTATGACGGCTGTTATTTTTATACTTATTGCGTATCTGTTGGGCTCGGTGTCTTTTGCTATTGTCGTTAGCAAGCTGTTTCGACTGGATGATCCGCGCACTTATGGATCTCAAAATCCTGGGGCTACCAACGTACTACGATCGGGTAACAAGCTGGCTGCTGTACTTACCTTGTTAGGCGATTGCGTAAAAGGTTGGGTTGCTGTTGCAGTAGCCGTCGGTTTAAATGAAAGTCTGCAATTGGGAGATGCAGTTATCGCTGGTGTAGCGTTAGCCGTATTCGCAGGTCATTTATGGCCCGTTTTTTTTCGTTTTCAGGGTGGTAAAGGCGTTGCAACAGCCTTGGGCGTACTGCTAGGCTTAAATCCAATTCTTGGTTTAGCTACTTTAGCTACCTGGCTGATTATTGCGCGTGCATTTCGCTATTCTTCGTTAGCTGCATTAGCGTCAGCCATCTTTGCGCCGTTTTACTACGGTTTATTATTTGGCGTCCGAGCCCAATTATTGGCTGTGGCGATTATGAGCGTGATGTTGATTTACCGTCATCGATCCAACATCGCTAATCTTTTGAGCGGAAAAGAAAGCCGTATTGGCCAGAAAAAAGAAGAGCCACCTGAACCAACAGATGGCCAATAGTCGTTAGCTTAGTTCATTCAGTGGCCAACGTGGCTTTACATTGAATCCGTAATCAAGGCTCGCAGCATTCGGATGACGTTGTAATCTGAGTGCGCCGGCAAACGCGATCATCGCGCCATTGTCAGTACACAGTTCCAGTTCAGGATAAAAAACCTGAAAGTGTTTTTTAGCTGCAGCGGCATTGAGTGCAGCACGTAACTGCGTATTGGCGCCAACGCCACCAGCGATTACCAAACGCTTGAGCCGTGTTTGTTTTAAAGCTGTCTGGCATTTGGCGACGAGCACATCAACGATGGCATCGACAAATGATCGTGCGATATTGGCTTTGTCGTTTTCGCTCAGTTCACCTTCATGACGTTTTACCAGGGTTAGTACCGCTGTTTTTAATCCTGAAAAACTAAAATCCAAATTTTTTGAATGCAGCATAGGCCGCGGCAAGGTATAGACAGTAGGGTCGCCATGCTCAGCCAAGCGTGAAATAGCGGGCCCACCGGGATATCCCAGGCCGAGTAATTTGGCCGATTTATCAAATGCTTCACCTGCGGCATCATCCAGCGTTTCGCCTAGCAAGGTGTAGTCGCCCACACCACCGACTCGCATCAACTGCGTATGGCCACCAGAGACTAGTAGCGCCACAAAGGGAAACTCCGGAGCTTTTTCTGAAAGCATAGGAGAGAGCAAATGTCCTTCGAGATGATGCACACCCAGGACGGGTTTAGCTAATGCAAGAGCAAGACCATTCGCAATGGCAGCACCGACTAATAAAGCACCTGCCAAACCAGGACCTTGGGTATAGGCGATGGCATCAATGGCAGACAATGACAGCCCGCTATCAGCGAGTATTTTTTCCAATAAGGGTATGGCACGTTTGATGTGATCTCTGGAGGCCAGCTCGGGCACTACGCCACCGTACTCTTCATGCATGGCGACTTGTGAGTGCAGTGCGTGCGCGAGTAGGCCGCGCTCGGTATGGTACAGCGCCAAACCCGTTTCGTCACATGAGGACTCGACGCCAAGAACGATCATTTGACTAGAAAGATAAAACCAATGGAAACCGCATTTTAGTGTAAAGCCCTAATCTGCGGCGCTTTGTTGGTGACGGAAGATAGTATGAGCTCTGTTATGTTGCTATGACCTGTACTAGATATTCGTTGTAAGCTTGCGTGCTATGGATACGACGAACTCAGTATTTTCAGCAGCGCCTTATATTCGCGAAATTGCCCGCGGCAAAAAAGGCGCGCGCGATCTAGCGCGAGAAGACGCACGTAAGCTCTTTGCCGCCATGTTACATGGTGAGGTCTCTGATCTCGAGCTAGGCGGTTTTTTGATAGGCATGCGCATCAAAGGTGAGTCAGTTGCAGAGATCGCTGGTTTTTTAGATGCAGTGGAATCGTCGTTTGATGCCTTACCCTCACCTGAGTCTGAATTTTCGCCAGTGGTTATTCCAAGTTATAACGGTTCGCGGCAAATGCCCAATTTGACGCCACTCTTGGCATGTTTACTCGCGCGTGAAGGCGTGCCGGTAATGATGCACGGGCTATTCAGCGACCCGGGCCGGGTCACGAGTGCAGAAATTCTTCAGTTACTTGGAGTGCATCCCGTAAGTCAGCATGACGATGCACATAACTTTATGCTGCGTAGCTTCGAGCAAAGACAACCGGTATTTTTTCCGATTCAGTGGTTAGCTCCTCGTGTTTATCGTTTGCTGGAAGTGCGCAGAGTCCTAGGCTTGCGTAATTCCACGCATACACTGGTTAAGATCATGCAGCCATTTGAACAACCCGCACTGCGCCTGGTTTCGTACACGCATCCAGAGTATTTGACGATGCTAACTGACTATTTTTCAACTGAAGCCCCAGCACAGCGCGGTGATGTATTTCTTATGCGCGGCACAGAAGGCGAAACAGTAGCCAATGCAAAGCGCGCCCAGTCAGTGACCTGGTTTCATAAAAATCAGCCGACTGTTTTAGTAGAAAAACAGTCGCCGGTCGATGAATTACCTCCGTTGCCTGCTGCCAGTGATGCGCAAACGACGGCACACTGGATTAGTGACGTTCTCGCTAATCGTCAACCAGTGCCTGAGCCTATTGCAGAGCAAGTGAAGCAGTGTTTAAACGTGGCTCGTCAACTAAGGCAGCAACATCATGAATGAGCAGTTTGATGTAGCCATTATTGGCGCGGGCGCTGCGGGCATGATGTGCGCTGCTGTTGCGGGGCAGCGGGGTAAGCGCGTTGTGTTGATAGATCACGCAGAGAAGTTGGCAGAAAAAATTCGTATCTCCGGCGGTGGGCGCTGTAACTTTACGAATATCAGCGTAGGTCCTCAAAATTTTTTGTCACAAAATCCACATTTTTGCAAAAGTGCGCTGTCACGTTATACGCCTCAGGATTTCATTGCATTGGTCAAACGTCATGGAATTGCGTTTCATGAAAAGCATAAAGGCCAACTGTTTTGCGATCGCTCGGCAGAAGACATCATCGCTATGCTTAAAGCAGAATGTGATACCGGGCATGTGCAATGGCGTATGCCGGTATCAGTGAAATCGGTATCAAAACTGACTGATGGTTTTTCAGTAAAGACCGCTCATGGAGATATTGCAGCCTCGGCATTGGTGATTGCCACCGGGGGTCTATCCATTCCTAAAATCGGTGCGACGGATTTTGCTTATCGGATTGCAAAACAATTTGATGTGCCATTGGTTGAGACTAGACCAGCCCTAGTACCCCTTACCTTTGATGAATCGGGCTGGCAATCGTTTATTGCTATGGCGGGTATTTCGCTGGAGGTTGATGTCACCTGCGGTGAGAAAAAATCGCGTGGAGAGTTTAGGGAGGATTTGTTATTTACTCACCGTGGTTTGTCGGGTCCGGCGGTTTTGCAGATTTCCAGTTTTTGGCGAGAGGGTGCCGCTTTAACACTTAATTTATTACCGGCGCTGGACGTCGTTCAGACCTTGATCGACGAAAAACAGGCAATACGTAAAAATTTGGGTAACTGGCTCTCCCAGTTTCTGCCCACACGGCTAGCCGAGGCATGGTTACAGTCGCAGGGTCTGAGTCCCGATGCGCGCATACCTGAATTGCCAGATAAGCAACTGCGTCGATTGGGTGAATCGCTCAACCGCTGGGCTTTAAAACCTCAAGGATCCGAAGGGTATCGTAAGGCTGAGGTAACCCTGGGCGGAGTTGATACCCGCGCTCTATCCCAGCAGACATTAATGGCTAATAAAGTCCCGGGGCTTTATTTCATAGGCGAATCCGTGGATGTCACTGGCTGGCTGGGCGGGTATAACTTCCAATGGGCCTGGGCTTCCGGGGTTGCCGCTGGATTGTCTTTTTAGTACCTGATTTGATAAACAGAAAGGATTTCAAGCTTGGGCTTCCGCTTGGGAAGTTCGGCTGCTATAATCGCGTGCTCTGCTAATCCAGTAAATTCTTATTAATTCATGACCACAGTTCGCTTAAAAGAAAACGAGCCCTTTGAAGTAGCTTTACGCCGCTTCAAGCGCAGCATAGAAAAAACAGGTCTGCTGACCGAATTGCGCGCCAGAGAGTTCTACGAAAAGCCCACTTCCGAGCGCAAGCGTAAACACGCCGCAGCGGTTAAGCGCCATTACAAGCGCATCCGCAGCCAGCAGTTGCCTAAGAAGTTGTTCTAATCGTTTGCCTCGCCCTTGGGTGAGGCAGCACTATCGCAAACCCGCTCCGGAGTACCCGCAGCGGGTTTTGGCGTTTTTATGTGGCGGCAGCGTTTGCCGTAGCCAGGTAAGGAGATATACATGAGCTTGAAAGATCAAATCACTGACGATATGAAAGCCGCTATGCGGGCAAAGGAAAGCGCCCGACTTGGCACTATTCGTTTACTGACAGCGGCTATTAAACAAAAAGAAGTCGATGAGCGCATAGAGCTGACGGATGATCAGATACTGGCGATTATTGAGAAAATGATTAAACAGCGCAAAGACTCCATCAGTCAGTTTGAAGCGGGTGGACGTCAAGATTTGGCGGATATAGAAAAATCCGAACTGGTTATTTTGTCTGCCTACATGCCTGCGGCTTTGTCAGAAGCCGATGTGCAGGCCGAAATTAATGCAGCTGTAGCGGCGGTTGGTGCTGCTGGTCCCCAGGATATGGGCAAGGTCATGGGCGTACTCAAGCCCAAGCTTGCTGGTCGTGCAGACATGACCGCGGTATCTGCGTTGGTCAAGGCCGCGCTGAGTAAATAAACCAGCGCCCCGATTGTTAGCAAAGTAGCCCAGCGGCGTTGGTTGTCGAATGATTCCACAGAGCTTCATCCAAGATCTGCTTAATCGCGTTGATATAGTCGACGTGGTTAGTCGCTATGTGCAACTTAAAAAGGGCGGCGCTAATTTCGGCGGACTCTGTCCCTTTCATAACGAAAAATCCCCCAGCTTTACAGTCAGTCCCACCAAGCAGTTTTATCACTGCTTTGGTTGTGGTGCTCATGGAACGGCCATAGGCTTTTTGATGGAGTACTCAGGGCTGGGATTTGTTGAAGCAGTAAAGGATCTGGCGCAAGGCGTGGGCATGACAGTGCCTGAACAAGAAGACAAACTACCGCCAGCGCAACGCGCACAACTGCAGGCAAAAAGCCTTGCACTGTCTGATGCTATGACCTTGGCGTGTAATTTTTACCGACAACAATTACGTGCAGCAAGTGGCGCCATCGACTACCTCAAAGGACGTGGGCTCAGTGGTGAGATTGCAGCAAAATTTTGGATAGGCTATGCCCCCGATGGTTGGGACAGTTTGCGACAGGTGTTTACAGATTATGACAACCCGGTCTTAGTTGAATCGGGCCTCGTCATAGATCGTTCTGAGGAAGAGGGTGGTCAACGCAAACGCTACGACAGGTTTCGCGATCGGATCATGTTCCCAATTCGTAACACCAAAGGTCAGGTAATAGGTTTTGGTGGACGCGTTATGGGCGCAGGTGAGCCAAAATATTTGAATTCCCCCGAAACGCCGCTTTTCCAAAAGGGTAATGAGTTATACGGACTGTTCGAAGCGCGTCAAGCCATTCGTGACAAAGGTTATGTGTTGGTTACTGAAGGCTATATGGATGTGGTCGCACTAGCGCAATTTGGATTTGAGCAAGCGGTTGCTACCTTGGGCACAGCATGCACACCTATGCATGTACAAAAATTATTAAGGCAAACAGATCAAGTCATTTTTAGTTTTGACGGCGATGCGGCTGGCCGACGTGCAGCCCGTCGCGCATTAGAAGCCTGTCTGCAGCATGCCTCTGATAGCCGCACACTAAAATTTTTGTTTTTGCCTAAAGAGCACGATCCGGATAGCTACATACGCGAGCACGGACATGAAGCATTTGAAAAATTTGTTTTGGAATCGGTGCCATTGTCACAGTTTCTTGTGAGTGAAGTCACCGACGGTAAAGACCTCTCAACAGCCGAAGGCAGGGCGCGTGCGCAGTATGACGCCAAGCCACTGTTACAAGCGATGCCAGCATCGGCATTGCGTCTTCAATTACTGCGCCAGCTAGCGCAGGTTACTGAAAGTAGTGTGCAGGAGATTGAATCTTTGTTTGAGTTGGAAACACGCGCCACCTCCAGGCGAGCAGCGGCTCCGGTTGCCCGCCGCAAGCCACCGATAGAGCTAGAACGCCAAGTATTAAGAATACTACTGACTCACCCGTCGTTGGCTAGCACTTTAGCCGATAGTGACCTTGAACTAATTAGTCGCACCTCACCTGATGCGGGTGCCATGCTGCAGACGGTGGTGAGTGCCGCGCGGTCTATTTCTTCAGAGGCCAGTTTTGCAGCGTTATCTGAAGCCTTACGCGAGCAGGGTGCAGATCTGGACGGCATGCTGGCTGAAATCGCTGCCGAACCGCCATCGGATCCGGCTTTTGCTAAGCGCGAACTGGCTGGAGCTGTGCGTCAGACAACGATCAGATTATTGAAGTCGGAACAAGATCAACTTGCAGCTGGAGGCATGTCCAGTGAAGAGCATCGCGCGCGTTACCGTGAAATCACCTTAGACCTTGAAAAATTGCGCGCTGCTGCCGACAAAGATAGTTCTGCAGATTGAGTTTTTGCAAGAAACCGCAACTACTTGCATATCTAGAAACATATTGATGAACCTTGGTAGTTCGATATCGATAAAAAAGATAGTTATTATGGTTACGTCAAGTCTTGCCAGAAAGAGAATAAGCTTGCTTGTGATATACTCGAAAGCTTTCGAAAAACCGCTTAGGACGTCTCCGAAAGTGCCGCTGGCTTGGTTTAATTTTCTGCCATCGACATTTTCTGAGACGATTCTTTAAGCTAGAAACGTACTATTTATTCTGCTGGACAGACGGCCCCGACCCTGCAGATTAGCCCGGCAAAATGACCGGCCTGCAACAAAGCTGACGAATCAGCCCGGCCCGTGCTCCAGTTCCTTT
>Ga0315909_10003829_pt1 | contig 18105 bp, 28 predicted proteins | sample LakEriMetagenome_11_FD_203527 | JGI IMG/M metagenome (GOLD analysis project Ga0315909, IMG submission 203527) | Freshwater fungal communities from buoy surface, Lake Erie, Ohio, United States - Buoy 2 MA125 | ecosystem: Environmental > Aquatic > Freshwater > Lake | place: USA: Lake Erie, Ohio... | reverse complement strand
GTGACAGACTAACAGGCCGTGCAGTCGGCTGTGCTGAGGTGTAACAGACAGGCCGACCTATCATCCTATAGGTATACAGGCAGGCAGGCAGGCTCGCCTATAAAAAGCTAGAATATCCCAACCAAAAATCCCAAATTCAGACCCCCCCCTCGATTTTTAAATCGTTTTCCTTTTGGGCAGCTCAGCGTCAAACCTATATATTACCCACAACCTCTAAATATTTAATAAATAAAAAAAATAAACTAATAAATATTAGTATATTTGCAGTGTATATAAAAACAAAAAAAAATGACAAGGACAACTAAAACAACAACAAGAAAGCCTACCCCAAATGCAAACAAAGTTAATGTTAACGCAAACAAGGTTAAGGTCAACGCAAACAAAGTAGGCATAAACGCCGCAAAAGTTAGAGCTAATTCCGCAAAAGTAGCAGCTAATGCTGCAAGTGTTAAGGCTAATGCTGCAAAAGCAAAGGTTACACCTAAAGTATCTGCAACTAAACCATTAGCAGATAATAAAGTAAAAACTGCTACGGCAGTTCGCACTCCTAAAGCAATAGAGACACGTGGCAAGAGCTTTCTTATTGAAAACGATAGAGGTCTTCGTCAATATGGCACAAACTTACAGCGAGATTCATCTATACGTGCACAAGCTCTTTGGAATGAAGGAGGTAAAATATATCCTGGAGCTGATCGTACGATTTCTGGTATTAGAACCAAGCAAGGATATGATAGAGACATGGCAACTTATGCAAAGAACCCAAAGATGTTAAATTTATTAACAACAGGCCCAAGAAGGAAAAAACGTGAGGAGCTACCTGACTATGTACCAACAAAAAACACGGGAGGTGGTAAATATTTAAGATCTCCTGAGGTTAGAGGTGCTACTGGTACTGGCGGATGCCTAAAAGGTTATTCGTTAGATAAAAACGGAAACTGCGTTAGAACATCAGCATATTAATAGTATATATAAAACAAAAACAAAATGAGAAACAATACACCACCAAAAAAAACAATGATCGGCACTTCTGCATCAGACATAGCAGCACAAGCAAGACAAAGAGCCAAAGATGCAGAACTTCAGAGAAGAGCGAAAGCGATGGGTTGGAAAACAGTATCAGAATATAAAAATTCTGGCTGGGCTCAAAATAAATCAGCCTTTAAAGCTAATGAATCAAAAGTTCAGACATCTAAGTTGACTGAAGAAAAAAAGAACAGTATTCCTATGAAGAATACTACTATCGATAAATTTAGTGAGAAGGTATATCCGATCTGGCAGGCAACAGGAAAACCGTATACAGATACAAAAGGTAGTACCCATACACCAATTATCACATCTGGTATGTATGGAACAAAAGCACAGAGAGATTCATCTCGAGCTGTCGTAACTGGAACTAATCTTGTAAATACTGCGGCAGGTCCTTTATTTAAAGAACCAACTAAAAAGACCCCACTTGTTAAACCAGGTAACACACGTGCTGGAGCATTAGTAAAGCGTACAACAGCCCAACAGAAGGAGCAACTAAGAATAAATAAGCAGCGTTAATGAGCATCCTACTTGAAAATAGGATCTGCTACGGCATCAATTTAGGTTTTGAGCTATTCTGCCCAGACGATTTTTTTGACGAGTACCAATTAGAAATAAACATCCTTATAATAAAGATAACGGTGTTGTGGTAAATATAGCATGATTATTGCTATATTTGTATTAAAATTAAATTAAATGATAGTAAAAGAGATTCACTTTGGCTATGACGGCCAAAAAAAACTAAAGTCTGGCATAAAAAAGATTGCTGGAGCGGTCAAGAGCACGATGGGTGCAAGAGGCAGGACGGTACTAATAGAGTCCGAGAATCACATTGGCGGCATAACTGTCACAAAGGACGGTGTAACGGTCGCCAGGTCGATCAATCTTTACGATCCCACTGAAAATTTAGCTGTAATGATGATGCGACAGGCAGCTGATCGCACTGCTGTTGTTGCTGGAGACGGAACCACAACGGCAATTGTGTTGGCTGAGTCTATAATTGACAACGCTGACAATATTATCGACAGTGCTGACAATATTACGGAGGTGATACGTGAGATATCTGAGATAACGACTAAAATTTGCTCAAGATTGAGCAAGATGTCCAAGAAATTAAGTGGAAAGAAGCTACTTGACGTTGCCACCATCTCTGCGAATAACGACAGGGAGGTTGGCAAGATGATCGCTGACACATTTAGCAAGGTTAGTGTTGTTACTGTTGAGAACAGTCAGACTCCAAGCACACACGTAGAGATAATCAGTGGAATGAAGATCGATCGGGGGTTCTCTTCTAAGTACTTCATCACTGATCAAAAGAAGCAGGAGTGTGTACTTGACAATCCGTATGTATTGATCACGGACCACGAGATATCCAACATACTAAACATAGAGAAGGTTATCGCTCACGTGATATCATCAAACAAGTCGTTACTAATCATCGGTCAGCTTAGTGCATCTGCACTAAACACGTTAAACTTGAACGTTGCACAGGGCAAGATAAAGGCATGTAACATAATACCTCCATCATTTGGGTATAGGAGCAAGGACCTGTTGTTTGACTTGTCTGTCTCGTTGGGAGGAACATACTTCTCTGAGGACACTGGTGACGATCTATCTGTCATTGAGGTTGAGGACCTTGGTCGTGCTTCTAGGGTTATTGTCAACAAGGACATGACGCTATTTATGCCTTTACCAGCTATGACTGATGCTATAAACAAGAACATCGAGGTGTTAAAGGAATCAATTGCTGAGACTACAGACGTTAACGAGGTAAACTTTATAAACGAGAGAATCGCAAACATGTCTGGTGGAATTGGTATCATATATGTTGGTGCACTTAGCGACATTGAGCAAAAAGAAAAGAAGGACCGTATTGACGATGCTGTGTGTGCTGTAAAGGCTGCACTGGAGGACGGGATACTTCCTGGAGGAGGAATTGCATTGATAGATGCATTTGACCTTGAGTTTCCAGATGTAAGCACGACTGCTGAAAAGATAATGTTAAACGCTGTTGCGTCTCCATTCAAGCAGATCGTATTAAACTCTGGAAAGAATCCTGAATTAATTTTGTCTGAGATGCCAATCGGTAGAAATATCGGGTATGACGTGAAGAACGAGTGCTACGGTGACATGATCGGTATGGGTATTATTGACCCAACGAAGGTGACAAGAAATGCATTAATGAATGCTGTGTCTGTTGCAACTACAATAATGAGTACAGACGCAATAATAACAAACATAAGAGACTATGAAGGTTCTAAATAGATTTATATTAATAGAGAGGGTATTCGAGCAGAGAGAATCCAAGAGTGGATTAATACTCAGCGGTGACGACTCAAAGGACATGCGTTACCACAAGGCAACTGTCGTTGAGACTGGTGTAAATATAGATGGAATATCTAGTGGTGACGTTATACTATTTGACAAGGTCTCTGGCCACGATGTGCTTATAGGCGACCAAAGGATGTCGGTGATTCAGGAGAAGGACGTTGTTTGCGTTCTTTAAGTTTATTGTTAAATCTTTTGACGGCTATAGCCACTGTTTTTTGTGAAAAGGTGGCTGTCTGATTATAGATTCGTAGGTTTGTCTCAGGGAACATATCTATACCGAGCAGCTTTTTATGCATCCCAGACACCATCTTTTTAGCCATTGGAGAAAGCTCAAATAGTTCAGCCTCACCAAATCCCTTTGTTCTCCACTTTGATATGAATCCATATCTATATAGTCTGTTGAATCTATCCTTGTCCCATGGCATGAAGTTGGCGTACTCTCTAAATGTTGTCCTGTTGAATAGGTGCTCACCATATAGGTAGAGTATCATCTCAAGGTCGTTGACTTTTTTTATGTCGTACTCGTACATTGTAAACTTACGAACCAGTCCCCAATTCTTAAGGAAGTCATGCTTAACCTCTGATCTAACTACGATTTCTTTTTTTTGTTTTCTTACTCTTCTTTGAATCATTTTGATTATATTTGCATTATAGTATCAAAGATATAAAATAAACCTTAAAAAAAACAAAAGTTATGCCATTTGATGACAAAAAAAAAATCGAAAGATTAAAAAAGAAAGAAGTTAGACTTGTAACCAGAGGTAACAAGGCTGTAGATGAAGGTAGAGACAAGAGAGCTGATAGAATATTAGGAAGAGCAGCGAAAGTTGAAAATCGTATAATTACCTTAGAAGAAAAAAAAAATAAACCCACTAAAAATCAAACTCCCAAGTATTTAGGAAAACAAGTTCCTAATACGGTACAAGGAAAAAACACCCCTAGAGTAGCTCCTACAATTACAAAAATAGTTCCTCTACCTACAATTACAAAATATAATAAAATGAAAAAATGAAAGACCCTCGATTAGAGCGAGCTGGAGTCGAAGGTTTTAATAAGCCTAAGAAGACACCAAGTCACCCAACCAAGAGCCACATCGTGGTTGCTAAGTCGGGTGATCAGGTAAAGCTCATTCGTTTTGGTCAGCAGGGAGTAAAGACCAATCAGACGGCTGGTCAGCGTGAGGCGTTTAAGAGCCGTCATGCAAAGAACATTGCTAAGGGCAATATGAGTGCTGCATATTGGGCAGACAAGATTAAGTGGTCACCTAGCAAGACTGCATCAAATAGTAAAAAATGGGTAAAGGGATCATGATTCACTTAATAGAACAAGAGCTAGAGACTAATTTAACATTAGACTTAGCTAAAGACTTACTTGAACAAAATTTTAATGCAAGCAATACTGTTATTGTAACAGTATCTGCTGACTACTCTTCTAATGTAGGGCAATTATTACGTCATGCACTTAGCCATGGTGAAGAGATTTGTGATGGATTTGGTATAGATGTACCTTATCCTGATGAAATTTGGGACGAAAGATATATAGGTGAGCTAATTAAAGTATTTGACCTATATAAGTACAAGCTTGAAAACAAAAAAATACTATTTGTAGAGGCTGGTGTTATAAGGGGTTCTAACTACAAGTACATACAAGATTTCTTGTGTGATCATTTAGGCATAACAGAGGACGTATTTTTCTTAGCTTTATTTGAAAATAAAAACTCAAAGTTTAAGTCTAATTTTGTTGGTGAGTATTACGATAATGAAACTCAAGATTTAACATTTTGGTGGGAACAAGAAAATAAACATTGGATATGAAAGACGCTTGCTATAAAAAAGTAAAATCACAGTACGATGTTTTTCCATCTGCTAGAGCATCTCAGGCCATTGCAAAATGCAGGAAGAGTTCTGGCGTTGTTAAAAAAACAGAGGCAGGAGCATCCTTAAAGAGATGGGAAAAAGAAAAGTGGACTGACACTAAATCAGGTAAGGCTTGTGGTGCAGGAGGAAAGAATGAATACTGTAGACCAAAGGTGAAGGTTTCTTCAAAAACTCCTAAAACAATTTCTGAGATAGGTATATCTAAGTTAATTGCTAAGAAGGCAGAGAAGTCTAGAGTTGGTATGGGCAGAAAAGTTTCAAAGGTATGATAAACATAATTGATAATTTCTTAGATGACTTAACTTTTTTTGATACTTACAATAAGTTATTGGAAAATGATTTTGAGGAGGTAGTTGTTGGAGACAAAAGTTTTTGGGTACAATTTAGCAATCCAGAATTTGATCAAGCTATAATAAATAGAGTTAGTTCAATAGAGGGTGTAAGCAGGGAGTCTGTACTCAGTTTTTTTAGAGTGGCTACAGATGAGTTAGACACAGACTGGAGAATACACGCTGACTCTATAATAAATGGTGAAAGACCAACTAGGGCACTTGTTTTAAATATTTCACCAAGCAAAATGAGTGGACTACACGGCACCGCATTTTGGAGTCATAATGATCTTGGTGATAGCCTACACGATGGGGTATCGTTTGAAGATTTTGACGGAATGCTTTTAAATGACTCAAATGATTTATCTAAGTGGGAATTACAGTCTGTAGTTGGTTACAAGATCAACAGGGCGGTTTGTTACCCATGCAATTATTTCCACAGCAAGTATCCGAATGTCGGATGGGCAGATGGAAGAATGGTTTATGTAATGTTTTATAAATAAATAATATATGTTAATACTAAAAAACAAGGGACTTGGTGACACGATTGCATCAATAACAAAGGCAACGGGAATAGACAAACTAGTCGGAGAAGACTGTGGTTGTAAGCAGCGACAGCAGAAATTAAATAATCCAGATTTACTAATAAACAAAATATTTTATGGCACAAAGCAAGACATCGAAGTACTACGAGAAGAACCCGAAGGCAGCGGAGAAGCATAGGGAGTACCAGAGAGAACTAAACAAGAAGGAAGAGCAGATTAAGTACCGATCAGAACACGTGAAGGAGCGTAGGAAGCTTGGTATTGACGGCAAGGGAGGTCCTGATGTAAGTAAGAAAAAAAATGGTACCTTTGTGAAGGAAAACCCATCGAAAAACAGAGCTCGAAATGGGGCAAATGGAAAAAGTACTAAAAAATAAATAGACATGGCAAATTTAAAATTACAAACTAGTGTAGCAGCGGCTGTTACACCAAGCAATACGGTAAACATACCATACCCTGGAGACAATACTGCATCACCAAATACATCAGCGTGGCCTTGTGTCCTTTATGTAGGTGGAGCAGGAGATTTAAGAGTTCTTACTGCTGGGGGTAACGATGTTACATTGGTTGGAGTTGCTGCTGGAACTTTTATTCCTATTCAGGTTGTTAGAGTTTATAGCACAAATACAACAGCTACAAGTATTATAGCCCTTTGGTAAATGATACAAATAGGTATAAATATAGCGGTAAAAGGTTTATCAATTATTAGTTCTTTGTTTGATTTTAGAGTAACTGAGAGTAGTGATAAAAGAATAACTGAGTCAGGAGATAAAAGAGTAAAAGAATAAATATATATAATGGCAGATTTAAAGATTAGTCAATTAACAGCAAAGGGTACAGCATTAGCTGCTACTGACTTATTAGAGATTAGTGAGAGTGATGGGGCAGGTGGCTATGTGACAAAGTCAGTGACAGGTGCAAATGTAAAGAGTGGATTACAAGCTACTCTAGTAAGTGGCACTAACATTAAGACTATTAACTCTACATCATTATTAGGTAGTGGTGATTTGGTGGTAGGCGGTGGAGTGCATATATTAACAAAGACTGTTTCAGGTAGGACATATAATGCAAGAACAACAGGTACTAATGGAGGTATTTCATTAACTACTCCTGCCAATCTCATTATATTATATCCCTTTATCCCTGCAAATACATTAACAGTTTCAAGTTTGCAAATTAATGTAACATCTGCTACTGCTTCAAGTTTAATAAGAATACTTGTATATTCAGATTTGAATGGTGTACCTAGTTCTAAATTATTAGAAAGCACTAGCCTTGATTGTAGTACAACAGGAGCTAAGACATATACTGCATCTTTAACATTTACGGCAGGTACAGTTTATTGGTTGGGATATTATGCAAATACATTTCCGAGTAGTTTGTCTGCAGTACCAGGTGTTGAACTGACACCAATATCAGGTCTTGCGGGTAGTTTTGGTGCTGCTAACATTACTGTAACTGCATCTACAACTTTTGGTTCTGCACCATCTACACTTGGTACAGCTACACCTGCCTTAAATTCCGCACTTCATATAAATTTAATATCAGCATAATATGGCACAACTAAGAAATGAAATTTATGATGAGAATGGACTTGTTGAAGTTATTTTCACTGAAGTAGAAGGACCTACTCAAGATGAACTAATTGCTCAAAAAGAGGCTCAGCTCCTTGCTTTGTATGAAGAGTTAAAATCTCTGAAAGAAGTAGAAAATCAAACTGTATTTACTTAAAAGTTTTTAATTGTGCAAATAAGCATAGGCATATCTGTAAAGGGGACAAAAACATCAGGCCCACCATCTAATCCTGTTAATACGGTAGCACCTGTAATATCAGGTAATGCATCTGTAGGTTCTACTCTTACTCTTACAAGTGTAGGCTCATATACAGGTGCCGTTCCAATTACATACACATATCAATGGTATAGAGGAGGATCAACTTTGATTGTAGGTCAAACATCTACAACTTATATTACTCAGGTAGCAGATGTAGGGTTACAGGTGACTTGTCAAGTAACGGCAAGTAATGCCTATGGTTCAACTTTTGTCTCTAGCAATTATATTATTATACCTACTGCACCTGTTAATTTAACGCTACCTATTGCAGGAGCGTCTTCTCTTTATGTTGACGGTCAAATTACAACTACAGATGGTACTTGGAGCAGTTCACCAACAAGTTTTACTTATCAATGGAAACGAGGAGCAACTAATATTGGAACAAACGCAAACACTTACACTTTAGTAAATGCAGATGCAGGTTTAAATATAACTTGTGTAGTAACAGCAATTAACGCATCAGGTTCAACACCTGCAACATCAAATATTATTGTGCCTTTAGCTTTAAGTGCACCTACAAATATAGATTTACCTGCTATAAACACTGAACAGATTTGGCAAGTAGGTATGACAATTAGTTTTACAGGAAATAATTGGGACGGAAACCCTTTTCCTACTTTGACTTACCAATGGCAAAAAAATACTGGCGATATATCAGGTGCAACAGATGAGACTTACGACCTTACAGGTGACGAAGAAGCTGATTTAGTAGGCGTAAAATGTATAGCAACTAATACACAAGGAACTGCATTTGAATTAAGCAACACAGTATTAATAGAACCATAATGAAACACTTAGTTATATTACTTTTATTATTATCGTCATGCTCTTTGGAAAAAAGACTGGCGAAGTATTGCCCGTTGTGTGTACAAAAAGACAGTACAGTAACTGTAATACAGCTTAAGGATACTACGATAACAATCCCTGGTGAAACAATAACGCTAATCGACACACTTTATTGTGACTCATTAGGAAATGTAATATCTAAACTAAAAGAAGAACTAAGAGATAAAGATGGAACTTTAGTAAGCGTACAAACTAAGATTAAAGATAATGTGTACTACACAAAAGCCAAGGTACACACAATATATAAAACAATTAAGGGTAATGATGTTTACCATACCAGAGTTGTTACCAAAACTTTAAAGCCAGAGAAGATAAAGTACATACCATGGTGGGTAAATTTCTTCGCTGTACTAGGGGTGATACTATTTATAATACTCCTTATATACTTTGGTTACAAGCTGATTAAACTTTATTTATTATGAAAACACAGTTATCTTTATTAATACTATCTATACAATCAAAAATTTTGACACTTATATCTATATGCTTTGCATTCTTTTTACCAATAAGTGGGATACTGCTAATGATAGGAGTACTAATATGCATTGATACTTTTACAGGTATTTGGAAAGCTAAAAAGTTAGGGGAGAAAATTACTAGCAGAAAGCTCTCATCTATAATAAGCAAGTTAGCACTCTATGAAGTTACTGTGATTATGTTCTTTTTAATAGATCAATTCATACTAAATGATATCATACTTAATTTTTTCAGTGTACCATTTATGCTCACAAAGGTAGTGGCATTAGTGTTATCTAGTATAGAGGTGATGTCAATTAATGAGAATTACAAAGTAGTCAAAGGCATAGACCTATGGCAGTCAATGAAGTTACTATTTGCTAGAGCTAAAGAAGTTAAAGAGGACCTAAATAAAATAAAGAAATGACATACACTAGAGAACAAATTGAAAAAGCTGTAAAGGCTAAAGGATATGTATACTTTGCAGGTGCTAAAGACTATGATGTAAATATTATAGGAGTTCGTAACTCAGCACCTGGTCAAAAAGTTACTAATTTATTTGATGACAAAATAACTCTATCCTATAGAGTAGGTGGTAAATGGTTTTATCATGAGTGGGATGCTACTACTGAGCCAGGTAAAAAGGGAGTAATGCAATTCCATAATGCTAAGGGAGTAGCTAGATTAGTGCCAGGACAATATAGAGGAGCTTATGCTGTATCTATGCATAGGGGTAAATATCAGGCAGTATGTCAAAGACTAGCAGATGTGACTGTATGGAGAGATGGTAATAAAGACATGACATTTGATGAGTCAAAGACTGATACAGGAATGTTTGGAATTAACATACACAAGGCAGGGACTGTTTCAAATTTTGTGGAAAACTGGTCAGAAGGATGTTTGGTTTTTAAAAAAGTTAAAGATTTTAATGAGTTTATGGTAATAGCTAATAAAGCAAAAGAAATACATGGTAATCATTTTACATTAACATTGATTACTAGTGATGATATTGAATAATAAATACTATGTATATGCACATATAAACATAACAACCAATGAAGTTTTTTATATTGGTAAAGGTTTTGGTGATAGATGCAATAGCTTACTTGGTCGTTCAAAATATTGGCACAGAATAGTTAATAAATATGGGTATGATGTAATTATAATACAAGAAAGCTTAAGTAATGAAGAAGCATTAGAAAAAGAAATATATTGGATTAAGCGTATAAACAGAAAAATTAATGGAGGTTCTTTAATTAATATGACAGATGGCGGAGATGGCGGAGATACTATTTCTAATCACCCAAAAAGAAATGAAATAATTTTAAAAATTTCAAAAGCTAATAGTGGTATTAATAATCCTAACTATGGTGGAAAATTTATTTCTGATTCTTTTAATAAGAAACAAAGTGATTCAAATAGCAAAGTGCCATTAAAAGTTACTGATACACAAACTGGTGAAATATTTTTTTTTAATAATTCTAAAAATTGTGCTATAGCCCTAAATGCTAAACCCAGTAATATACGAATGTGTAAAAATAATTATAAATTAAAAAAAAGATACATAATTGAAGATGCTGCATAAAGAATATCATATCTTTAAAAGATCAAATGACATTTAAAAAAAATATGTAAATTTGTAATAATGAAAAAGCAATTAGAGTCTAGCAAAAGAATAGTTCGATTTATCAGTCGTCCTGGAGTTCATGCTAAGAGCAAGACATCACAATTAAAGACATCAAAGAATTATAAAAAAAAATATAAAGGACAAGGGAAATGAAAACACAAAACTACGCTGATGCTGCACCTACACCAAGTACTAGGTTATTTGGAACTGATGAAACTGGACAAACAAAAAACTTTACTGTTCAATCAGTTTTAGCACTTAACTCTATTCCTTCAGTTGTTACAACAAATGCATTAACGTCAGCTACAATTTCTAGTGTGAATACATACTTTACTGGTACGACTGGAGCTAGTTTTGCAATAACTTTTCCAGCATCAAACTCTAGTTTAGATGGTATTAAGTTCGTTGTAATGTCCACGGTAGAAAGACTTGTAACAACATTTATATCTAGTGGTGCTACATTTGTTGGTGCACCTAGTTCATTGAGTCCATCAAATGTTGCTACTCCAATATGTTTTCAGTACAATCATTCTGACCTTAAGTGGTATAGATCATTATAATTAGTATATTTGCATAATAAATTTAATAAAATGAAAAAAATAAAAAAAGAGGAGCTCTCTAAGTTAGTTGAGCTTAACACAAACTTTCGGGAATTAAAGTTCCAATTGGCAGATATTGAGGTTACCTTCAATAGACTTAAAAGCCAAAAAATCGCTACACTTTCAAATCTTGAAACAGCAGCCTTTGATTTATCGTCTTATCAGGATGAGATAATTAAGGAGTATGGAGACATTAAAGTAAATCTACAGACAGGTGAATATAATTAGAAAAGTGTCTATTGGCCCTGACTACATGAAGTGCATGCACTATATGTTAGGGCAAGAAGTTCTTGATAGAACTTGGGTAATAGATTCCATACTAAAGGATGACTCTGGATCAATATCTATATGGATAATCAAATCTGGAGAAATAATTAAGTGGAAAACTTTTTCTAGTAACGTTCCAACATCAATAGAGTTTAAAATAGATTTTTAATGAAGTCACCATACTGTTTTATCATCAAGCCAGTTGATGGAAAGCGGTACGATAATATAAGAACTTACGGAGGTAAGCCATTTATCATAAGCTCATCACAGGAGGACCACAAATCTACAAATAGGTTTGCTGAGGTAATATGCACACCAATGTACTACACTGGACCAATAATGCCAGGGGACATAGTGGTTGTTCATCACAACACATTTAAGTTTTACTACGACATGAAGGGCAGGCAAAAGAGTAGCTGGAACTACTTGTTTGACGACTTCTTTATTGTTCAGGACGATCAATTGTATTTGTATAAGTCAGGTGAATCTGATTGGATGGCACCGTCACCATTTTGTTTTGTGAAGCCAATCCCATCAGAAGATAAGGTGTTCTCATCTTTGGGCAGTCTTGAGGAATTGTGGGGTGAACTAATCTTTACTAATAATGAATTAGAGGGTGTATCTGTTGGAGATGTGGTTTCATTTACTCCAGACAGCGAGTATGAGTTTAAGATAAACGGTGATTTAGTTTACAGAATGTACAACAGGAACATATGTCTAAAAAAATAGAAATACTTGAGGCTGGTAAGAAGGCTATTGACGAGCTTATTAAGGTTCTGATGGAGCCAATAATTACTCATGCTGAGGACGACCTTACAGCTGATAAATTAAAAAATGCAGCATCTGCTAAAAAGTTAGCCTTTGACGATGCACTATCTATGCTACATAAGATTGAGGAGGAGGAGGACAAAGATAAAAATGTAGACATCGTTAAGATTGATCATGGAAGGCAAGGATTTGCCGAAGGAAGAGCTAAGAATGGAAAATAACTTATACAGGGTTGTTTTAGATCAAGTTCCTAAAAGTGTTGTAACTAATAGGAACAAAAAGAAAGCATGGGCTTACGGATACAGTAGTGACTATGACTTTGTTGTAATATCTAAGGACGGCACTATAGGTGAGATATACGAAATAGGAGGACTAAAGGTTGCACTTCCAAGTACCCCAACCAAGGTAGACAACTTTAATAATGTTTGGACTCCAAAAGAATACCCTGAAGAGCTACAAAAAATAAAAACTATTTTTGATTGGAATAGGAGAGACAATGTTTTTAAGTCACGATATATAGACTTAGTCGAGGGTGAGTTTGACAAGAGGGAGTATGGTTATTGGTTTATGAATAATAACACCCCTACCTACGTAACTGGTAGTCATTACATGTACTTACAGTGGACAAAGATAGACGTTGGACTTCCTGACTTTCGTGAGTCAAACAGGATATTTTATATTTTCTGGGAGGCTTGTAAGGCTGATGCCAGATCTTTTGGTATGTGCTACCTAAAGAATAGACGTTCTGGATTTTCTTTTATGAGCTCGTCTGAGTCTTGTAGCACAGGTACTATAGTGCGTGACTCTAGAATCGGTATACTATCTAAAACAGGTTCTGACGCAAAAAAAATGTTTACAGATAAGGTTGTTCCGATAATACGTAACTACCCATTCTTTTTCAAGCCTATTCAAGACGGTATGGACAATCCAAAGACTGAGCTTGCATTTAGAGTTCCAGCCTCAAAGATTACAAGAAGGAACATGGACGATGAAAAGACTGAAGAGATTGATGGTCTTGATACTACAATTGACTGGAAGAATACTGCTGACAATAGTTATGACGGTGAAAAATTACTATTGCTAGTTCATGACGAATGTTATGCTCCTGATACATTAATACTTACTGAAGATTGGAAATTTAAAGAAATAAAAGACATTAATATTGGAGATAAAGTAATTGTCGAAGGTGGATTAGTAAAGACTATAAAAGCAAAGACTAATGGAGTAACTGATACTTATTTAATAAAACAACCTTATGGGAACGATTATGTTGTAACTGAAAATCATAGATTAGTATTAAATGATTATAACAAAGGAGAAGTAATATTAACTGCAAAAGAATATTTTAATTCATCTAAATATAGAAAGCAACATATTACAAGAATTGCATCTAATGGTATTGAATCAAAAGATATATTTAATGGGATACCTCCATATTTATTAGGATTATGGTTAGGAGACGGCAGAAAACACTCGTTTACAATATTAGTAAATAAAGATGAAGAACCTGAATTATTGCATTATTTAGGTAGGATTTCTGAAATAAAAAATATACCTTTTGAATTAAAAAAATCTACTTCTGATAAAATAGTTGAATTTGCATTCAAAGGTATTAATCAATCCTTGAGAGATATAGGGGTATATAATAATAAGCATATACCTGAACAATACATTAAATCTTCAATAGATACAAGGCTTCAATTACTTGCAGGACTTATAGATTCTGATGGCCATTCTGATAAAAAGAAAGGGGTTATAGAGATTGGAATGAGTAAAAAACATATAGTTGACTCTATTAGGTTTATTGCTTTATCTTGTGGTCTATCTTGCTCTAATATAATGCATAGAAAAAGCAATTACAATACTGATGTATATAGAATATTTATATCGGGTGATCTTGCTAAAATACCAATGATTACTAAAAAGAAATCTTTTGAAGATTATATTCCAAAAACAAGGGGAAGAAGAAATAAGGTTAGCATTGAATATAAAGGATTAGGAGATTATATTGGAATACAGGTAGATGGAGAGAATGATAATGAAAGAAAACTTATATTATCGGACTTCACTTTAAGCTTAAATAGTGGTAAATGGGAGAAGCCTGAAAACATATTAAACAATTGGCGTGTAACAAAGACATGTCTTAGGTTGGGATCAAAGATTGTTGGTAAGTGTATGATGGGCTCAACGTCAAATGCATTGTCTAAGGGTGGTGATAACTTTAAGAAACTATTTAACGATAGTAATCCTGCATCACGATCTGCCAATGGTCAGACTAAGCAGGGATTGTATTCATTATTTATACCAATGGAATGGAATATCGAGGGGTACATTGATAGGTACGGATGGCCAGTTTTTGAAGATCCAAAAACACCAGTTATTGGAATGGACGGAGAAAAAATAACTAACGGTGTTATTAGTTGGTGGACAAACGAGGTTACTGCATTGAAGTCTGATGCTGATGCACTAAATGAATTTTATCGACAGTTCCCAAGGACTGAGTCTCATGCATTTAGGGATGAGTCAAAGCAGTCATTGTTTAACTTGACAAAGATATACCAGCAGATTGACTATAACGACTCATTAATAAAGGATAGAGTTTTAACTAGGGGTTACTTCCACTGGAAGGACGGTAAGCCAGACACGACTGTTGTATGGACCCCAGATCAGAAGGGTAGATTTCTTGTGTCATGGATACCAGAGCAGAACAAAAGAAACAATGTAATAGACAGGAAGGGATTAAAGTATCCTGGAAATGAAAACATTGGATCGTTTGGGTGTGACCCGTATGACATATCTGGGGTTGTAGGGGGAGGTGGATCGAATGGTGCTCTTCATGGAATGACTAAGTTTCACATGGAAAACGCACCAACAAATGAATTTTTTTTAGAGTATATAGCACGACCTCAGACAGCGGAGATATTCTTTGAGGATGTTCTTATGGCATGTGTATTTTATGGTATGCCAATACTAATTGAGAACAATAAGCAACGACTACTGTATCACTTTAAAAATAGAGGGTACAGACCATTCTCAATTAATCGTCCAGACAAACACTACAGCAAGCTCTCTAAGACAGAGATAGAGCTCGGTGGTATACCTAACTCATCTGAGGATGTAAAACAAGCTCATGCGTCAGCTATTGGCTCTTACATTGAAGAATATGTTGGTCTGGATCTTGAGGGTACGTACCGTGACCAAGATTCTATGGGGTCTATGTATTTTACAAAAACCCTTGAGGATTGGGCTAGGTTTGATATAAACAACAGGACAAAGCACGATGCCTCAATTAGCTCTGGTCTTGCAATTATGTCTACAAAAAAGTACATTGTTAACCAAGAGAAAACAAATACAAAAATAAGTATTAAATTTGCAAGATACGATAACACAGGCAACCGAAGCGAAATAAAAAAATAATGGATAAACCATCAGTCTTAATACAACAACGATCATTCCCCAACCAGAACGCAACAGATGAAGAAAAAGCAACAATTGAATATGGCTTAAAGGTAGCAAAGGCGATTGAGGGAGAGTGGTTTAAAAAAAATACAAATAGTTGTAGGTTCTACAATCAATGGGGTAATTATCATACACTTAGATTATACGCTAGGGGTGAGCAGCCAGTTCAAAAATATAAAAACGAGTTATCTATAGATGGAGACCTGTCTCACTTAAACCTTGACTGGTCGCCAATACCTATTATTCCAAAGTTTGTTGATATTGTTGTTAACGGAATGTCTGACAGACTATTTACAATTAAGGCTGAGGCTCAGGATGTTATGTCTGCTGAACAAAAGAATATGTTTCAGGACATGATCGAGTCAGACATGATCGCAAAAGACTTCCTTAATCTAACTAAGTCTGAATTTGGAGTTGATGCATTTAATATTGACCCAAATGAATTACCAGAAAACGATGAGGAATTATCGTTGTACATGCAACTTAAGTATAAGCCTAGCATTGAAATTGCTGAAGAAATAGCAATAGACACTATACTTAAGATGAATGAATATTCAGAAATAAGAAGTCTTATTGACTACGACATGACTACAATTGGGATTGGCGTAGCAAAGCATTCATTTTTGATTAATGATGGCGTAAACGTTGAGTATGTAGATCCTGCTAACTGGATACATAGTTATACTGAGAAGCCTGATTTTTCTGACTGTTATTATTTCGGAGAGGTAAAGATGGTCCACTATACTGAACTAAGAAAGATCAATCCAAACTTAACAGATGAAGAATTAACTGAGATAAGAAACGCTAGTTCTGCTTGGTATGATTATTTTCCAATAATAAAAACGTATCAGGACGATGCTTTTTTAAATGAAGTAGTAACACTTCTTTATGTTAACTACAAGACAGACATGAAGTTTGTTTGGAAGAAAAAAATATTAGAGAACGGTGGCGAAAAGGTAATAAGAAAAGATTCATCATTTAATCCTCCAGTTGAGGAAGGGATGATGTACGAGAAGATAGAGTCTGTTAAGGATGTATGGTACGATGGTATATTAGTTGGTGGATCTAACAAGATGATAAAGTGGGAGATGATGAAAAACATGGTCCGACCAAAGTCAGCTTCACAGAACGCTATGCCTAACTATATTGCATACGCACCTAGAATGTATAAGGGTAATGTTGAGTCTCTTGTTAAGAGAATGATACCTTTTGCCGATCAGATACAATTAACGCACCTTAAGCTACAACAAGTAATGTCTAGAATTGTTCCAGATGGAGTCTTTATTGACGCTGACGGAATAAATGAAGTTGACTTGGGTACAGGTGCAGCATACAATCCAGAAGATGCACTTAAGCTATACTTCCAGACTGGTAGTGTGATAGGAAGAAGTTATACTCAGGATGGTGATTTTAATAATGCTAGAATACCTATTCAAGAGTTAAACACAAATAGTGGTCAGTCTAAGATGGCTGCACTTATTGGTAACTACAATCATAACTTAAGCATGATTCGTGACGTTACTGGAATAAATGAGGCTAGAGATGGATCGACACCTAATCCAGACGCACTAGTTGGAATACAGAAGATGGCTGCACTAAGCTCTAATACAGCGACAAGGCACATACTAGAGGCTGGTCTATCTATAACAAGAAGATTAGCAACGTGTATATCATTAAGAATTGGAGACATACTTGAGTACTCTGACTTTGTTGAGGAGTTCTCTATGCAGATAGGAAAGTATAACGTTGGAATTCTTGATGAGATAAAAAATTTATATCTACATGACTTTGGTATATTTATAGAGATATCTCCAGATGAAGAGCAAAAACTAAACCTAGAGAAGAACATACAGATTGCACTACAGCAGCAAACAATTGACTTAGAAGATGCTATTGACATTAGAATGATCAATAACATGAAGCTAGCAAATGAGATGCTTAAGGTTAAGCGTAGAAAAAGAATGGAGACACAGCAGAAGCAGAAGCAAGAAGAGATGCAGATGCAAGGCCAGATGAACATGCAGTCACAACAAGCGGCAGCAGAGCAGAAGGCACAGTTATTCCAGCTTGAGGCTCAGGCTAAAATGCAGATAAAAGAAGCTGAAGCAAATTACGCTATAATGACAATGCAGGCTGAAGTTG
>Ga0315909_10003826_pt1 | contig 18112 bp, 19 predicted proteins | sample LakEriMetagenome_11_FD_203527 | JGI IMG/M metagenome (GOLD analysis project Ga0315909, IMG submission 203527) | Freshwater fungal communities from buoy surface, Lake Erie, Ohio, United States - Buoy 2 MA125 | ecosystem: Environmental > Aquatic > Freshwater > Lake | place: USA: Lake Erie, Ohio... | reverse complement strand
TAATTCCTCTTGGATCATTATCCAAGTATGGCTTGAACGGATCAAACGCATCAGGAGTTTTAGTACCTGCATAAGGTATATCAATCTTAGAATCTTTTGCTTGTTTCTGTATAGAACTCAAGTATGAGTCGCTATAATTCTTATTTGCTTCTTTAGCACCAGGCTGTTCTTCTAGTTCAGGATGCAACAATAATGGATTGTGACTCATTTCATTGGCATAACCTTCTGCCTCACTATTGATGCTGTTATCAAAGTCAGATGAAACAACACGAACCATATCAACTTGATAACCTAATAGTTGTGCAATTTGTTGAATCATTGGCTCTGTCGCTGGATAGCGAAATTCTGCTTTAATGATTGTAACACTTTGATTGCTCAAATTAGGAAATCCGTATGGATCTTTTTGTATCGGTGTACTAGTAGGCTCGCCAATCTTAACTGGATCAAACTTCTTTAAGTTGTACTTAAACAAGTCGATAAAGTTCTTATCAACGTCCCCTGCAATTTTTATAGTGTAGTTATAAGTGTGAACACTCTCTACGATGTATTGTTTTAGGCTCTTCATTTCTTATTCCTATATTCTGTATTTATCATTTATTGTCTGTTTTAGCAGCCAACATCTTAAGCAGTTCATTACGGTCTAAACTCTTACCTTCACCTAAAGGGGTAGCTTCAATTTCTTCAGTTTTCCCTGCAATTTTTTGATCTAATCCAGCTTTTTTAAGCTGTAAATCAAGCATTTTTAATTTCTTGTTAATCTTTGCTGTCTTTGCTGTAATAGCATGTCCTAGCATACTACTAGCACTATTGAATATCTCACTTGCAAAACGACTATCAACTTGCATACCCAAATCCATTAAGTCTTTGTAACTGTTGGTTGCCATACTCGCTAATTCATCCATCTCAGTGTCAGCAACTTCTAATCCACGAACTTGTGGCAATGCGTTCTCAATCTTCTCTAATGTATTAAGTGCTTCTGTTGTTATTTCTTCAGCTCTTTCAGGCATGGAAATAGTCAATCCTCTAGTTTCGTCTTGAGGGAGTTCAAATAGTTCTGATAATTTTTTGGTCATGAAAGTATTTATTTACTTTCGTTTACCGTTGTAGAAAAGGTCATCTTCTGTAATGACTCTAAACGTATAACCTTGTGCTTTACAATATGCCATTGCGGCATGCCACTTTGCGTGATTAATCGCTACTACCATTCTGTCTTTGGCACTAGCAACTTTGCTCTCAATAAGACTTTGTTTCTTGGGTTTAATCTCTACTACTTCTGCTATTTGTTTACCGTGTTTATTCTGATAAACTACAAAGAAGTCGGGGATGTAATTCTTAGCTTGTCCTGTAAGTGGATTACGATAGGGAACTGATATAGCTTCACTAGCCCAGTATAACACACTGTTGTTGTTATCACAGAAATTCATAAATGTAAGTTCCCAACCACTGCGATATCTAGGTTGATGTTTACCTACATATTTTTGAGGATTCTTAGGAGCAAATGTCCCTTGTGCATACTTAGCCATTATGTTACAATATTTCTAGCAACTGCTTCATTAGGTTGCGGTACTGTACCAAAACCATAGATTGACGTTTTAGATTTAAAGCTATTCAAGTAATAAGCAATGACTGTATTAGTTTCAAGTTGTGTTTTACCTTGAATATAAGTTAATAAGTCCAGTACAGAGATTTGTGTTTCTTGTGCTATTCTAAACAAATAGACGGTGAAGTTACCTGCTATTTGTGTAGTATCACATATACTTTTAAAGTATGAAAATACAATATCGTACTCACTAGCGTTAACAACTAAATCGAATGAATAGAATTCATCAAAAATTTTAACTGTTTGGTCTAAGTTTGAACGTGAATCAATAATTCGTGCCATATAAATCTCCGTAGAGTATTTATGCTATTATTGTTATCCCTGGCCAGAACCAATGCCAGTTACTAGTTGACCGGGTGTAGTTTGTCGGCCTGCATTTGATGCACTATTGTTGATCCCTGTGCCTGTTGTAGGACCTGTTGGAACAATTTGTGCCGGGGCATTTAATCCTAAATTAGGCGCGCCTGCCGTATTGTTTGGAGTTGTTCCAAAACCGGGATAATATGAATTTGTTCTTACTGCACCGGGCAATTGTTGTTGTACACTTGATGCTAATAACGAATTTAAATCTTGTGTTGCAATTTGCTTTAAATTCTTATTTTTAAATGTATTATATGATGTGCCGGCAGTGCGAATAGCACCTAATATGTTACCACTTGACAAGTCATTTATAAATCCACCGGCTGCATCTACTAAACCACCTTGACCTAATATACTTGCATTGGAACCAAGTCTATTAATAGGACTAGGTGTTCTGTCGTAATTAGTCTCAAGTCCAAATCCAGTAACAATATTACTTGGAGCTCTGCCGTCTAATGCACCTTCAGCATACTTAACTGTCTCGTAATCAATAGTCATTGTATTTGCCATTGTGCCGTTACCTTGTGCATAATCATATGTATCGTGATTGAATGCAGTAATGACAGGATTAATTAAGGTGTATTGCATGAAGTTATGCTGATTCATTCCAAAGATTTGAATACTCTTAAAGAAAGGAATTTTACTTATACCTTGACTATTTTGACTAGTAGTCCCCGACTGTTGACTAGTCTCACCAATATAACCCCAATCTTCGTCACCTGCAATGTCACCATCATATAAATTTCTTCTATTGAAATTTATTGATCCAGTGTTAACACCATTAGTTGTTTGTCTACCTGCACTTGAAGTCACTGGCTTATCTGCATCTTTGAAGTAGTATGTATAATAATTATACCACATGTCATTCACTAAATTACCATTATCATCATGGAAAACAATACTAATAGGTTGATATTTTATTTTAGTTTGTACTAGACGTTTTCTATTGTATTGATTTAGTGTAGCAGTATCAATAGTATACTTAGGTAAGTCAATTGTCTTTACAGCCAAGCCAAAATTGGCACCCTGCGATATACCTTTAGAGTATACAGCAGGGTTGATTTCAAAGTATACGTGAAATAAAAACTTAAACTTAGGAGCATACTGGTAAGAGTTAGCTCTAAAAGTTTTTGCGGCATGAGTGTAATCTCTTACATAATCGTTGCCGAAGAATCCTGCGGCAGTATCAGTTAAAAGATTTTGAAAAAATCCACTCATGTAATAACCTAAACGCTATTACGCTTGACCAGAACCGATACCAGTAACAATAGAACCACCTAATACACGACCGATGTTTGTACCAACACCAGAACTCAACGGTGACTGAACTGCATTATCGTATCTGATTGTCATAGCAATTTGTACTACTTCATTTGTACCATAGTTCAAGTTATTGTAGTTTGCTTGTTGCAAGAAGCAACCATAGCATTCCCAAGTTTCTAATACTACTGGTGCCGCTGTACCATTGCCACCGTCTAAGATTTCAATGTTAGTTTGGAACTTATAATCTTGACCGGTTGCCGCAGATGCCTGCTCAACAAAGTCTAATTGTTTCTGTAATTGCTGTCCAACTAACCTAGATACTTGACCTTGTGCGTCATCTCTAACGTTAACTGTTAATGCTTGCCATTCGTGACGACCAGCAAGATACAATGTTGAGTTGTAAACTGGAATTGTGATTTCACCAAAACTAACTTGCGGACGTGTGATATCTACAACTTGTTTGGTTAATTCAATAGTCTGACCAACACCGAAATTCAGAAAGTTAACTCTGAAACGATATTGTAATTTGGGCATCAACAAGCCTTGGTTACCACCAGCGTTATCGCTAGCTACGGTCATGTTGAACAATGATTGAGAGGCTGTTGCCATTTTTTAATCTCCTGTATACTTATTTATCTTTAATGTAGATACCCCTTTCGGGGTATCTATTACACTGTACCTGATATCTCACCTGTGTTTAGAACACGAACTGGGATGTAGATGAATTCAGCAGCCTTAACTGGCTCAATTGCAACATCAATCCATAATTCATTTCTATCTATACGAGCTGGTGTATTGTTACTTTCGTCACAAACAACCAAGTAATCATATAGACCACGTTTAGCAACCAAGTCAACTAACAATGTTTGTACAACACCTGCAATCTCATTGCGTGTTAGTTGGTCGTTAGGTTCGAATACGAACGGACGAGCCGCAATCGTCAACTGACGGCGTACATAGTTAACCAAACGTGCAACGTTGATTCTGTCTAATGCACTCTGTGAGTTGAAACTATTCTTGTTACCATAGTTCAACAAGCCAACTCCAGTGAAGAATACCATTGGGTTGATTTGGTTGATGTATAGTACATCGCGGATACCAATACGTGTCTTGATTGGTTGAAACTCACCTGTTGTACGATCCAAGTAACCAATGTTCAATGCATTGTCAATGTTACCACGGCGTGTACCAGCTGGGGCTAACCAAGGATAAGCCACTGTATCATTACGCAAGAATGTACGCAACATCATATGTGATGCTGGGACAACAACTTCGTTACCTGACAAGTCATTTGTAATTCCACTTGGATAGAATAGACCCAAGTAAGTGTTACGTGTAACTAAACCAGCTTCACCAGTAGATACAGCACCTGCATCGTTATTAGCCCATGCTTGAATGTCAGTAGCACTATCAGCAAGACCTAATGGGGTATCACCAATAATATAAGCTGTCTCACCACGATCCGCATTCAATACAACCATGTTAGGTTGTAGTTCTGGATAGTTAGGGGTAGCCATCAAGTTGAAATAGTTATCTTCATCACGGATTGCAGTGTTAGTGTCAATAGAAGCACGTAATGCTTGAACAACTAAAGCACGTTGTGCATTTCTACCCATGTATGCTACACCATCTGCGTTGTTACCACTTACTGATACCCATGTATAGCTGTATAAAGGTAAGTTAGCAGTGTTAGTAGGCGCTGCCGGGTTATATGCACCTGCGTTAGGATAGTTTGCACTTGTAAAATAATTTGTTCTAAATTGCTTAACATTATATCCTGAACGGCGTGTATTGAATAACATCATACCTTGTGGATATAATGTTGCAACCGGTGCATCTAAATCAATATAATTACTTGGTAATAATGACTTGATTGTTGGGATAGGATCATCAATTGGATTGATAGCACCACTTGAACCCCAACGTGCATCAGCAAATACAATACCGTTTTGACTTGTTTGGTCGGTGGTATCAATTAGAACCCATTGATCAATTCCAACGACTGCTTGCCAACGATAGATTACTGGATATACTTCTAAATCGCTTGTGTCAATCCATAAATCACCGTATGATAGAGCGGTACCGTCACTTTGTACCGTTGGTGCTGTAGCAGAAATAATAGGACCATTTGGATCAGTAGCGTTTGAGCCAGTTGTTGACGGATGTCCATTACTATCATATGCAGTAGTACCATAGCCTACCCATGCACCAGCTTTTTGAACCATAATATCTACTTCATTAATAACAGAGTAGAACCAGTTCGTATTATTAGCAGGAGTTGATACTGGAGCACCGTCATTACTTGTGTAAGTGAATTCTACCCAGTTACTTAATTGTGTATTAAATGAGCTAATTGATGTGCCTGACTGAAAAGCTACACCTGATATAGCTGTTGGCCCGGGCGCCCCAGGTCCGCCAATGTCAGTAACTACTAATAACAAATTATTTGAACTAGTACCGTTTAATGATGTGCCAGCAACAGTAAGAACGTCACCCACAGCATAACCAGTACCACCAGTATAAATGCCAGTGCCATTTAAGAAATATGAACCATATCTACCATATATGTTAAATGTAGCACCTGTTCCAGTACCGCCTGTACAAGCTATATTAGCCCAACTAAACAGATGTGCTGGTCCGTATTTAACACCGGTAGTTGTTCCTATTGTTAGACCCATTTCAGCAATAACACCAGTACTTACGTTTGATACTACATCATTCAAAACTATTACACCACCTTCAGTATGCGTTAATGTAATTGCACCATCAGTAGCTACACTAGCTATTGTATTTGGTATACCAGCCGCTGACCATGCTGTTACAAAATCAACTGCATCTGCACCTGAAGTTAATGTAACCACGTATGTAGATGATAGTGCAGAGCTTCCTGGAATACTTACTTCCACAGTAAGAGTTCCACCGGATGTAAATACAGGTGCTGTATTTTCACATGTCACCACAGTAGGTCCAGTTGCAATACGTTCCCATAGATAATACGGTGCATTTGCCAAGTTTCCAGTAAAATTATATTGACCATAGACCGAACCTGCAGGGATTGCTTGTCCGCCAGTTGAATCTATTGCCGCAATTTGTGCCCAGTCAGAATTAGCCTGAGTTATATTTTTTGCTACCCAACTTGCAGTAGCAGTATTATATCGAGAAACACTAGGATATAAACCATTACCAGCAGTACCAATTTTGATCCATACTGAACCAGTAGGTCTTGGTGTAGTCTGGCTACTAGACCATAATGGCATTTGTGCAGATGTGCCGTATGCTACAGCAGGTTGATTATATGTGCCGGCTGTAATACCGCAGGCTGCTAATGGAGTGTTTGTACCATCAGTAAGCTGAATGTATGCAACTCCAGATGAAAGTAGTTGATTTGATAAAATTTGTAATTTACCACTAACTACCCTAGCAGTTACCGTCGGTGTGTTTAAATTATTAATTGCAGTTGCAACATTGGCAACTGTTGTACCAGTCACAGTCAAATCTGCTGTGTATAATCCACTTACATTAATTGAGAAAGTACTTGATGTAACTATTGTTGGGTTAGAAGTAGATCCTTGAACAGCAGGGATATCATTTCTCCATGACCCGCTGCCTAATGAAACCCAAACATTATTCGTTGTTTTATAAAAGAATGTTTTACCAGAAGGATCACTTGGTGATGTAGTTGATTGTAATGCGTTGATAGCATAATCCCCAATATTACCTATACTATCTAATGGTACACCACTTGATAATGATGCGGTATCAGTGATAACAATAGGAGTTTGTAGTGCAAATGCGCCAGTAGTCTGGTTGAATGAATATATTCCCCATGTACTAGTTGTAGTATCTAACCAATATGCGTTATTATCGGGTTCACCTGTTGGACGACTTGTTTGTCCAACTAAACTAGCTAAGTCAATATCACAGCGTAGTACGTAACAACGATTAGTTACACCTAGTAATGAATATGCCGCTAGCAAACCATATTCGTTGAGTTCGTAACCTTGAATTGGTGTACCATTTGTCGTTGTATAGAAGAAAGGTGTACCATATAAGCTTACCAAATCACGTTGACTTGTTACTTGATATAATTTGTTTGCGTTAGCAGCCGTAGTTGCTGGTGCAACCCCTGTACCAGTAGCATTTGCTTTATTTTGAGCAGTTGCTAAAAGAACTAGAGGGACTGAATTTGTTGGGGCCGGAAGATATTGACTTTGGTCTGTGATCGTTACTTCTACGCCTGGAGATACTAGTGCCATTTTGTTTTTTCCTTTATGTAAAATTATGAGGTTTACTACCTAAAATGCATACTATTATTTAGTAGAAAAATTAAAAAAGACGGTATTACCGTGCCTTCGAAGGTTATAAATACTGTATGCTAAGACCTATATGTAAGACATGCGGAAAGAATCACTGTGCTGTGAATTATATCCGTGAGGGTGTTACACATTATCGTAGTGGATGTGATGAGTGTGGTCGTAAAAAGAAAAAATTAAAACCTAGAAATCCTAGATGGAAGAATGCAGGGTATAAGAAAAAAGCCACATGTGACTTATGTGGCTTTCATAGTGTCTTTCCTACGCAATTAACAGTCTTTCACATTGACGGTGACTTAGATAACTGCAAATTAACTAATTTACGAACTATATGTCTTAACTGTGTTGAGGTAGTTAAAAAGAAAGAAGTTACTTGGAAACGCGGTGACTTAGAAGTTGACCACTGAGTTGACTTGCTTGTGTAAATCATCAATGGTTCCGTTGTTATCAATATAGTAATCATACAATAAACCTACACTAGAATACTCACTAGCATGAACAGCATAGGTTCCTAGCTCAACTTTAGCTTTCAACCATTGTTCACTACCTTCAGGTTCATTAGTATAATCTACTGCTGAATTATACCAGATAGGACGTTCTCCTCGATTAACTCGCATAGTAACAGCACCTACATTTTTAAGCGCATGAACTTCATTAGCAAAACGGCAGTCAGTAATAACAATATTCTCATCCGTCTGCCGTAACTTGTTCTCTACGCTTGCTACCCAAATGTCAGTATGGAAGTTATTACGACATACTTCTGTACCCCAGTACTGTAATACCCATCTAGGTGTAATGTTCATGCCTAGACGTTCACTCCACCATTCATCACGTTGTTCACGCCAGGCCCTACTTGTTTTAGTAGAGCCTTCTAAGTATTCTCTGTTCCAACCAAAAATTGCGGCTACTGCATCTTTTAATGAAGCCGCATAACTCATACGTTTAAATCCGTGAAATGTACAAAGATAGTCAGCAATAGTATCTTTGCCGCTACCGATCAATCCTGTAACTCCTATAATCATAAAAAAACTCCCGTAGTACATATTATACTACAGGAGTCTTATTAAGTAAAGAGTTATTTTACCCTTGTATCCAAGTCAACGGTTGACTATAATCTACATAGCGTTTCAACTCATCGATAAGGGCTTCTTGAAGTGCTTTAGATTCTGCTTTCATAGCGGTTCCATTCAACGTTGTTCCACCACCCGGTCCAGCAATCGTTCCAAACTTCTCACGTGCCTCACCAATAATTCCCTTTAATACGGCGTATATAAAATCACCGATCCAAACACCTGCACCCGGGTCTTGCAACAATACTTCTTCGGTACGTTGTACATCTGCCCAGACAAGGACACGTTCACCTGATGCCTTAGGGTCACGTACAATACGCAATACTTTGGTAACAGGGTCGAAAGTGTAGACTACATAGCCACCGAACATACGTGCGGCTAATTCAACATAACCTGCATAGAAATCGTATGTTGCCATACCACCTGCGTTGTTATAGTTTAATAGGTAAGTGTTTAGAATAGCACTACTGAATGGGTCAAAACTGCTAGAACCCGGTCCTGTTTCTAGACCGACTGTACGTCTGTACAAACATCTAACATTGATAAATTCTTGAGGTAAGGTATATGTGTCAACGTTTTTGAGTGTAGTCATCAAAACATATGCTTCCGCAGTAGAATTCTGTGCTCTTTGACGATATGTTTTTATTGTATAGTTATATGCCGCTTCATAGTGTTGCGGATCTAATTCTAAGTCAATAATACCGTCACCTAAACGATATCGTATGTTGTCGAATAGGGCCTGTTTTAACTCCGATAGCACCATGCCGTTGGGAGTAGAGAGAATGTTTGTTGGTATTGCTGGAATGTCCATATATGTTTCCTGATATTGTATTTATCAGGAAACATTATATAACTATATACCTTTAATTTGAGTCAAAAAGTGTTTCAAATGTACTGTTAGCAGTTGCTAACAGTTTTTTCATACCTGAATCAGGGATACGCAATGCATAGCTCCTGCCAGTGCCGGACCTTCCTGGTTTGTGTTCTAATTTACCATATTGTCCACCTGCTTTTATTGTTTGCCCTTTGATAATTCCGTGTTGTATTATAAGATACATACGATTCCTTTCGTATGCTTCCTTTAATTTTGCTTGTATCTCTGGGTTAGACAAATCTACAACTTTACCAGTAGCATTAATATCACCTTCAAATTCATCTTTGTTAATAGTGACACGATACTGTTTTTGCAATTTTTGTTTAAATGGTGTTTTATCCCACGGTGTAACTAGAATGTCATCATACGTCATTGTACCAATTGTATGCATTGCTCCAGTTGAAGATTTTCTACTTTTAACTTCAATTCCGACACCGGGAATATCAACTGTACCATTCTGATCTATGGGATATCCTTGTCGTATCATTCCTTGTTCAAGGATTTTACCATTTCTACCATCATTTACTTTATCAGGATCTGCAAAATCTATATTAGATAGATTTACTTTGAGAGATTTAATTTTTGCTTTCATATATCACCTTCTTTACGATTTTCACTATAGTGTGCATCAAATGATCCGCCGGGATAGCGGGATTCTAATTTACGCACGTTTTCATCAATAACGTCATTTGGGTCAAGGTTCAATGCTCTACAAGCATTAATCCAATACCACATAACATCACCGAGTTCTCGCTTCAAGTGAAACACTTCTGCTTCACTTAGTGGTTTACCCTGAAAAAACATCTTCTTGGGCACTTCGATAAATTCACCAGCTTCCGCCGCTAATCCTAGACAAGCTGTTAGCAATAGAGGAACATTGATATCAGGTCCTCCATCGTTACCATCAAGTTCATCGCATCGGTTCATAAATGTAGTCAAGTCATTACTTGCTTTGCTTGTTACAGCTTCTACAAAATCTTTGTATTTGTTTAAATCAATATTGCTCATTGTTGCATAGTCCTATCAGTTAAAATCAAAAATGCAACAGCAAGATGCATTAATGCGGAACCATAGTTTTCATTTACAATAGTCACTATTGCTGATATTATTGAAAATATTACCAATGCCCAGCCAATTGGTTTACGATTGACGCTAAACCATAATAGAAATTTTTGAATCAAATTCATTTTAGAATGCCTTTAAAATAATCATACCTTCATTAAAGCGGCCATTAGGTGTTGTAGCTACTGCTTTAATATCATTAAAATATTTACGTGCAGCCGGTTTGCTACCCATAATTTCTTTCAATTGCTCTGCGGGTTTTCTTAATGTTTTAATCTCTGACTTTGCCGTATCAAAGCCGAGCAGAGTATTACCTTTAACAGTAAATGCTTTACTGTAATCATCGGCAATGTAGTGATGCAGTTTACGTTTTGCGGTATCATATACCCAAGCTTCACTTGCACCATGTAGTTTAGTAGGATGAATACTAATCAAATCAAGTTTGCTAGCAGTATCCTTGAATGTTTTAAGATATTTAAGTTTAGCAACAATTTTCTCAACTGGTACAGCCTTACGTGCCCTAGGAGCTTTAGCGGCTTTCTTAACACTAATGTAACTGTTCAAGTCATTAAGCACTTGCTCAATAAATTTGAGTACATTTTTAATTTGTGTTTTGTTAAGATATACATAACCTTCAATCAGTTGCTTATCTGAACCTTTAAGTAATTCTTCAAACTCGTTTTGTTTTTTCTTCCACACTTCAGTCAATAAACTGATATGTTGTGGCATCACATTCTTTTTAGCAACTTCATCCATTGGTCTCAATGAATGTTTCGTAGGTGCACCGGATGTAATGAATTCATCAAACAACCCTTCAAGTTCACCTCCGGCATCACGTGCTTTTTCTTTTAGAATGTCCTGAATGTTAGGTCTTGTTGATACCTCAACCTCAGCTTTAACTTCTTCAGGCTTGTGAACAATTTTTAATAGACGGTTAATTTCGTTATTAAGTGTTAATTCTTCATGCTCATTCAATTCTAGACCACGTAATTGCATACGTGCTAACCAGCACAATGTCAGTAAGAATTCATTTTCATGGATCTTACGCATAGTTTTTGCGTCGGCTGGTCTGTTGTTTAAATCTAAATATTGGGAAAGTAATTCTTTGGCATCTTTTTTACCATAAAAACGATGATACCAAGTAAAACTACGCATCAATGCGACCCTGCGTTTGTCCTCATCAGGCTGAAGCACAAACAATGGTTCATCCCCATAATGCTGTACATCTGCATCTCTTGGGTTCAATGCTTTAACTTGACTGTGGTCTTCTGAATTGCGTTTACGTGTTGCCATTAGGCACTCCTTTACTATGATTTTATTATTATAACACAGCCCATATTTATTGTCAACCTTAGGATTCAAGCGTAGGGCATTGCGATAAATACTATTATGCCAAAGTTATCCTTATACCGCCCAAATAAACAGAATGATTATCGTTTCTTTGATAGAACAATATCCGAAGAATTACGTGTTGGCGGCACGGATTTATACATTCATAAATATTTAGGTCCTACAGATCAAGGCCCTAGTATTGATTATACTCAACCTCAATATGAAACAATGAGTCCTGTTAATATTCAGGATTTATTATTCCTAGAGAATAGAGATAGAACATATGATCCAAACATTTATCGTTTACGTGGTCACTATAATGTACAAAATTTAGACTTTGATTTAAGTCAGTTTGGTTTATTCTTAAACAATGATATTGTATTCATCACCGTTCATTATAACGATATGATTGATATTGTTGGTCGTAAATTAATGGTAGGTGATGTATTAGAATTACCTCACTTACTAGATTATAATCCATTAAAAGAAACTATACCGGTTGCATTAAAACGATTTATGCAAATCACTGATGCTAATTATGCGTCAGAAGGGTTTAGTCAAACTTGGTTCCCGCATTTGTGGCGCATTAAATGTGAACCATTAGTTGATAGTGAAGAATTTAGTCAGATATTACAAGAGCCTATTAACCAAGATAATTATCTTGGAGTATGGGATATAACTAAACCATATCCAGAAGGATATATTATTAGTTATGGTGATAAGAATTATATTTCTATTGCCGATGTTCCTGCAGGTACTAATCCACCTAATACAACATATTGGAGATTAACTGAAGAACAAAATCTTAAAGATATTCTTGGTACCTATAATAGGAATATTGCGATTAATAATGCTAACCTTGAAGAGGCAAAACGTTTACTACCTAAATCAGGTTACGATAACAGCAATTTATACATTGTACCAACATACGGTGAATACAGTTCTGATGGTGTATTGTCAGGTAAGTACGATCAGCCGGCACCCCCTGTTAATATAGTAACAAGTGCGGCAAGCACCGGTGCACCTAATCCAGTAGTAGAAATTTTTACTAGTACCGAATATGTGAACGATAGTCCTTATCTACGCATACCGGCTGCAACAATTGCATTCATTAAAGATAACATTTTAGATGTAGCGTTCCCTGGAATTCCATCTGCACCTGTACCAACTAATGTAATTACTACAACTAGCACAACTAATCAAACTATGTTATTGTCTGCAATGAGTTTTGCGGCGCCAATGACAGATGGCGGCTCTGGTTCAGTACAAGCAGAAATGGTATTGACTATTGATAGTATGATGACTATTACAGGACCATATGGTACTGCTGACAATACATACTCAACTGCTGACCAAAATCCAGAAGCACCCGGATTTACTGATGAGATAACACCGGTAATGGATTTTAGAGCAGACTGTGATCCTAGATTCCAATTCATTGCACGTAGTAGTCCACGTAGCTTTGGTTATACAACAAGTTACTTGTCAGGTGATGGACAAGCACCAAATGGATTCCCAACAGGTGCAGGCATTAGCTTCCCGCAGAATCCACAAGTTGGAGATTACTTCTTACGTATTGACTATCTACCCCAACTGTTATATCGTTGGGATGGTCAGTTATGGGTTAGAATTAGTGAGAATGTACGTACGGATACTGGATTGATTGATGATGATAAGACACAAACAGCAAGCTTCATAAATAACAGCAACGTTACAGTAACAACGTCGGGAGCAGTAATTCCGCAGAAACAAGCATTGTCTACTATGTTGACGATTGCTCCAGATCCTTTACCACCAGTAGCATAATATGGCACAATTTTTTTACGATAATCAGATACGCAGATTTTTAATTCAGTTTGCAAAAATCTTTAGTTACTGGGAAGTTACTAAAGGTAAAGACCCTGCAGGAAATGAGATTCTTGTGCGTGTACCTATCATGTACGGAGATAGTAGTAGACAAGCAAGTGCTATCATTGCTAATAACAGTGGAAGTAATTTACCAAGTGCACCGTTGATTACCTATTATATTAGTGGATTAGAGTACGACCAAAAACGTACACAGGATCCTACGTATGTAGATAGAATTAATGTTAGACAAAGAACTTTCAATACTGAAACAGGGCAATATGAAAGTGTTCAAGGACAAGCATTTACAGTTGAAAGACTAATGCCTGTACCATACACATTACGAATTACAGTAGACTTTTGGACTACAAACTATCAACAAAAATTAGAATTGATTGAACAACTAGGCACATTGTTTAACCCATCAATGGAGATTCAATCTACTGATAACTTTATTGATTGGACTAGCTTAAGTGTTGTATATCAAGATGGTTTAACATTCAGTAGTCGTAGTATACCACAAGGTACAGGCAATCCTATTGATGTAATGAGTTGGAAGTTCTACATGCCGATCTGGTTAAGTAATGCGGCCAAACTTAAAAAGATGGGTGTTATTGAAAAAGTTATTGCAAGTATTTTCAAGGGCACTGCATTACAAGATATTCAAAATGATGATTTACTATTAGGCACTCGTCAAAAGATTACACCATATGGATATAAAGTATTACTAATGGGTAATAGACTTCAGTTGTTGCCTGCAGATAATAATAACTTTGTGAGCAATGTTGATTTGAATTACCCTGAGCCACCTGATACAAGTTTATATTGGACAAGCTTATTGAATGTGTATGGTACAATAAGACCAGGCATATCACAAATATGGTTACAGAATCCCTACATGAATACTGATATTGTGGGTACTATTGTACCAGATCCAACTGATGATAGATTGTTGATTTACGATATTGATACAGACACATTACCACAGAATACATTAAGTCCTGTTAATAGTGTAGTGAATCCATTAGTATCAGGACCCAATGCAGGATTACCCGGACCTGTTAACGGGGTCCGTTATTTACTAGTTGAATCTGTAGGTAGTGCCGGCAGCCCAACTGTTGCATGGGGTGAACTAATTGCAAATGCAAACGACATTGTAGAATATGATGCTACCTCTGCGTCATGGTATGTCAGTTTTGACAGTCAAGTGTCTACTACAGTTGAGTATGTAACCAATTTAACTACATCAATTCAATATCGTTACACCCCCGACGGTGTTTGGATGAAGTCGTATGAAGGTTGGTACGCTCAAGGGGATTATTCTATCGTCATCTAATACTGTGATAAATCATAGTATGAGCAACACTAGCGCAGGCGTTTTCTTTTACTCTAAAAGAACACAACGCTATCTTTATCTATTAAGAACGGACAACAAAAACCCAGGCAACTGGGGAATTCCGGGCGGTAAGGTAGAAAACGATGAGACACTTATGGAGGGTGTTGAACGTGAGTGTATGGAAGAAATTGGTTACTTCCCAAAGAAAGCTAAACTAGTTCCTATACAGAAATTTGTAAATCATACATTCACATATCATACATTTTTTTGTGAAGTTGATAAAGAGTTCACTCCTGTATTGAATGAAGAACATTGTGGGTATGCATGGGTGGGTGATAATCAATATCCCAAACCATTACATCCTGGATTGTTTAATACTGTGAACTTTGATGTTGTGCAAGAAAAATTAAACACACTTACAAAAAAAGCGACCTAAGTCGCTTTTTTTATTTTAATAGCTTTGCTATCATATCGAATCCCAGTGATCCTAGAACTATACCTGCCCCCATCATCATCCATCTCCACTTTTCTAAAGCAGAAATTTTTGAAGCTAGTTCTTTATGAGCCCTAGTATCTTCCTCACGCATTTCTTTCAACATATCTCTTGTCTCATGTGCGTTACGATCAAGGCATTCATGCATATCTTTAAGATTACTTTTGATTTCGCTGACATCTAGTTCAATGTTTTTAACTTGAACTTGAAGTACAGCGATTTCAGTTTTAGTAGTCTGAGCTGGCATTTTAATAGTACTACTGGAAGTCATGATTAAGCACTAGCAATAACCACGATCGGGTTAGGTTGACCTTCGTATGTATTAGCGGCGTATGCTGTGTTGAATGTAGCGATAACATCAGGGTTAACACTATTAACAACAGCAGTACCTGTACCAGTACCTGCGGCTGTAGCAAGGAATGTAACACCTGTCATATTAGATGCCGCACCACATACTGACCAATCCGTTGTACCACTAGAGTAAATTGTATACAATGTACCTACTGACAATGAACCGGCTGCAACTTGTGTTGGGAAGATTTCACTGTTATAATCATTAACACTTGAAACGTATGCTGTACCAGAGGCTGCATCAGTAGACAAGATGTTCATTGTATTTGGTGTCAATGCTGTGTTAGCAACGTTAGCTGTATAGCACTGTGCAACTAAACCAGTTGTACCACCTTGTACTAGATACTTTGTCTTACCTTTTTGACGTAAGATGAAACCAGCTTCGTCATCAGCATACACATAGTTTTGACCTACACCAGTGATAGTTGCCAATGCGTTTGCTGTCAATGTAATACTGTCTTGCAATGCATCAGGTGTACCTGTTGCGGCAGTCATAACTTTTGGCGCGCCACCTAATGTTGCAGAAACAGTAAATGCGGCTGCGTTAGGAGTTGAATTAACAAAGTATGTTGTGCCTGTAACTAATGTACCTAAGTTAGCACTGAATGATACTGGCTGATTAACTGCCAATGTCAATGCGTTACCTGTTGTACCAATAACGTTACCAGAAACAACTGTGTTAGCAACTGCAACTGATACATAACCAAATGTAGCTGTAGCAAATCCTAAGTTAGTTGTTGTGCCATATTCATCAACTGCTTGAATTGCAGAACCAGTAGAAACTGTATTTGCAAAATCTGTACCAGCACCGTATACCAATGCGCTAGCAGTACTTGAGTAAATATTACCTGTACCAGAGATACCAATAGCTACACGCGGTAGAACTTGTGAACCAATGATAGCTGTATTACCACCAACTACACCGTATGTGTTAGCATTAGTTGCGGGGAAACCTGCACCACCTAGTGGGTTGTTGAAGTATGCATCAACTACACCAACAGAAGCAGAAACTGAACCACCTGAAGTGTCAGATAATGCGACTGGAGTGCGTGTTGTGTTTGCGCTTAAATCAGTAGCAGAAGCTGTGAAATTGTTATCATCAATAACTGTTAAAACCCAGTATGTTGTGTTAGCTGTTAAACCACCAACAGTAGTAGCTACTACGAATGGCATACCGGCGATAACGCCAAGAGTTGTTAGATTTTCAGTAACAGTAACATAATCTGTTGCCGCTGTTGTGTCTGTGATTGTTAAGACTGCTTGAGCCTTTGCGATTTTTAGAGGACGTCCCATTTGTTTTTCCTTTGATAAAATTAGCGGGTTCTAGCCGCTACGCAGTGGGTTACTGCATAAACTCTCAGAATGAGAGTGTATGATGTATTTATCTAAAAAGGGTAAAATTAACCAGTAAAGCTACCAGTTGGACTGTTGTAACCGCTTGTTCCTGTATTAGGATGAGGTGCACCAAGTTCAGTAATAGTGAATAGCGTATTAGCACCCGCAGTTGTCAGATAAGAAACAATGTTACCTTGTCCAACTATGATACTATTATTAACAGTATTGGGAGGAATCATTTCACTATTTGCAGTAGCTACAGTATAAGGAACTCCGTATGGATTATATCTTGCTGTTGCGCCACTTATTGCTACTGCGGCATTTGCTGTTAATGTTAAACTTGTGTTATTTGCAATAGATGCAACTATACCTACATTAGCTCCTGCAGTATTTCCAATCCAGCTACCTATCGCTAATTCAGTACTAAATGCTGTACCTGATCCTGTCACAGTTGCACTATTAGTAGCACAAGTTACAGTGCCGGTTAATGCAACATTTGGAAAACTAGTGGTAAACTGAATACCTACATTAGATGTAGCTATTCTAATTTTGTCCGTTGCAATATTTGCGGATGCTGCCGCTGTTGCGCTGTTTGCTGTATATGCGTATGATGCCATTTTAAAATCCTTATATTATATTTATCAAAATTAGAAGTTTATAGTGAGACCTGCGCCACCTATAGTTAAACCTGAACCACCCATCGTTATAGATGTTGATGTGATGTTATTATAGCCAACTAGTCTTGTACCACCCATTAAACTATTTAGATCGGCCCAGTCTGCGCTTGTTGCTGTTGAAGGATCCGGCCCTTGATAAAAAGTACTAGCAGATTGCTCTGTAAGTGATTGCAACCAAGTTCTTACATTTTGCCAAGTCCA
>Ga0315909_10003825_pt1 | contig 18113 bp, 18 predicted proteins | sample LakEriMetagenome_11_FD_203527 | JGI IMG/M metagenome (GOLD analysis project Ga0315909, IMG submission 203527) | Freshwater fungal communities from buoy surface, Lake Erie, Ohio, United States - Buoy 2 MA125 | ecosystem: Environmental > Aquatic > Freshwater > Lake | place: USA: Lake Erie, Ohio... | reverse complement strand
GGTCTTACCCTTATCCCAAAATCCACGACAATCAAGTTCGCCATCGGCTGATGCGAGTGGCGCAAAGTTTGTGTCACCGCCACTCTTCCAGTCCATGTATTCAAGTGACTCCCATTCGTTGCTGGGAATTTCAACATCCATGGGACGAAGAATGACAAAGCCATCTTTTTCCAAAGCCGACATGCGGTAGTGCGGAGTCGTGAGAGGGATTGAGACCGACCAGTGTTCTTTGTTCGGCCAGAAAGGGGTAGTGCTGTCCGTGGTCATGATTTCAGTCTACGAATCGCCACGAATGTATGCAGGGCACTTTGTCATGACCCCGCAGGGTCAGGGTGCCATTGTTGTTGAAGCGCCAGCGGCCGGAATAGTTGTCGTGACAACCGCGGTTGTCGACGGGGCGGTTCCGTTACCAGGAATCGCCAACTTTTGACCGGCTTGAATTGCATCTGCATTCGGTAGCCCGTTTGCCGCGACAATGTCGGCAACAGTGACACCGAATGACGCAGCGATCGCAGACAACGTGTCGCCTTGCTGAATTGTGTAGTACTCGGGATTTGCCGAAAGTGTTGTCGTCGTTTCAAGTGGGATTGATGTCGTTGATTCAGCAACCATCACCGGCAATGTCTCAACAGATGTTGTCTTGTCTCCGCCACAAGCGCTGAACACAGTCACGATGCCGACAATGCCAATGAACGATGCGATTGAACGAGTTTTCACAAAGTCAAAGCGTAATGGGATTCTGGTGAGAAATATTCTTTATTTTCGGTGATTTTCCTCACCAGAATCACACTGAATTAGGTGTGGCGGTGGCTCACGTACTGAGCGAGCAACTCAAGTTCAACTTTTGCAGTATCGAGAATCGGTATCGCCTTCAGTGAATCAACAGCCTGGGTAGTCAAGGTGCTGATCAGTGTTTCCATCTCATCGAGTGCGCCACAATCACGAATCGCATCTTGCGCCCGTCGAACATCGTCGTCAGACAAAGTTTCACGGCCGACTTTTTCAAGCACCTTCAGTTGACTTCCGTTTGCCCGCTCGACAGCAATCGCCATCAGAGGAGTCGGCTTACCTTCGCGTAAGTCATCACCGACCGGCTTGCCCGTTAATGCGGTGTCACCGAAGGCACCCATCACATCGTCACGCATCTGGAAGGCATCGCCGAGTGGCAGGCCGTAAGCACTTAGTAGCGGAAGAAGTTCGGCTTGTCGCTCGGGGGCAGCCAACATTGCTCCAAGGTGTAGCGGTCGTTCAATGGTGTACTTGCCACTTTTGTAACGACAAATTCGTTCGGTCTTATAACGACGACGCTCGTTGAGAGACGTGCCAATGAGATCGAGTAGTTGACCGATGTTCAGTTCGATACGAAGTTCATGCCAAATCTCGCGAGCTGCCAACGGCGCGTCGCCGATGAGTTGATCGCTGTACACAAAAGCCAAGTCGCCAACCAAAATGGCGATGCCTTCTCCGTAGCGCCGAGCCTCACCGCTACCACCAGTCAGACGATGCTGATCGGCGAAGACCTCGTGCGTCACGGCCGCTCCGCGCCGGGTGAGTGACCCGTCCATGATGTCATCGTGGAAAAGAGCGAAAGCGTGTAGAAGTTCAAGGGCCGCACCTGTATCAATACTGATTTTTGAGTCGGGGTCGCCACCGGCACCCACGAAACCCCAATGACAAAAAGCAGGGCGCAGGCGCTTTCCCCCAGAGGCAACGAGACGGCGAATCTCGGCGACCGGACTCGTCAAGTCGGTATCAAACCCTGACCAGCGTGCTTCTTCAACAGCGAGAAATGCGGAAAGATGCGCCTCGGTTCGGCGCGCGATGTCAACGAGTGATTGCGGAGGGCTTGAACTCACAATGTCAGGTTAGAGGCGACTAGCCTTCAAGTCCGTTCACAACATTGTCGATTTGCAGTTTGGCATTGCCGATTCGGTCACGACACAAACGAATCAGTTCTGACGCGCGTTCGACGCGACTTGCCAAAACATCAACATCGACATCGGTACGTTCAAGTTCGGCCAAAATCGTTTCGAGTTCTTTGAGTGCTTCGGCGTAACCGATTTCTTCATCTTTTTTTGTAGCCATGATGTCTCCTTTAATTCACCGTGCTCGTGACGTTGCCGTCGTGAAGCACTGTTGTCAAAATTTCACCGGTTGTGACGTCACCCACGTTGCGCACAATTTTTCCGTCTGCACCGCGAGTGATTGACCAACCACGAGCCAATACATTCTTTGGATCTAGCAGACGCACGCGTGATTCAAAATTGTCAATACGAGTGTTGAGGTCACCAATTAATTGGGGACCGCGTCGAGTGAGTCGCGCGATGCGATCACCGAGTCGTTCGTCAGCACGTTCAACTGCGGTACGTGTGTGAATACCAATTTCGCGGGCCACATTGTTGAGCCGATTTGTTGAATCTGCCAACTGCTGGGTTGCCAATCGAGCAATTGCATCCCAATTAGCCTCAGTTTCATTGATGAAATCGTTCACTCTTTCAATCAGCGCAACTGCACAAGCCGTCGGTGTCTTGTGTGCTTCAAAAGCCACATCATCTGCAACATGACGATCAATTTCGTGACCGATACCCGTGAACACTGGTAATGAAGATTCGGTAATTGCCAAAGCGATCGATTCAGCGTCAAACGTTGAGAGTTCTGCTTTGCTGCCACCACCACGAATGACAACAATTGCGTCTAAGTCATCACGCAGACTTAGACGTGAAATGGCTTGAGTGATTTCGCGAACTGCATTGTCACCTTGCACACTCACATTGGCGAGATGAAGATGAAAACCAATCTCGCTACTTTCAATCTGATTCTTGAAGTCGGCCCATGCCGCGCTGCTACCACTCGTAACAACCCCCAAACGAAGTGGTGCAGGAGAGATGTCAACTTCTCGGTTGAGATCAAACACACCCATTTCTTTGAGTTTGCGAATGAGCTCTTCGCGTTGCAACGCAATTTCGCCAAGTGTGTAATTCGGGTCGATACCCCGCATGATCATTGACAACTTGCCAAAGGCGGCATAGAAATCGAGATTGCCGTAGATGCGAACCTTGACGCCGTTCACCAAATCGAGGCCACTCTTCATCAAGATGGGGCGCATCTTGGTCATTTCGCCGCCCCACAAGTTCACGTTTAACTGATTGCGCTTACCGTCGGGGGTTTGTTCGACAAGTGTGAAATACGTGTGCGGGCCTTTCTTGCTGAGTCCAGATATTTCGCCCCAGACCCACAAGCCGGCGTCGAAGTTGTCGTTCAGGACCTCGTTGATGGCGTCGGCCAATTCAGAAATCGAATAAGTCAGCAGGACGTCCCCTTCGAATTCGTCCTCAAACTCGTCAAGGTCGTCTTCTAGGTCATCATCGTCAAAGTCACGGGGCATAGCAATAAAGAGTCTGCCCGATGGCGATGTAGTTTGGAAGACGTGACTGGAACACTTGTGATCTTGCGCCATGGTGAAAGTACCTGGAACCAAAAGAATCTCTTCACGGGTTGGCACGATGTGCAACTCACCGAGAAGGGTCGTGGCGAAGCTGTCGCTGCGGGCCGCACCATGCTCGAGGCAGGGTTGTACTTCGATACGTCCCACACCTCACTGCTTGAACGAGCGGTTTTGACCTGCAATATGGCCCTCGAAGCAATGGGTCAGGTGTGGTTGCCAGTCAACCGAACTTGGCTGCTGAATGAGCGCCATTACGGCGCTCTACAAGGGCTTGACAAGAAGGAAACCACCGAACGACACGGGGCCGAGCAGACCTATGTCTGGCGTCGCAGTTTTGATGTTCCGCCGCCGCCCGTTGATACCAGCAGCCCCGAGCACCCCGTGAACGACCGGCGCTATCGGTTGCTTGACCCGAGCCTTTTGCCGGGGACCGAATGCTTGAAGGACGTCGTGGCCCGTGTGCTGCCGTATTGGAACGACTCGATCGTGCCCCAGTTGCGCGATAACCAAACGGTGTTAGTGACTGCTCATGGCAACTCGTTGCGGGCTTTGGTGATGCACCTTGAGGGAATTTCGCAGGCTGATATCGCCGAGCTGAATATTCCGACTGGCGCTCCAAAGCGATACACGTTCAACGACGACATGTCGGTGGCGAGTGCTGAGTATTTGGGCGATGTGGCGGCGATTGAAGCTGCAGCAGCCGCTGTCGCCAAACAAGCCTCCGCCTAGACCCACCCAATTCCGCCACTTTGGATTATGGCTACCGCCTGGCGGCAGCGATATTCCAAAGTGGGTGAAAACGGACAGGTGTGGCGGGGGGCTCAGGGTGGTGTCCGTCGGCTCAGGGTCGTGACCACTGGGACATCGCCAAATGGTTCGCACATGTTCACGAGCGTCATATAGTGACACCCATGGCCTCCAAAAAGTCTTACCTCGAAAGTCTCCGCAAAGTCTCGCTCTTCTCGTCGTGCTCCAACAAGGACCTTGAAAAGATCGCCAAGGCTGGAGATGAGGTGAGTTTCACCCCCGGTTCATTGGTCGTCGATCAAGGTCAGACCGGCCGTGAAGCTTTCGTCATCATCAGCGGAACCGCCACCGTCAAGCGCAACGGCAAGAAGGTTGCAACACTCGGGGCCGGAGCCGTTGTCGGCGAACTCTCGCTTCTCGATCATGGTCCCCGCACCGCTTCGGTCATCACCGATACCGAGTGCGTCATGCTGGTCATCAGCCAGCGCCAGTTCCTCGGAGTCATCGACGCCATCCCGGCGCTCTCGCACAAACTCCTCGGAACCTTGGCCGGTCGCATCCGCGAACTTGACCGCCAATACTTCGGCTGATTTTTCGCCTCCGATCTCGGTCGGAACCTGAAATAACACGCTCGTAAGGTTCTCCTTTTCGCCCTCAGGCAACTAGCGTTCTCCCTGCATGAGTACGCACGACGACACTTCAGCCGCGCCTTCTGGCCCCCGGCGTCTAAAGCCCTACCAACTCTCGATCGCCATCGGTTCGTTCATGGCGATCTTCACCTTGATGTCAGGTGTCCTTCCGCTCTTCACCAAATGGAAAAGCGACTCCCCGATTCATCGTCAGGTCTTCGAAGGAATTCCTGGTCCAATCCAGTTGGCGTTCTACACAGTGATCCCTGCCATGTTGTTGTGGGGTTCATTCCGTTTCGCTGATCGCATGCGCAACTGGGAACGCGGCACATCAGATCGTCGCCGTACCACGGCAAAGAATGCCAAGCGTCGTCTCGCCGATTTCCGTGCAGGTGTGTACATGCGCACACTCTTGCGCGACTCAGCTGCTGGCCTCATGCACTCAATGATGTACTTCGGTTTTTTGGTATTGCTCGGTGTCACGACTGCGCTTGAACTCGATCACCAGTTGCCCGAAAGCCTCAAGTTCCTTCACGGTGACGTGTACCGCGGTTATGTACTCATCGGTGATCTCGCCGGTTTGGTTTTCACCGCTGGTGTCGTATGGGCCATTGTTCGTCGTTACATCCAACGCCCCTACCGCATTCGCATTAAGAGCAAGCCCGAACACGCCATCATCCTCGGCGTGATGTTGCTCATCGGCGTTTCTGGTTTTGGTGCTGAAATGTTCCGCATCGCCAAGAGCACTGCAGGCGGCGTGAATATGGATCACGAAAAGTGGTCATTCATTGGTTATCCGTTGGCAAGCCTCGTTGACGGCTGGGCACCACGTTCACTCGAACTATGGCATCAGGGTTGGTGGATCGCTCACGTTGTCGCGTTCATCGCATTCCTCGCCATCTTGCCGATCACCATGTTGCGTCACATCTTTACGTCGCCGCTCAACATGTACCTCAAAGATCGTGATCGTCCCAAGGGTGCAATGAAGGCCATGCCGAATCTCACCGAGACGTCGCTTGAATCATTCGGCGCTTCAGTTGTCGAAGACTTCACATGGAAGCAGTTGCTCGACACCGATGCGTGCACCATGTGTGGTCGTTGCACGAGCGTGTGCCCCGCACATGCAACTGGCAAACCACTCGACCCACGCGAAATCGTTTTGAAGACTGGCGAAGTTATGGCCGCAACTGCAGCGCACGCACCTGGCGGTCGCGTGACTCCCCCGCTCGGAACCGACGTCGAAATCACCATTAAATCGAATTCATTGTTTGAACGCATCAGTTCAGAAGAAGTTTGGGCATGTACTTCATGCAAGGCTTGTGATGAAATTTGTCCAGTAAACATTGAAATTCTCGACAAGATTCTCGACATGCGTCGTTACCTCACGTTGATGGAAAGCAACTTCCCCGCCGAACTCGGTAATGCATTCCGCGCCATGGAAAACCAGGGCAACCCATGGGGAATGAACCAGGGAGAACGCGGCGATTGGGCCGACGGACTCGATGTTGACATTGTTGATCCGGGCGAAGTTCTGTCGCATGAATACCTCTACTGGGTTGGCTGTGCTGGATCATTCGACGACAAGAACAAAAAAGTCACGCAGTCGATGGCCAAGTTGCTCAAGCGTGCCGGAATTGATGTCGCCATTCTTGGACCAAGCGAAATGTGCACCGGTGACTCAGCACGTCGTTCGGGTAACGAGTACTTGTTCCAGATGTTGGCGATGCCCAACGTCGACATGCTCAACGGCATGGGTGTCAAGAAGATCATCACCCAGTGTCCGCACTGCTTCAACACTCTCGCCAACGAGTACCCGCAACTTGGTGGACAGTACGAAGTAATTCACCACACACAACTTCTTGAGCAACTCATTGACAACGGCAAGCTTGATGTCAGCAATGCAACTCTTGAAGAGCGCATCACGTATCACGACTCGTGCTACCTCGGTCGTCACAACGACGTCTACTTGGCACCTCGCAAAGTCGTTGCCTCAATCAAGGGCATCGAAGTTGTCGAGATGCAGCGCAACGGAACTAAGGGCATGTGCTGTGGTGCTGGTGGTGCTCGCATGTGGATGGAAGAGTCAATTGGCACCAAGGTCAATGACGAGCGTGCTCGTGAAGCAATCAGTACCGGTGCAAGTCGCGTCGCTACTGCTTGTCCGTTCTGCTACATCATGCTTGACGACGGAGTGAAGGCTGCCGGAGTTGAAGACGACCAGATGAAGGTTGCCGACATTTCAATTCACTTGCTGGAAGCCATCGAAAATGGCGAACGGCAATTGGCTAATCCACCCGCACCGCTCAAGGGCTGATTAAGCCTTCAGGTGACTGTTCACTAGTGAGCGAAGGTGTTCAATACCGACACCTTTGCTTGCACTCACCCACACAATGTCGCCCTGATCGAGCATGCATCCGGCAGCAAGATCTTTCTTGCGCGTCGCGCGCTTCGATGACTTCACTTTGTCGTGCTTGGTTGCGACAACAGTGTGCGGCACGCCATTGGCACGCAACCACGTGAGCATCTGTACATCAAGTTTGGTCGGCCCGATTTCGCCGTCAACCAAAACGTAAACATTGACCAGTTCTTCGCGATCAAGCAGATAGCCCTCGATCATCTTTTGCCAGCCTTGCTTAATGCGTCCAGGCACTGCGGCGTAGCCATAACCAGGCAAGTCAACGAGTGTGCTTCCATTTGGCAAAGCAAACAAGTTGATCAGTTGCGTACGGCCAGGCGTATTTGAAACACGAGCCAGTTGTTTGTGATTCGCCAAGGCGTTGATCAACGATGACTTGCCCACATTTGATCGACCAACGACAGCAACCTCGGCGGGCGAACCCGGCAGGGTGCTGATATCAACTGCCGAAGTCACGAATGTCAGTTGTAATGGCCCAGTCATGACCTGCAGTGTACGGAATGAATCAGGGGAGATTGTCCTCTGCATCGGTCCCAGGGATATCAAAACGGGTGTACGAGATCTCCGATAGGTCAGACAATTGACTCACCTTGGTGCCTCCAGCACTGACCGTGACTAACTGATTCTGCGCAATCACGGCTCGTCGAATCGGGAACCACTGGAACAAACGACCCTGTTCAGTCAACGTGGTGCCATCAAGTTTGAGCACGACCGCAGACTCGCAACCTGTTCCACCCATCTCATCGCACACCAGTTCTTTAGGCACAATAATTTGACCGGTCTCTGCCCACCACAAGAAGGCGTGTGGATCTGACGTGGCTTCACTCCATTGAGCGATCTCCGCCGTTGCCACCTGCAGTGGATTGCTTGGATCAGAAACATCAAAGACTGACACCTGTGCACCAGTAATTTGTCCGGTTTCTGTACCTGCCATTCCAACCGTGATGATCCGATCGCCATCTATTGGTTTCAAATACGTCGAGTATCCCGGAACCTTCAATTCACCTACCAGTTCTGGTGCGGCCGGATCAGAGAGATCAAGTACATACAACGGATCAACTTGTCGGAAAGTTACGACGTAGCCACGTGGTCCATCAAAGCGAACTCCTTGGATCGTTTCGCCACGGCCCATGCCATTGACTGCACCGATTTCAACAAGTTCTGCATCTTTCATTTTCAAAATATGCACACCATTGTCTTGACCGCCACCAAAGTCGTAGTCGTAGGAAGTTGTTGCGACTCGCAACACACCCTCGTACTCAGACATGGAATACGAATTCAGCAGAGTGCCCTCCACACGACCAGATGCAACGTATGACAAATCAGATGCCGCTGAGCTAAAGGTGAAGGCATGAATATCTGTGTATGGAGATTCTTGGCGGCTTGAGACAAATTCTTCGTATACAGCATCATCCCAACGCGTTGTCGAAATATAGAGACTCTCGGTTGACGTATAGCTGCTTGTTGATTGAGCCAGAATTCCGATCGTCCCAACAGGAACTTCGGCCGATGAATTCATGTCGATTGTTGCAACCCAGGTCACTCCCCAACCACTGAATTGAGAAGGATGTCCAAGCTTTGCGCAGTCAATCGCCGAAGACTTAGTTCCCCACGTACCCATTGGTCCTTCTTCAAAGGTGCGAGGGACAAAGTCATCAATCGACAATGCATTCACAACTTCAATATTTCTCTTCTCTGCTGCATCAAGTGAATCCTGTGATCCATCGCGTGGCGAGACGAAATCAACGCGGTTAAGGAACGAACTATTGAGAACGATGTGTACTTGTCCATTCACAACTCGCACCGACACTAATGAACCTTCAAGATGATCACGGCGAGTCAGTTCTAGCAAGCCACCGGTAATCGCAAAATTTGAAATAATCGTGTCGGCAACGCTTGTCCAGTTCATGGTCGCAACAACAAGGTGATCGCCAGCTAGCACCATCTGTGAATCACCTTGAGGCAACTCGATCTCACTCACTAGCGTCGCATTATCAATATCAACACTGCGTACGCGATTATCGATAATGCTGTACACAAATCGACCGTCGGTTTCAACAATGTCTCCTTCATCAACGTTCATTTCTTGCGTGTTCGTTGTTGAAGTTCCGGGCATTGGTTCAAAATCTGCACCAGAGGACTCATCAGAAGCAGGAGCCTCGGTTGAAGCAGCCATATCGCCTTCAAAACCACCCGATCTCCAACTGGCATACATATATGGGTAAGTCTCGAGCCCATAGGGTCCGACTCGTTTCAACATTTCCGCTTTTGTCCAATCGAGCACGGCATCACAATCGTTGAAGCCCGCGTAAGTGGAGATCTCAGACGTGAATGTATTGGTGTTTGTTGAGCCATCAAGTGATGAATCAGGTGCTGACGAATTTGATGAGCAGCCGGCGAACAAAAGACTGGCGCACGTACCAGCAAGAAAAACTACGAGTGTCTTTTTCATATCTTTCAGACGATAACGAACCGCTGAAAAGTTCCGCTGAACTAAAGATTCTTAATTAAGTCCCAAAGCCTGTAGTTCGGCACCGATTGTGGTGCTATCACCATGACCTGTATGCACGATTGTCTCGGCGGGCAAACCAAATAACTTGCGACGAATGGATGCAACAATCGTGTCGTAGTCGCTAAAGCTTCGACCAGTTGCCCCAGGCCCTCCACAAAAGAGTGTGTCGCCACTAAAGATCGCATCGCCACCATCGCTGGTTGCTCCCACAACATGGAAACAACAACCACCTGGTGAGTGGCCGGGTGTATGAATGACACCAATCTCAGTTGACGCAACTTTCAAAATTCCGCCATTCGTTAACGACCCGTCAGGTTGCGAATCTGGATAGACAACTTGCCACAACATGAGGTCGTCGGGATGCAACAAGATCGGAGCATCAACAACATCTTGCAAGGCCATCGCAGCATTGATGTGATCGTTGTGGCCATGCGTCAAAGCAATTGCTTTTACTCGGCGACCATTAATTGCTTCAACAATCGGTGCAGCATCGTGGGCGGCGTCAATCACAATCACTTCGCGATCGTTGCCGACCAACCAAATGTTGTTCGTTACTTCCCATTCGCCACCATCAAGCGCGAAAATTCCAGTGGTGTTTACTAACTCGATCAAAGCAAAACCACACTTCGCAAAACCTCGCCACGCTCCATACGATGGAATGCTTGTTCAATTTCGGACAGACCAATCGTCTCGGTCACGAAATCTTCTAGTGGCAAACGGCCTTGAAGATGCAAATCAACTAACAATGGGAAGTCGCGGCTTGGCAAGCAATCGCCGTACCAACTTGGCTTCATCGCTCCGCCTCGACCAAAGAAATCAATCATCGGGATATTGGGCATCACCATGTCGGGAGTCGGCACGCCGACTTGCACAACAGTTCCGGCGAGGTCACGAGCATAAAAAGCCTGACGCAACACTTCTGGATGACCAACCGCTTCAATGCACACATCGGCTCCTAATCCATTGGTTGCTGCTTGAACCGCAGCAACTGGTTCGGTGTTGCGCGCATTGACAGTGTGTGTTGCACCAAACTGGCGAGCCCATTCGAGTTTGCGATCATCAAGATCGACCGCGACAATCGTCGTCGCACCGGCAAGACGTGCCCCTGCGATTGCGGCGTTTCCAACTCCGCCACAACCAAAGACTGCAACACTGCTTCCACGCTGTACTTCACCCGTCAACATTGATGCGCCGATACCGGCCATGACACCACAGCCAAGCAGACCTGCGACTGCGGGAGATGCCAGAGGATTCACCAATGTGCATTGACCCGCAGCAACCAAAGTCATTTCAGCAAACGCACCAATACCCAATGCCGCAGCAAGCGGAGTTCCATCAGTCAATGTCATCTTCTGCGTTGCGTTGAACGTACTGAAACACAATTGTGGCTTGCCACGAAGACATGAACGACAATTTCCGCACACAGCGCGCCAGTTCAAGACAACAAAATCGCCCGGCTTCACATTTGTGACGTTGTCACCGATTGACTCAACGATGCCAGCGGCCTCGTGTCCTAACAAGAACGGGAAGTCGTCGTTGATTCCGCCTTCGCGATAATGAAGATCGGTGTGGCACACACCGCACGCTTGCACTCGCACTCGTGCTTCGCCGGGCCCTGGCTTGGGAACAATGATATCAACGAGTTCAACTGGCAAACCCTTGCCACGGGCGATAACGCCCTTCACTGTCTGAGACATGTTTTTCCTTAGTGTTGGTATTGATCAGTCGTTACGAAAGTTTTCAAAGTAACGACTCGGTGTCGGCCCACGCTGGCCGTGATACTTCGAACCACGCGCACCCGAACCGTATGGATTGTCGGCAGGAGTTGTCATTTGCATGAAACTCACTTGACCGATCTTCATACCTGGATACAACGTGATGGGCAAGCTTGCGACATTGGCGAGCTCAAGCGTGACGTGGCCATCAAAGCCAGCATCAATAAATCCGGCTGTCGAGTGGATCAACAAACCAAGGCGACCCAGTGAACTCTTACCTTCAATACGCGCGACCAAATCATTGGGAACCGCAATTCGTTCTAGGGTTGAGCCCAAAACGAACTCACCCGGATGCAGCATGAACACGCCGTCTTCAGGAATCTCCACCAGTTCGGTGAGCGAAGTCATGTCTTTTTTGACATCAATGATTCCGGCGGTGTGATTGCGAAAGACTCGAAAGAGATGGTGGAGGCGAACGTCAATTGACGACGGCTGAATCAGGGCCTCGTCAAGAGGATCGATGATGATTCGGCCAGCATTCAAGGCCTCACGGAGCGAACGGTCAGACAAGATCACGCCTCCTACCGTAGTGGGTTGGGCCCTATCGGGCAGAATGAAAGGGTGACTTCACGAGCCGACGCCGAGCTTTTTGATCAGCAAGACCCCCTAGCCCCCTTTCGCAACGAATTTCTGATTCCCGACGACTCGGTTGTTTACCTTGATGGCAACTCCCTTGGCCGCACCCCGCTAGCCACTGTCACCCGCCTCAAGCAGGTTGTCGAAACAGAGTGGGCTGCCGATCTCATCACCAGTTGGGATCACTGGCTTGATATGCCCCGCGAAGTCGGCGATCGCATGGGCCTCATCATTGGCTCGAAGCCTGGCGAGGTCGCACTTCACGACAACACCACACTCAACATCTACCAAGGCGTTCATATCGCGCTTGGACTGCGTCCCGACCGCAAAGTTGTTGTCGTTGCTGCCGACGAGTTTCCGACTGACCGCTTTGTTGTTGAAGGAATTGCGCACGATTTGGGCCTCACCGTGCGCCCATTGACAGCCGATGTTGATCTGTCTGATGTCGCAGTCGTCGTTCGCAGTGTTATTGATTATCGCACTGCCGAGTTGTGTGATGTTGCAGGCTTCACCGCACAGGCCCGCGCTCAGGGAGCAATGGTTTTGTGGGACCTCTCACATACGGCTGGAGCGATTGAGTTTGATGTTCACGCACTCGGTGTCGAGCTTGCGGTTGGTTGCAGTTACAAGTTTCTGAATGGTGGGCCTGGTGCTCCCGCGTGGACATTCGTTGCGCAACACTTGCAATCACACATTCAGCAACCCATCAAAGGTTGGTTTGCGCAAAAAGATCAGTTCGCAATGGAAAAGCCGTTCGCGCCTCACGATGATATCCGACGCGTTTTGCTTGGTACACCAAACATGTTGAGCTTGGTGGCCGCCGAAGAAGGTATTGCTCTGTCGGGTCGTGCTGGCATGCCAGCGATCGCCAAGAAGGGACAGGCCCTCACGAAATTCGGGCTCGATGTCATTGATCATTTTGGATTGACAACATCAACACCTCGTGATGCAACAAAGCGCGGTTGCCATTTGGCAGTGCATCATCCCAATGCGACACAACTCGTGAAAGATTTGGCATCACAGTTCAAGGTCATTGCCGACGTGCGTCCACCCGACATTGTGCGGCTTGGTCTGAGCCCGCTCACCACACGCTTCACCGACGTTTGGGATGGCATTGAACGCCTGAGCCAACTCATCAATCGCTGACACTGATGATTCCCTACGACGACAACTTGCGTGAACGCATCACAAATAACTTGTCGGCGCACCAACGAACATCGCAATCACTTGAGGGCTTACGTCATGCCGCCGTTGCGATTGTCATCATCGACAGCGAGCCAAATGATTTTGAAGATCCCCATCAGCCAAGCGACGATCCGATGCGTGGGGTTCCGGGTGATGTCAGCGGTTTAGATGGTCGTATGCGCGGCGTTTCTGGTGGCGCCGCATTCTTGCTATGTCGCCGGGCTGCCAAAATGAACCGACATGCGGGCCAGTGGGCATTACCTGGTGGCAAGTTAGATCAGGGTGAGACTGCGATTGATGCCGCACTACGTGAGTTGCAAGAAGAGCTTGGACTGCAACTTTCGGAACGGCATGTACTCGGCCTGCTTGATGACTACACAACTCGCTCAGGTTTCGTGATGACTCCTGTCGTGATTTGGGCTGGAGCTGACGCGGTCATCATCCCCGATCCAGCCGAAGTTGCCCACGCATATCGCATCGGCCTTCACGAACTTTGTCGGGCCGACTCACCAAGGTTCGTTGCAATCCCTGAGAGTGATCGACCAGTTGTGCAGATTCCGCTGAGCGGAGATCTCATTCATGCACCAACCGGGGCTGTGTTATTGCAAATGCGCTGGGTGTGCGTGGAGGGTCGAATCAACGAACGAGTTGATCATCTCGAACAACCCGTGTTTGCTTGGAAATAGATAGTTTCCTGCTGATTTCTTGAAGAAGTCGCGAACTCAACTGGCCGAAGAACTGGGAGTTCAACTCAGAGGGGATCTTTCGTGACTCGGTCTCAACGCCTTTTTCAAACACTCGTAGGTTTTCTCATACTCAGCATCGGCTCAGTATTTGTTGCGAATCAATTGATCACTAGTCAACGTGCTTTGCCCGTGGCCATTACCTTGCCGGCGATCATTGCTGGAGCAACGGTGTCCGGTCGTCGAACATCGTCGTTGGGCATCACGCGTTCAGAACGACAAATAGCCCTTGCGCCAATCGGACATTTCTTGTTTGCTTCGTCAATTCTTCTTCCACCATTGGCACTACCAATTGTCGCCTTCGTGGTCCCAACCGAACGAAGATCGCCTTCAAGTTGGCTAATCCGTTTCCAGCGCCTACTCACGATGAATGCAGCGAGTTTGGTTTTTTGGTTAGTGATCATTCATCAACCTGTTGACAAAGACTTCAGCAATCAACACATCTTGGCGTTTGCTCTAGCGATCACCACTTACTTGCTTGTGGACTCGCTCATCGTGTCGGTCGTCATGAGTCTGGCGAGTCAGAAGGCCGTTCTCATCACGGCACACTGGAATCTGAAATCATTACTTCGAGAATGCGCCGAAATTTCAATTGGTTGCATCGGGGCCATGTTCGCTCTCATCAACCCTCTTCTACTGCTCTTTGTTGTGGCACCTTGCTGTTTGGCCGTTAATCATCTTCGGGTTAATCAGTCGGCGCAACTCAGCAAGCGAGATGCTCGGACTGGACTTCTGAATGCATTTGGCCTACACGAGTTCGTTGACCACGAGTTTGAACGCGCTAAACGTCATTCAACCGATCTCTGTCTTGTGGTTCTTGATCTCGATTTCCTCAGAGATGTCAACAACAACTACGGACATCAAGTCGGCGACATAGCAATCAACGAAGTTGCCAAACAGATATCGGCATTGACACGAACAATTGATGCAACGGCTCGTATTGGCGGTGAGGAGTTTGTCGTTCTACTGCCCGATACCAATCTTGACGATGCCACTAAAGTCGCCGACCGAATTCGTTTAGGAATTGAAGAACTGCAGTTGCCAACTCACCACGGAATTCTGCGTGTCACAATTTCAGCTGGCGTTGCTCGTCGTGATCAAGATGAGACGTATTCTGAATTGTTTGATCGAGCAGATGCTGCGCTTTACGCATCTAAGCGATTAGGTCGCAATCGAGTTTCGCTCGCAGATGAATCTTTGAAAACTTTCCAAGCCAACCAAATAAACACAAACTGAAACGGAAGCCGGCCGTAAGCGACGATCTGTTTCGAAAATGGCTCATCGCGCCAATCCCACACCATGTACATGTTGCCCGGGTACACCGCAACAAAAAGTACGATCGCAGCTAACGCGCCTTGTTTGCGATATTTGGGCCACAACAACATCGGCCCGACAATCAGTTCAGCGACACCGCTCAGGTACGTCCAGAAACTTTCGCTTGGTGGCAACCACGGAGGAACGATGTCATTAAAGAACTTTGGGTTGACGAAGTGCATCACGCCGGCGAGCGTGACGAATGTTCCGATCGCAGTTGCGATACGACGAATAGTTGATGGACTCATCTTGTGAGTCTCGCCCACTCGTTGGCTACCAATCGCACTGAGCTGATTTACCAAACCGCTTCAACACCATTGACGCCGGACAAGCTCGCGTCGTTACATAGGCCCACTGATTGAGGCCGACGAACGCGGTCAAGATTAGAAACCACGGCGAAACCACAGCCACGAGTAGAGCGCTCACTAAAGACATGGTGCCAGCCATGGCGAATAGAACTCGCTCGAGTGGCCATTTTGAAGCTTTGGTTGTGGTGTTCATCGGTTCTCCCTATTTTGTTATACCCCCTAGGGTATCAGAGGATTACGCCACTTAGGTTTTCTGGTGGCAGAAAATGGGATATTCGTGCCCATTTCTGCCACCAGATTCACCAAACGGTTTGGAGTTAAGTGAGTGACTCAGAGATCGAAGCGGTCAAGATTCATCACTTTTGTCCAGGCCTTCACGAAGTCACGCACGAACTTCTCTTTGGCGTCGGCTTGCGCATACACCTCAGCCAAGGCCCGCAACTGCGAGTTTGATCCGAAGATCAGATCGTTTCTCGTGCCAGTGCCGATCACTGCACCGGTCCGACTATCTCGACCTTCAAAGATCTCTTCGGTCGCATCAAGTGGTCGCCACGCAATGTTCGGATCGGTGATTGTCACAAAGAAGTCGTTGGTTAGAACTCCAGGTTTCTGCGTGAAGACACCATCGTGGCTGCGTTTGTAGTTTGCATTCAAAGCTCGCATACCACCGACAAGGACTGTCATTTCGGGTGCAGTCAAGTTCAACAAACTGGCCTTTTCGAGCAAGAGCTGCTCAGTCACCGAACGATGCCCAGCACGCAGGTAGTTACGGAAACCATCAAAGGTTGGTTCGAGAACTGCGAACGATTCAACATCGGTATCTTCTGACGTTGCATCACCACGGCCACCGCTAAATGGAACAGAGATAGTTACTCCCGCATCGAGAGCCGCCTTCTCAACAGCGGCCACTCCTCCGAGCACGATGAGGTCGGCAACTGATACTCCGGTGCGCTGGTGCAAGTTTTCATAAACAGCAAGAACTTGTGCAAGCGCTCCTGGTTCATTGACTTCCCAATCTTTTTGGGGAGCCAAACGAATTCGTGCTCCGTTAGCACCTCCGCGCTTGTCGGTACCTCTGAAAGTCGACGCCGACGCCCATGCTGTTGCCACCAACTCTGAAACCGACAAGCCACTCTCAAGAATTTCCTTCTTGAGTTCGGCTACTTCAGCAGAGTTCGCGATCTTGCTCGGTGCGGGAATTGGATCTTGCCAAATCAGATTTTCGCTCGGAACCAGATTGCCCAAGTACCTTGACTTTGGCCCCATGTCGCGGTGCGTCAACTTGAACCATGCGCGTGCAAACGCATCGGCGAATTTTTCAGGGTTGGCATAAAAATCCTGAGAGATCTTCAAGTAAGCCGGGTCGTACTTCAGGGCCAAGTCGGCTGTGGTCATGATCGGTGCATGTGCACGTGAAGTGTCGTGAGCATCAGGAACTGAATTTCCAAGAGCACCGTCGCGCGGGATCCATTGCTGCGCACCGGCCGGACTCTTCACTAATTCCCATTCGTTTTCCAGAAGGATTTTGAAATAGTCGTTATCCCATTGAATTGGGTTCGTAGTCCAGGCACCTTCGATACCGCTCGTGATGGTGTCGACTCCACGTCCAGTTCCCATTGAGTTCAACCAGCCAAGTCCCATTGCTTGGATAGGTGCGGCTTCTGGTTCGGGGCCAACAAATTTGCCGGGGTCTCCTGCTCCATGGGCTTTACCGAACGTATGACCTCCAGCAACAAGTGCAACTGTTTCTTCATCGTCCATCGCCATACGAGCGAATGTTTCACGCACATCTCGTGCTGACGCAATCGGATCAGCCACTCCATTTGGTCCTTCAGGGTTGACATAAATCAATCCCATTTGCACTGCCGCCAAAGGATTATCTAGTTCGCGATCACCCGAGTACCGCTCATCACCGAGCCATGTGGTTTCAGAGCCCCAGTAGGTTTCGTCTGGTTCGAATACGTCAGCTCGACCACCAGCGAATCCCAAAGTTTCAAAGCCCATGGATTCGAGTGCGACGTTGCCTGCCAAGATCATCAAGTCGGCCCACGAAAGTTTGTTGCCATACTTTTGTTTGATCGGCCACAAGAGTCGTCGAGCCTTATCAAGGTTTCCATTGTCGGGCCACGAGTTGATCGGCGCAAAACGTTGCATGCCGGCACCGCCGCCGCCACGACCATCTTGAATGCGGTACGTGCCAGCAGAGTGCCACGCCATCCGAATGAAGAACGGACCGTAATGGCCATAATCTGCGGGCCACCATTCTTGTGAGTTCGTCATGAGCTCGGTCAGGTCTTGAACGACTTGATCAAGATCGAGTGTGGCGAACTCTTTGGCGTAGTCAAAGTCGGGGTCCATCGGGTCGCCCACTGATGGGTTGTTGTGAAGCACCTTGATGTTCAAGCTGTTGGGCCACCATTTGGAGTTATCGGTTCCCATATTTGCTGTTGTCATCGCTCCACT
>Ga0315909_10003823_pt1 | contig 18117 bp, 23 predicted proteins | sample LakEriMetagenome_11_FD_203527 | JGI IMG/M metagenome (GOLD analysis project Ga0315909, IMG submission 203527) | Freshwater fungal communities from buoy surface, Lake Erie, Ohio, United States - Buoy 2 MA125 | ecosystem: Environmental > Aquatic > Freshwater > Lake | place: USA: Lake Erie, Ohio... | reverse complement strand
AAGACGTTAACGTTATTCTTGAGAACATGACCCCCGTTGCTAAAGATAACAGCACCATGAAAGACTTGGATGCTGTGGTTGTTTACAACATCAATCCGCAGAGCGTAGCTGAACTCTACAGCACCAAGAACAAGGCATTCCACGCCGAGTTCAAAGGCGACACTTATGTGATGTATAATTATGTTGTACAGAATGCTCGTAACGCTATCTACAAAGCGGCTCGTAAGTACGAAGCATTGGACATGGCAGACAATCGTGAACCGATGGAGAAGTTTATTCAGGAAGAAATTACTCGCAATCTTGCTGAAGAAAAACTAGACGGCACTATCATGATCAGCCAAGTGTTGATCCGTAATGTTGTACCAGCAGATAGTGTCGTAGAATCAGCTAACGCTCTTGTTCGTGCTAAGAACGAATACAAGCAGAAGGAAGTTGAAGTTCAAACAGCTAAGAAAGAAGCAGAACGTATGGCCGCGTTGGCTAATAACTCTGCTAGTTCGATCGCATTTATGAATGCACAGGCCGCATTGAATATTTCGGAAGGTATCAAGAATGGTAAGGTACAGACTATTGTTGTACCGGCTAACTTCAATGCTTTGATGTTGCCTAAACAGTAATGAAACTGTTCGGACGCACAGGCGGCTACTACCTATTCTGGACAGGCTTTGTCTACTTCTGGATAGGTATGTACCTTGCTTTCACACATGCCGCCCTCCCAGAAATTGCTACAGCATTATGGATTTGTGTTTTAGCTCTACCTTTCGTAATTCCTCCGATTGGTAGATATTTTAACTTAGATGTGAGATGGGATATGAACTTTTTAAGTTTTTTAGGATTTGGAAAAATGGTCAAAGACGGTGCAGATGTTTTAGAGTTTCCTAAGCCAAAAGCAGTTCCTCCGATGCCAGAAGTGCAACCTCCTGCTCCAAAAGAAGAACCTGCTAAAGTTTTTTATCGCCTTGGACTAACTGATAACAATCGAGTTGCGTTTCATATGGGCTATAGTGAAATTACCATGAACAAAGATGGCTGTCAACAAATGATTGATCAGATTGCTTTCTTCCAAAGTCAATTATACGACGAAGGTGGTCCAAGTGACGACCCAGATGGAGGATTGCCGGTGCCAGAAGAAGTTGAAAATAAAAAGGCGGCGTAATGAGTGGACGTGGAATTATAATGCAAGAACCCGATACTGTTTGCGAACTGTGCGGGAAAATTGATGAGTGTAGGCCTTATGGCGCAAACGATGAACAAATCTGTTTTGATTGTGCTATGGCTACACCCGAATCACAGGCCATTGCTGAAAAGAAAATGGCTAGATATATTTTTGGAGAAGAAGAATAATGCCTCGTTTAGTACCTACTATTATTGAAAAAGAAGCACACGGCGAACGTGCCTATGACATTTACAGTCGATTACTCAAGGATCGTATTGTTATGCTAGATTCAGATGTTGATGAACACATGTCTAGCCTAATTGTAGCACAACTACTATTTTTGGAAAGCCAAGGTAATGAAGATATTAACTTCTTCATTAATAGCCCGGGCGGTAGTGTAACAGCAGGATTGGCTATCTATGATACCATGCAGTTTATCAAACCAGACATCGCAACCTATGTTGTAGGTCAAGCCGCAAGTATGGGCTCATTTTTGTCCCAAGCAGGCACTCCAGGTAAAAGGTTTGTCTTGCCCGAAAGCCGGACAATGATCCATCGTGTTAGTTCAGGTACTCCGGGTACCCGTGGTAGTGTTCATGTACAAGAGCTACAGTTTGAAGATGCTGTACGGGCTATGGAAGAGTCAAAAAGACTGAATAAACGACTAACCGAACTATATGTTAAGCACAATACTAAGGGTAAAACCTACGAAGAACTGTTCGATACTATGAAATTTGACACATTTTTAAGTGCCGAAGAAGCAGTAAACTACGGTTTAGCGGACAAAGTTATAACTCAACGTCCTTGAGTTCTTTTGGGTTTTCTGCTATAGTATAAATATACGCAGATAATCAAAGGGCCCATCGTGAAAAAACTAGAGGATTTTTCCGCTTCAGATCGTATTGATGTAAAATTACTCGAAAATCATACGCATTTCCTAGTAGGCGAAATTGACGAAAATAATGTCAACGAATGTATCAAATGGATAACCTACGAAAGTTTTGATACTAAAGAAAAAACGATAACTCTGTACATTAATTCAACAGGTGGTGATCTTTACCAAGCATTTGCCCTTATTGATGTGATGCAGAACAGTCATCATCCTATACGTGTTATAGGTATCGGTGCTGTGATGAGTGCGGCATTTTTAATATTTGCTAGCGGAACTAAGGGCGAAAGATTTGCCGCTCCAAACACTAGTTTTATGTGTCATCAGTTTTCGGCAGGCGTTGAAGCCAAATATCACGATATCAAAGCCGAAATGAAAGAAAATGAATCTCTTAACACTAAGATGGTTCAAATTCTAAAAGAAGCCACAGGACTAGCACCTTCCAAAATTAAGTCTAAACTACTTCCAGCCAGCGATGTTTATCTAACAGCCGACGAAGTTGTAGAATTGGGTGTTGCAGATTACGTCCTCGGTGTTGAAGACGAAGAATAAGTCTTGACAATTTTTCCTTAAGAAACTATAATAATAACATTATAGTTAACTAGGATTCAAAATGAAATTTCCATGGGAAGTTATTAGCGATTTAGAATCTGACAATAGCCGTTTGGCTAAAGAAGATGTTGTACAGAGAGAAGCAGTTGCAGGTAACAATGTTTTTTTTGAAGGCTGTCGATTGGCCCTAGATCCAATGATCACTTTTGGTCTTAAACAAATACCGGAGAAAAAAGATGAAGATGGCCCTGGCTTACCTTGGGATGGTTTTAATAGTGTTGTTCAGCGTCTACGTGATCGTAAGCTCACCGGTAACGTTGCCCGTAGTGCCGTTGACACGTTGATGAATACTGCGACTAAGTCGCAATGGAACAATTGGTATCGTCGTATCCTTATCAAGGACTTGCGTTGTGGTACTAGCGAAAAAACCATCAACAAAGTTGTAGAAAAGAAATGGCCAGAGTATTCAGTTCCTATTTTTAGTTGTCAGCTTGCTCACGATAGTGCTAATCACGAGAGCAAGGTTTCTGGACGTAAACTTATCGAAGTTAAACTCGATGGTGTTCGCGTTCTTACTATTGTTCGTACAGATGGTCGCGTTGAGCAGTTTAGTCGTAATGGTAAAGAGCTAGTAAACTTTGAACACATTACTAAGCAAATTAGCGAAGTCGTAAAGAAGGATCCTCCTAAATACGATCTTGTCTTAGACGGCGAAGTTATGTCTAGTAGTTTCCAAGACTTGATGAAGCAAGTACATCGCAAAAGTGATGTAGCCGCAAATGATGCTGTACTACATTTATTCGACCTTTGTCCCTTGGACAAGTTCCAGGAAGGATCTTGGGATAAAGATCAAGAAACTCGTAGTGCTTATGTTAAAGCCTGGATAGAAAAACATCAAGCAGATTTACCTAATGTTGCCTGTTTAACGTTCGAAGATGTAGATCTAGACACTGATATAGGCAAAAAACGATTTAAAGAAATTAATCAAAAGGCTATTGACGGTGGCTACGAAGGCATTATGATTAAAGATCCTAATGCTGGTTATGAATGTAAACGTAGTGTGGCTTGGCTCAAGCTGAAACCGTTTATCGAAGTAAGCCTTGATGTTGTTGCCGTAGAAGAAGGCACTGGTCGTAATGTAGGTAAACTTGGTGCTTTAGTTTGTGAAGGTGTAGATGATGGAAAGTCGATACGAGTTAATGTTGGCAGTGGGTTTAGTGATGACCAGCGCAGTGGTTTTTGGAATTTTAAAGAAGACTGTGTGGGTATGGTTGCGGAAGTACGTGCAGATGCTATCACGCAAAATCAAGATGGCAGTTATTCGTTACGGTTTCCCAGGTTTTTACGTTTTAGGGGGCTCACACATGGCGAGAAAATATAATATTCGGCGTTCGATGCACAAGGACATGCTCTACGGAGCATTACTTGAGTTGGTACAAAATCAACGTGTTTGGCACGAAAGCTCTGTAAGTCCAGAGTATAGCCACTTGACGGAAGAAGGTAAAGACGCTATCATACATATTGTTGAAGAAATGTTTAGAGGATTGCAGACAATTCACAAACAAGAAATTAAAGAAGAAGCAAAGAAACAAACAATGGAGGCATTAAAGTGACGAATCCTTTTCGTGATCAAGAAAAATTTATGAAGGCCTGCGATCAAAGTGTCGAAGGCTGGAACCAGGAGCAATTTAATCTGTATGTTAATTTAATCGATGAAGAATACAATGACGAACTTAAGACCGCCATTGCTAATTGCGACCCAGTTGAAATCGTAGATGCACTAACAGATATTCTAGTTGTTACTATTGGCGCACTGCACAGCATGGGTGCAGACGGCGAAGGCGCCTGGAAAGAAGTTATGCGTACTAACTTTGCCAAGATTGACAAAGAAACTGGCAAGGTGCGTAAACGCGAGGACGGAAAAGTCTTAAAACCCGTGGGCTGGACACCGCCCGAATTAAATAAGTTTTTAACTAAGGAGTAAACTATGTTTGGATCTAGTTACACAGGCGGTGCAGTTTACCGTTCAGCAAGTGATATTAATGGTGCAATGGGTCGAGTTTACGGACACATGGGACTTGCAGTTATCACATCAATGATTGTTAGTTTTTTAGTAGGCAATAATACTACACTCATGCAGTTCTTTTTTACCGGGGCAATGAAGTGGGTTGTAATTTTTGCACCGCTGGTGGCTATTCTAGCTGTTAGCTTCGCAATGGATAAGTTTAGTAAATCTGCATTACAACTATTTTTACATGGATTTGCCGCACTAATGGGATTGAGTTTTGCTACAATTTTTGTAGTCTATAACATGGGCAGTATTGTAAGTGCATTTATGAGTGCCGCAGTTTTATTTGGCGTCATGAGTTTTTATGGTTACTTTACTAAAAAGAATCTAGACAGTGTTGGCCAATTTATGTTTATTGGTTTGATTGCTATCATTATTGCTAGTATCATCAATATCTTCATTGGTAGTACTGTAATGCAAATGGTAATTTCAGCTATTGCTGTTATTATTTTCCTAGGATTGACTGCCTACGACACACAAAAGATTCGTGAAATGGTCAGTTATGACAATGACGGTAAGGCCGAGGTAATGGGTGCATTGACACTATATCTCGACTTCATTAATCTGTTCTTAAACTTGCTACAACTGTTCGGCGGACGTAAGGATTAAAATGCGTAATTACTGGACTTGCTCAAAATTCGCAGACTGGATTCGAGGTACTACTAAAGGTGGTGCCAAGACTTCTGAAGGCTGGAACGAATGGGAAAAGCGAGCCAAAGCTGAACACCCTATTCGTTGGTGGATTGCCGAAGAAGGTTTGGACAAGATACAAGACGTATGGTGTTATATTCCAGAAAGATTGAATGATGTTCGCTACTATATTAATAACCGTTGGGTTACTCGCACTCATTGTCTTACCGCTCACCCTCGAGATATCCCCCGCGGCGAGTGGAGGGACGTAGGCAACAGATTCCTGCCATGCTTGTTTAACGAGCTTGTCGATTTTGTTGAAGTAGAACAGGCATGGCACCATGTAATGTGGGACGAAGAGGCTCGTAAAAAATACAAAACCCCATGGTGGCGCAGTGGTTGGCTGCGTTGGAGAACTTGGCGTTGTCCTGAAGCAGGTATCGATTATCTCAAATGGGCAATGACTTTAACTAACAAAGACTTTATCGAAGAAGGCGAAAAAGAAGAACCTACCTATCAAGCCAAAGCCGCTAAAGAAATTCTTGAGCTTTATACTTGGTGGAAAGAAGTCTATCCCAATCGCCCAGAACCCATGGAAGCCAGTGGCTGGAGTGCGTATTGCGATGCTATGCGTGATAAGTATCCCGGTAGTTTTATGGCTAGCCTAAACAGCAAAGATCCCGAAGATCGTAAAGCCAGCGACAAAGCTCACAAGCTACTTCGTAAAATTGAAGCGGCTTATGAAAAAGAAGATGAGGCTATGATGATTCGTCTTATTAAGATTCGTGAATCATTGTGGACATAGTCTATAGGCAAGACCGAAGAAAGTGGATAGCAGAGGTTTGGAGCGATGACCAATCCGAACCTCTTGTTGCGGAAGGTTTCAAAGAACCTTATCCAGAAGAATTATATGTTGAAATAAATCAATGGTGTATTGATACACTAGGGTATCATGCCCGCACAGCCTATCACATATTTGAATTTAAAAGACGTTCAGACCTGGACTGGTTTCTATTAAGGTGGCAATAATTACTATATGGATAATAAAATCGTTTGGTTAAAACAAATAAAAAAGGACCTAGACAAAGTCGGGCCAGGCATGTGTCTAGCAAAATGGGTTCAAACAACATTACACCTTCATAACGGACACACTCATAGCTGTCACCATCCCGACACACACAAAGTTCCTTTAGAAGAGATTGCTGTAAATCCAAGTGCGTTACATAATACCAATTTCAAAAAAGAGCAGAGAAAATTAATGATGACTGGACAACGTCCAGCAGAGTGTCACTATTGCTGGAATGTTGAGGATAATGTTCCTCCGGGCGTTGATGATGTCTTTAGCGATAGGGTTTATAAAAGTGCCAACTCTAAATGGGCAGGCCCAAAACATTATGCTGAAGTTCTTAACATCGGCTGGCAGGGTGATATTAATCCGACATATCTCGAAGTAAGTTTTAGTTACGCTTGTAATTTTAAGTGCTCATATTGCAGTCCGCAGATTAGTTCAAAATGGATGGAAGAAATTAAAGAGTATGGCGAATATCCGACTACGCTGAGATACAACGGTTTAGATCATATCAACTACCAAAACAAAATGCCTATCCCGGAAAGAGAAGATAATCCATATACAGATGCATTCTGGAAGTGGTGGCCCGAAATATATAACACCCTTCACACGTTTAGAATTACCGGCGGCGAACCGTTAATGACTAAACATACTTTTCGTACATTAGATTACGTTATTGAAAATCCTAATCCTGAACTAGAACTTGCGATTAATTCTAACCTATGTGTTCCTGATAAATTATTTGATGAGTTTATAGAAAAAGTTAAAATTATTACAGAAAATAAACTAGTCAAGCAATTTACACTCTATACAAGTTGCGAAGCTACTGGAAAAAAAGCAGAATACATTCGTCACGGATTAGATTATAACAAGTGGATCTCTAATTGTAATCGTTATCTAAAAGAAATTCCTGCCGGTAATTTTAGTATTATGTCAACATACAACGCTCTTTCAATAACTTCGTATATGGAGTTTTTAAAAGATGTTCTTATTCTTAAATTAAAATATGCAAATAAAGAATTACACAGGACAATTAATATAGACATACCGTACTTAGATAATCCTAAATGGATGAGCGTTAGAATCTTGCCAACATCTTACATATCTTTAATACAAGAACAGGTTCAATATATGAAAGACAATCATTGCGATGGCAAAGGTTTTCAACACTGGGAAGTTGAAAAGCTAGATAGGATACAGTATCTTATCAAAGAAGATCCAGAACAATCCTGGCTTAAAGATTTTTATATGTTTTTTAACGAACACGATCGAAGAAGAAATACGGATTTTAAAAATACGTTCCCTGAATTAATTGATTTTTATCACGCATGTCAACAAATAAAATAAAAAGACTTTTTTCTTTTGGTTCAGAATTTACTAACTATAATTGGTTTACCTGGGCTGAAATACTTGCCGATGACCTTAGTATTCCTTTGTATAATTACGGAGGAAAAAACTTTAACAACAGAGAAATTTTTGATTGTGTAATGAAAACTGATGGCATTTATAAATTTACCAGCAATGATATTGTTGTAGTACAATGGGTGCAGGGAAATATAGACGATCTATCTTTGGTCAAAGCAACAGGTTCATTAATGGAACTGAAACAGACTGAGTATCATTTTATTTCGTCAGTACCGTTCCTTGATCAAAAAACAAGAAATTCTGAAAGTAATAGAAAAGTCATTGCATCATATCATGAATATTTTTCGAAGATTCAGAAAGACTTTTCTACTGTCCTTTGGAATAACGATCTAGAGAAAAAATATCGAGACGATTTTCAATCATTAGGTTATCTGTTCAAAGACCCAACACCTAATCCAATACAGCATCTAGAGTATTTTGAAAGAACTTTTTGGAAGGTTAATCCAAAAACAAAGAATAGTGTACAAAGGTGTCATCTTCTTTGGACAGAAAAAATCAAATCAAACTGCACCAAAAATAAATTAAATTTGGACTCCTACACAAAAGAAGAACTGTTCGAACTTAAAGATACTACCAATCTTTAACGGTTGACAGATATAGCCATTGGCTATATAATAACTATATTGAAACTTAGATAGGAGCATTTCAAATGGCTAAAGCCGCAACCAAAACCCGTGTAACCAAAAAGCAAGTTATTGCTCATCGTACTCGTGCCGTAAAAGACACTAGCCCGACTTGGGATGGTTGTGAAGATTGGGGTGCTGATCAGTTCTATTCACACTTCCGTAGATCTATGGATTACTATCGTTTAGAAACTGATGGTAAGTTTGCTAAACCGTCAGTGATTAAGTGGATGGAAACCGTAGGCTGTGCCAAAAGTGATATCCTTGCAATTAAAAAAGTAAAGGACAGTCGTATTAGCGGCACAATGGGTGCTATTGCTTCCTGTTTACTTCGCGGTATGACTCCGCAACGTGCAGACTTCAATGGGGGCCGCGATACTACCGAATGGTTGCGTAAGGCCATTGTTGAGGCTATTTCTGCAGGTAAGGATGATATCGAAGAAGAAGAAAAGAAAGAGACTAAACCAACTGGTCCGATTATTAGTATTCAAGATCGCGTTCGTGAAGCCACATATGCTATGACCGAAGAAATCGAAGACGCTATCGAAGCATGGCAAAAGGACCCAGAAAGTTTTGATCCAAAAGCATTCAAAGTTCTTAATCTTCTAAAAGGCAAACAGGCCAAAGCCGCACACGCTCGTATTATCCGTGACTTTTACGGTCGAGATTTAGCCGAGCTTTTGGAATTGTCTAGCGGTAAAGCTGACGAGCAGTTGCGTGAAGGCTACAGTCATCGCAGTCGCAAGCAAATTAAAAAGTTCATCGAATTCCTACAAGAAATTGAAAGTGCTTGTAATATGCTCATGCAAGAGGCTAAAGTTAATAAAAAGCCTCGTGCCCGTAAGGCTGTACCTGCAGAGAAGATTGTTGCTAAACTCAAGTACAAAAAGACAGACGAGCCTCTCAAACTAGTATCTATTAACCCAACAGATATTCTAGGCGCTAAAGAGCTTTGGGTTTACAATACTAAATCTCGTAAACTAGGCAAGTATGTTGCCACTGAGTATGCAGAACTCGGAGTTAAGGGCACTACTATTACAGGCTTTAACGAAGCACAGAGTATCTGTAAGACTATTCGCAAGCCAGAAGAGAAGCTTAAAGAGTTTAAGGCGGCGGGTAAGGTACAGTTGCGTAAGTTCTTAGACGACATCAATGCTACAGATACTAAGATGAACGGCAGGATTAATGAAGAAATAATCCTACTTAAAGTAGCATAAAATAGGGCCGAGAGGCCCTATTTTTTTGGCTTTCGGTTACTCGTTGTTCAAGATAAATACTGGACGAGAGACCTATTTATGAGCCAAATTTTTACCATTGAAAACGACCGAGTCGTAATTAAAAAACTAGCCTTAGAAGAGTTATCAGGTGATCTAACTGTTAGTGGTACACTTACAGTTGATAATCTTGTTGTTAAAAACTCTGAGGAAACAGAGAAACCAGTATTAGAAAACTTCGGTAACTGGGAAGAATCTCACGAACCAGATTTACAGACTAAAGGATTCTCGTGGACATGGGCTAATGGAACTACGCACCTAGCTTATCGAAACGGCGGAAGAATATGGACCAGCGGACATATTGATTTAGAACCAACTAAGTCATTTATGATCGATGGTATCGCTGTTCTAAGCAAAAACGAACTAGGTTCTCAAATCACAAAAAGTAAATTAAAAGAAGTCGGTTCTCTAAAAGATCTAACAGTTTTAGGAAATACCGCACTCGGTGAATTTGCGATTTTTAATGCCACTGTTAACAGACTAGGTCTTAATACTGAAGAACCTAATGGTACATTTAGTGTTGTAGAAAATAATGTTGAATTAGTTGTTACATCACAAAAAGAAAATGTCGGTCACATAGGAACACATACTAACAGTGATTTAGAAATTATAAGTGATAATACAACACGAATTACTGTTAAAAATAACGGACAGATTATTTTTGGAAATCCGTCAACAAATAATGCAGATGTTAGAATTTACGGAACCCTGCATGTTGAAACAGTCGTTGCTGATAATAGAATTGATAGGTATCAACCTTTAGAATTTAGATCTTCTAAAGATGCAGGTATTTACGGCCAGGGCCTAGTTTGGACAGGACAAGGAAGTGCCCGTAGATTAGTCATGCTGGCTAATCCAGATAGAATTTTCTCTTCGGAATCTTTTGATCTTGCCACTGATCAAAGTTATCATATAGGTGGTGTTTCTGTATTATCTAGCGTAGGATTAGGAAAGTCTGTTACACAGTCTAATTTAAGTAAATTAGGAACACTAGAAAATCTAGCAGTTGAAGGTGAAACAGTATTTTTAGGAGATGTAAATGCCAGTCGATCAGTTATTAATGCAAAATCTATACTGTTTAATGACGGCGACGAGTTTACTATCACTAACTCAAAATTAAACGGAAATAGGAAGATTTCTTTTTCTGTAAACAATGATGAAACATACTATGCCGACCTCAATGAAATAATTATCGGTAACAAACAAAATATTCGTAGACCAGTTAAAGTATTTGGTCAAATGAGTGTAGGGATTAATAACCCAGAGGAAGGTGTTGATCTTGCAGTAAAAGGCAATATACAATTCTCAAATAAAAAGTTTGTCACCGGTCCGTCAGTACCAACATCAGGAAACTTCAACAAGGGTGATATTTGTTGGAATGAAAATCCAGTTGCTGATAATTATGTTGGATGGATTTGTATAGAAGCAGGTGCGCCTGGTCGCTGGTTACCGTTCGGCAGTATTGCACGTCAATAATATCAGTTTTTAATTTATCTTTTTTTGCCCATAAATATTTGCTCACAGAGGCATATCATGGGCAAAATTACACAACAACTTCATAAACAAATCACAGGCTGGAGAATATATTCTGTCGTAGCACCAGCAGTATTCACAGCCGTGTCAGCATGGCTGTATCTTCAATTCGGAACACCGTTTGAAACTATTTTTTATACAGGATTGATTGTATTATCAGTTACCTGTATCAGTTGGTGGCATTGGAGTCTATCTACTATGGTTACAATGCTATCCATTATGAAAGATACCGACGACCATTTCGAAGGCGTTCAAAATGAACTTAAACGTCTTCGAGAACATATGAAACCGGACTTACATGTAGTCAAAACTGTTGACAAACGATAAGAACAAAGTATAATTACATTATGCGGTCTTAGGCATTCAACCCGCAATATAAATTCTGCATGCCATCAAACTTGCTCAACTATAAGGAGACTAGAGATGGCAATTAAAATCAAAGCAACTAAAGTTTTTAAATATCTACCCTGCGGTCACGCTCAATATTTTGATCTTGAACCTGATGGTAGTCCTGGCGAGTGTGCCAGTGTTCACGGTTATGATCGAGAAGTTGAATTTACCTTTGCGGGTGAAATTGACGACTATGGTTGGATCATTCCATTTGGTGAACTAGCACCAGTTAAAGCATTCTTAGAATACTACTTCGATCACGTGACTGTTCTTCCCGCAGATGATCCAAGATTGGGTCAAATTACAAAAGAACTTACTGTACCTGGAGGTCTATTAGGTACACTTCGTGTTCTCCCTAGCGGTGTGTCGATGGAAATGAGTTCGATTTTTATTTGGGAACATGTTAATCATTACGTATATAAAGTAACCAATGGTCGCTGTTATGTAGAGCGTGTTCGTGTTTATGAACACAATCGCAATGATGCTATGTGCGAAGTAGATGAAGTCACAGCTAAAACAGACGCACAGCGTAAAATGACCGGCGGCGAAGTACTGCCAATGAAGCCACGCTGGGCCTGGGAAGCTCCAAAAGATCTTATCCAAAGATTGGAACAATAATTGCTAAAGAAATTTTGGCGTATATGGGCCAAGGCGCTAGGCGAAAAAGCAGGTGATTCGGACTCTGAAGCGGACCGAATCGCTTGCATTAGAACTGTAATTGTGTTAATATACATTATCACTAACTTTTTTATCGTCGCAGGCGTTATAAGGCATTGGAATGGCTAAAATTGGTTTCGCATGTAAATGGATTGACTTTCCTAATCAAGTCGACGGCATTAAACCCAAAGATGCTTGTAAGCAGTATAATACCGGTGCTACAACTGTAGCTTGGTTAAATAGACAGAGCAGAGATGTTGCAGAACAAAAGCTCTGGGACCTTATGGTTCAAAATATCGAAGCAACACACAAACTCGTAAAGCGAGTAGGAGAATTGGATGAATCCCTTAGGATGGTTCGTATTAGCAGTGATATCCTTCCTGTATATACTGAGCCCAAGTGGTCTTACTTTTGGCGCAGACTCGACGTTGTGGACTACTGTGATCGGCATTTTAAACTTGTTGGCGATAGTGCTCGTAGAAGCGGCGTTCGTCTTTCTTTTCATCCTGGCCAGTTCACTGTTCTTGCTAGCGATAATCCTGAAATTGTCAAAAGATCAATAGAGGAGTTTGAGTATCATGCAGATATGGCCCGTTGGATGGGGTACGGTAAATCATTTCAGGACTTTAAAATCAATGTCCACATCGCGGGTAGAGCCGGTCCAGAAGGTATCCGACAAGCCCATAAGAGACTCAGTCCAGAAGCCCGTAACTGTATTACCATCGAAAACGAAGAAAACGCCTGGGGCTTAGATGATTGCCTTACTCTTTCTGATATTATCCCTATCGTTCTTGATATACACCATCATTGGGTCCGAGAAGGAGAGTATATCAATAGTCAAGACTCAAGAGTTAAACAGGTGGAAGCGAGTTGGCGTGGTGTTCGTCCTGCTATGCATTACAGCGTATCTCGTGAAGATATACTCACCGGACACAGTACAAGTGTTTTGCCAGATTACAAAGCTCTGTTAGAATCTGGATATAAAAAAGCAAAGCTCAGAGCACACTCTGATTTTTATTGGAACAAGGAAGTTAATAATTGGGCAATAAGTTTTCTAGACCAGTTCGACATAATGTGCGAAAGCAAAGGCAAGAATCTAGCCAGTATGGAACTGTACAAACAGTGGAAGGGAATCGAATGATAACCAGAGAAAAACTAATACATCATATCGAAACCATGCGTGAAAGGCATGATGAACTCGATAAGCAGATTAAAGAATTATACGAACATCATGCCAATGATCTAAAAGTAGAAGAACTTAAAAAGAAAAAGCTCAAACTCAAAGATGAGATTGAGCAAACAAGTTCAAAGTTAAAGAAAATTGATCAATAAAAAAGGGCCACTAGGGCCCTTTTTTTATGCCTTTGGTTTACGGCCGCGAGCTTTTTTAACAGTATCTTTTGCTTTAGTGGTGGCTTTTTTAACACCAGCCTTAGCTTTTTCTTTAACTACTGCAACGTCAGCTGAATCAACCTTACCGTCTTTGTTAACATCGGCGGTAGCTTTTACACCCTCGACGACATTTTGAACGGCGGCTGTTGCATCAGCAACGTCAACCTTACCGTCTTGATTAACATCAAAACTTTTGGCATTTCTATTGTAGTACCAGAAACCAGCAACTGCTAAAATTGCGACAGCAATTAGAAGTAATTCCATAGTTGTCTCCTTGTTGATTATTTAGTTTTAAATACGCTACTATATATTTTATTATGAAAAATACGCCAATAGTTACTGTTACTTGTACCAGAGATCTGCCATTACTTGAATTGCAGGCGCAAAGTGTGTATCATTACTTAGATACAGAATGTCCTGTTTATATCATTGTAAATGAATCTAATATGTTAGATTGGTTAGATTACTTTGATAAAAATATAAGACATTTTTACGATAAGCATAAACTTAAAATACTATTTAGAGATGCGTTTCCTGGAGAATGGCAACAATGGATACCTAGTAAAATTAACCCATGGCATGTGGGCTGGGAAACCCAACAAATATTAAAGTTGGCTATAGCAGAGCATTTAACTACAGATGCATTTCTAGTCTGCGACAGCCAGAATTTTTTGATTAAAAACTGGTCAGCCGATTATAATATTCCTGAGGGGAAGATTCCTTACAGGACAGGAATTTATGCTATGCCAATAGACATATGGCAAGAATATTCAAAACGTCTAGACCTGGATCTAAAATCTCCTAATTCTCAAACTATATCAATGTGTACCCCGATTTTTTTACACACTCAATTAGTTCAAAGTCTAATCAAAAGCAAAGGTGGCGTACAAAAATTTAGCAGTTGGTTTAAAACTGCTTCCAGAGTAAAAAGCGAATTTGTATTATATGCTCTGTGGGCTGAAAAACACGGCGGGCTTAACAAATTACACTATTGCGTCGAAGACTGGGCTAGTCCGTATTTGCGAGATAGCAATAATTTTGATTATGATTTTGAGAAATTTATAAATTTTATCGGAGTACACGAACCACATTCTTGGATCAGTGTTAACCATCGTAGCTGGGGCGATATGAGTGGCAAACAATATCAGAGATTAAAAGCTAAATTATTAGAATATAAACTAGAACCAAAATTTGACGAATATCGTAGCACTTACGTTGACTACAAATTCTAAATAAATATCACTATGTATAATTTTATCAAGTGGGCTACTCTACAAGAAAGCCATACTCCCAAAACCTTAGAACAACTAATTCTTCCTTATAAAAAGGACGAACTAGATCCTGTTCTTTCTGAAGATACGATAAAATTACACTACGGTAAACTGTATAAAACTTATGTTGAAAGATACAATGCTGGGGAGGGCGATCCCGATTTTAACGAAGCAGGCGCATTCTTACATCATATTCTTTTCGAACAATTCCAAGTTCCTAGCGGCAACAACAATCCTGACGGCTCTGCAGGAGAGTTTATCAATAAACATTTTAAGTCTTACGAAGCATTTAAAGACGCTTTTAACAAAGAAGCAATGGCTATACAAGGCTCGGGGTGGGTATATTTGGCTCGTAACGGTGAAATAAAAACCATTAAAAATCACCAAATCAAACAAGACATCGTGCTACTCATAGACTGGTGGGAACATGCGTTTATCTTAGATTACGGATCAGATAAAAAACGTTATCTTGAGAACCAATGGAAGATTATAAACTGGAACGTAATAAGTGCTAGAATTGGTCTAGTGTCTTCATAGAGCTTACAGGCATATCCCATATTCTACGTGCTTCTACACCCTTTTCTTGTGCAAACTTTTTAGCATCACAATCTCCGCATACATGATAGTAGTTGTTGTTTAAACGCTTGGGATCCATGTTACCCTTATCTCGTTTAAATATCCCCTGACAACAATCACAACGAAAGATCAAAACAGTTTTTTTTCTTGTGTAGGCATGCATCGTACCGTACTTACTCTTACGGTAGTGAGCTTGTTGTGCGTATTCTTGTCCTATGTACATAACTGTATTTACATTAAGGTTATAAAAATGTTTTGCTAAATATGATATCGAGGGGTAAATGTGATTACAATTACTGATTCAGCAAAACAAAAAATTAAAGATCTTCTCTATGAAGAAGGGAATCCTAACCTAGCACTAAGAACATTTGTCCAAGGTGGCGGATGCAGTGGTTTTAGTTATGGATTTACATTTGACGAAGAAATCAACGAAGATGATTTCGAACTACCCTTAGATGAATTTAAATTACTTGTAGACAGCATGAGTATGCAGTATCTACAAGGTGCAGAAATCGATTATAAAGAAGAGCTAATGGGCTCTCAATTCACTATTAAAAATCCCAACGCAGTAACTACCTGCGGGTGTGGTTCCAGTTTCGGAGTATAAAATAAATGGCAAAGCAAATTATTGATATTGGTGTACAAGGTAACGACGGTACCGGCGACAGTATTCGCGAATCGTTCCGCAAAGTTAATGAAAACTTTACAGAACTATATGCTGTCTTTGGTATTGAAGGATCTATTGATTTTACCGCGTTAGGCGATACCCCGAACAGTTACGAAGCTAATCAGCTGATCATGGCTAACAATGCCGGTGATTCGCTAACTGCTAGAACTATCATCGGCGAGGGTGCTGTAAGTATTGATACTGATGATAACGGAAAAATCATATTTTCTGTCGATCAGATTGGCTTGGCTGCTGACCAGGAGCCAGCACTTGCAAACTATCTAAATGCTAATAACTTTTCTATTGTTCGCCTAGCAGATCCTAGCCAAACTATAGTTGATATTTGGAATCTTAACAATGCCAGCTTGCCAACTACTCTCGACGAACTGCCCGTAACTGTTGGCTACGCCAATGACAATTACCTACGTGTAAGCGGAGAACAGGTATCAACAGTATTGCGTGTACGCGATGAGCCTACATTTCCAGACGTAGAAGATCCAGATTATGACGGTTCTCTAGTCGGAAACTATCTATCAACTGAAGCAGTACAAAGAAAATTTGTCGTAAGTCGCCAGGGTGATGCGATGACTGGTCCTTTATTCTTAAACGACCATCCAAGTCCGTTAGCAGGGCAAGGCACACCAAACGGTATTACTGACCTACAGGCTGCAACAAAATACTATGTAGATAATCAGGTATTCTCAAGTGCTGTTAACTTGTTTGTTAGCGGTGCTACTGGTGATGATTTACAACAAAGAACACCGGCGGGTAAAGAAGGTCGTTACTGGCAATATGCTTATAAAACGATCGGTGCTGCCGCTTTGGCTGCAGAAAACATCATTAATCTTGCTAACCAAGAACCTGGACCATACCGTCAACGTTTAAGCTACACAATTGGTCCTGACCAGTATTTTAGTACTGTACAAGAAGTAACTCTTATCGACGGAAACACAAAAACTGAAGGTTATCAAGATGCTTTTGATCTGCTACAAGTTAACAAAGAGTTCATCCAAGCAGAAACTATCGCTTATATCAATAACAAATACGTAAACAGTTTTACATACGATGAGGCTCAATTCAATGCTGATATACAGTTTGCACTTGAAAGTGTTGCAAACGATATTGTAGTTGGATCTACATTTAATTCCACTCGTGCGGCAGTTGCCTATTACACTGGACCAAATAGCGATAAATTAGCGTCGCAGTTAGTTCAAACTATCGAAGCAATTAAATATGCTCGAGATGAAGTATTAAACTTTTCTTATGATGACGATAAGCTGGCCAATTATGTTGGGCAGGTTATTGATGCACTATGCTATGACTTAGTATTCCAATCAAATTATCAAAGTATCCAAGCAGGTATTTTCTTTGCAGATGCAGGAACAGACATTAGCGTTCCGCAAATGGTTCAACTATTATTAGAAATTGAAGAACAGATCACTGCTCTCGGCGCAGTCAGCGGACCAAGTGCGCCGCCTGCGGCTGCTCAATCTATTACTGATAATATTGCGGTTATCATCGACATTATAACCGGGGATACTATTCCAGAACCAAGTATGCCAGATTTATCCAACACCCCAGTTGGAAGATCTAGTGCTAGAGATTTAGTATTAGCTAACATTCCGTTCCTACAAGCAGAGACTATTGCATTCTTAGGTGCAGAATATCCTACACTAGCCTACAACAAAGAAAAATGCCGTAGAGATATAAAATATATACTCTGGAGTTTAGTCTACGACTTTATGTATGATGGTAATCTACAAAGCGTATATGCTGGATTAAGATATTGGACTGGGACTACACGAAATATTGCGTCATATGAAATTGAACCGTTTAATGATGTCCTTGAATATATGAGGACATTGTTAGTATCTATAGTTAACAGCGACAGTCCAACCACTGTATACCAACAAAGTTTTAGACAGTATAGAAACGAAACATTAAT
>Ga0315909_10003816_pt1 | contig 18135 bp, 10 predicted proteins | sample LakEriMetagenome_11_FD_203527 | JGI IMG/M metagenome (GOLD analysis project Ga0315909, IMG submission 203527) | Freshwater fungal communities from buoy surface, Lake Erie, Ohio, United States - Buoy 2 MA125 | ecosystem: Environmental > Aquatic > Freshwater > Lake | place: USA: Lake Erie, Ohio... | reverse complement strand
AACCCAGCGGCGCGAAAGCGACGCTGTAAATTGGGCCGTCGTGTGTTGGCGCGTCTAACACAACGATCGTTCCTCCTAGTACCTCGCCACGTCACGTGTCGGGTCGCGGGTGATTTAAGGGGCAAGTTGACGCCGGCACGTGCCGGCGATAACGAGCTCCGTCATTTCCGTTTATGGAGGTTGATTATGTCACGAAACAATCGTGATGATGTGTCCTTTAGGGATCAGGAGTTGGAATTGCTTGCTAATTTTTGGCGAGTCTTCTCCGACGATGGTGACCTAAAGGAAATGATGGGGGGGTCGCTAGTCGATCTTCGACGCGAGGCTTTAAGATGCTTGGGGCAAAAACCGCCAGACCTTAAGGGTGCACGAGCGGCGACGGCTCAAGCGATATTTGAAATGCAACGTGGAAGAGAAAATTAGCGACCTCCCAAAAATCATTTATTTGAAAAATGCGATACCTAGGAAAAGCAGCAAAAAAAGTCCGAATCCAATCCGGCATGACGCAGGTCACGCTTGCTCAAGAGTTGGGTATTTCCGTGGTGCACTTGAGCAATATCGAGAATGACCACTCAATGCCTTCTCCAGAATTAGTCAATAAATACAGGTCGATTACTGGTATTGATTTGTATGTCCTGGATTGGTGTGATAATGGCGATTTAGAGTCGTTACCAAAAAACGTCCGTGAGGCCGCTGCACGGTTGAGAGAGGCATGGTCTTTTGGAAAAAAAAGCAATGTTAAAGACGAGGGTTGCATTGACAAAGAGTAGGCTTGAAATCTTTCGTCCAAAACAGCTTGCAAACTTGCTTGGTTTCGAGGAATCATTCCTTCGATGTCTAGCATCCACGGTGCAAAACCCTGCAACGAGATCAAAATATATCAATGAATTTACAATCGTCGATCCAAGGGAGGACCGTAAGCCACGGGATGTTATTTCAATTCGGGGTGATTTTAGAACCGTTCAGCGAAGGATCTATCAACGAATTCTATCCCAAGTGATCAAGCCAGGGCCTTCCAGTCATGGAGGGATACGGGGCAAAAGTATCAAATCCAACGCGGAAGCTCACTTAGGTAATGTGTATGCTTACCAGACGGACATTGCGAATTTTTTTCCATCTATCCACCGTGATCGAGTCCGCTCTGTTCTCCAAAACTACGTGGGTTCCAGGGATGTAGCGGAATTGTTAGCACAACTGGTCACTCTGGATGATCACCTTGCTCTTGGGTTAGTTACGAGTCCGATACTCGCTGAAGCAGTCATCCAACCTGTTGATACTCGTATATCCGGAGCCTGTCGGAAAATGGGGCTTACGTATAGCCGGTTTGTTGATGACATCTGTATTTCGGGCAGTTTCCCAATCGATAAATCATGTATTCCACGCATGGTTCGTGGCATCCTTCAAAACAACGGTTTTAAGATTCGGCCGGAAAAAGACCGTTTCGTATCGTTATCAACTGATTTGTTCTCATTGACCGGTATCGAGATTCGCAAGAACCGATTACGAGTACCTCAGCGTTACATCAACGATTTAGTCCATGATCTTGAATCAGCGAATGCGATTGCAATGGGTTGTGAGCATCCGGTAACCCTGTATTATACGAGGGAACAAATTGTTGGGCGAATTCAGTTCGTTCGATGGGTTAATAAAGGACAATCTAGTATTCTAGTGAAAAAATTCAAAAAAATAAATTGGAGGTTGCATTCAAAGCAGGCCCTTTTGCGTGGTTTGATTGTTTTGAAACCCCGATCAGTTGATCGCTCCAGCGGTGCAGTTTCCGATGGTACAGTTGTTGGGGAAAGTACGCCTTTGCAATCCAAGAAGCGCTCGATCAAAAGCGTCGACTGAGGGTGAGCGCACACCAGCCGGACCGCCTTTTTCGCAGCGCAGGGCGCGCGCGGGCAGACCCAAGGTGCGCCCTTGTTTCTATCCCAGTTGTTAAGGAGATCCTGCTTAAGTCTCGCTTAGCATCCACGAAAGCCGACCAGACTTGGGCCGAACGAATCGCCTTGTGCGAACGATCCACTGCTCCCGTTGCGCAGTTCTGCCAGTCGATCGGCTGCTCGCCGACGTTCTTCTTCCAGTGGAAACGTAAAACCGGTGCTAACCCCCAAACAAGCGCAATCCTGTGTGTCCAAACGTTCGAGTCCACCAAAGGACACCATCGAGATCAAACTCCCCTCTGGAATCCCCATCTTCGTTCCAGTCTCGGCCGTGAAATCCATTGCTGCGATCCTCGAACAGGTAGAAAAACTCGGGGACTGCCCCCGAGTTTTTTCGATCACCCCCCGCCTACCCAATCCATCATGGTAGATCGATTGTCCACAATCGATCGGAACCTGAAACCTCCGCAGCCAGTGCGATTAAACAGCGGAACATCGCACGCAGTCCGGTGAGTCTAAAAATTAGTTCTCCAGGAATTTCTGTATCGGCGAACTTTTCGGAAACCCTCTCTCCTCGAACGACGATGAATGCACAGAGTCCAGAAAACCCGTGGATCTGAGTGGCATGTGGCTGGCGTCTCGCCAACGAAGGACTTCGGAAAACACCGTGGGATGGTTGTCTGACATCAAACGCTGGGTTACCATACCGTGTTCAATGTTCCGTAATCATGTACATGGCGAACGATGACGGTTACCCCTTATCATGCAAAGATTTTTGCGCACGAGCTTACCAAGAGATGCTCAGCTGACAGCATCGAAAAGCTCGCCGGGGCGCTCGTAGATGCACAGGTCGACCTCAATCCGCACCAAGTCGAAGCGGCACTCTTCGCCTTTCATTCGCCGCTGTCAAAAGGTGCGCTGTTGGCCGATGAGGTGGGTCTGGGCAAAACCATCGAGGCGGGCCTCGTACTCTCGCAGAAATGGGCAGAACGCAAACGTCGTGTCCTGGTGATCACACCAGCCAACTTGCGTAAGCAGTGGCACCAGGAGATTCAAGAGAAGTTCTTTCTCCCCTGCAAAATACTAGAAGCGAAATCGTACAACGACTCGATCAAACGAGGGCATTTCCGCCCCTTGGAAATCGACGACACCATTGTCATCTGCTCCTACCAATTCGCTCGCTCAAAAGCTGCTGATGTCAATGCAACGCGATGGGACATGGTGGTCATCGACGAAGCCCACCGACTGCGTAATGTGTACAAACCCAGCAATGTTATCGCTAACACATTGAAAATGGCACTAAAGGACGTTCCAAAGCTGTTGCTCACCGCCACACCGCTTCAAAACTCATTGCTCGAACTGTTCGGGTTGGTTAGCTTCATCGACGAACACGCTTTTGGCGATCTCAAGAGCTTTCGCGAGCAGTTCTCGCACCTCAAAGATCAGGCCGTTTTTGACACGCTCAAGGCCCGACTCAAGCCCATCTGCCATCGCACGCTGCGTCGACAGGTCACGGCCTACGTGCCTTACACCCTGCGTCATCCGATGATTCAGGAATTCACGCCAGCCGAGGCAGAAGACCGCCTATACACACTCGTGTCCGACTATCTCCGTCGCGACAACCTCCAAGCCTTACCTGCCAGCCAACGGTCACTGATGACCTTGGTGTTGCGTAAACTGCTGGCGTCGTCAACCTTTGCAATTGCCGGTGCGCTCGACACGCTCACCAATCGGCTCAAAGCAAAGGTCGCTAAGCAGACACCACCGCAATCGCTAGAAGATGAACTGGACCAAGACTACGAAGCGCTTGATGAGACGGCGGAGGAATGGGAAAAAGATTCCTCAGACGACAAACCGCTCTCGGCCGCAGACCTCGCCGCAATTCAGGGCGAGATTTCCGATTTGGTAGAGTTTCGTGATCTTGCGGTGTCGATCACCCGCAATGCCAAGGGAGATGCTCTGTTGGCGGCGCTCGATCGAGCGTTTGCCGAGGCTGGACGCTTGGGCGCTGCGCGCAAGGCCATCATCTTCACGGAATCTCGCAAGACACAGGAATATCTTCAGCGCGTGTTGGCCGACAGTTCTCACAGCGAGGGTATCGTCTTATTCAATGGATCGAATACCGATCCGTTGTCCCGATCCATTTATGCCCGCTGGCTAGAACAACATGTCGGTACCGACCGCGTGACCGGCTCCAAGACATCCGACATGCGTTCGGCGCTCGTCGATTATTTCCGAGATGAAGGTCGCATTATGATCGCCACCGAAGCGGGCGCGGAAGGGATCAACCTGCAATTCTGCTCGCTGGTTGTGAACTACGATCTTCCGTGGAACCCCCAGCGCATCGAACAACGGATCGGTCGCTGCCACCGTTACGGACAAAAGCACGACGTGGTCGTGGTCAACTTCTTGAATCGCAACAACGAAGCCGACCAGCGAGTCTTCGAATTGCTGGCCGAAAAGTTCTCACTCTTCGAGGGAGTGTTTGGGGCCAGCGACGAGGTGCTTGGTGCCATTGAGTCTGGCGTCGATTTTGAGAAGCGTATTGCTGCTATCTATCAGCGCTGTCGCACTCTAGAGGAAATCAAGGCGTCGTTCGATCAACTGCAGCTTGAACTGGGTGCCCAGATCAACGACGCCATGACGCACACTCGCCGGCAATTGCTTGAAAACTTCGACGCCGAAGTTCACGATAAGCTTCGCGTAAGTCTCGACCAAAGCCAAGACTACCTCAATCGCTACGAGCGGCTGCTCATGCAGTTGACTCAGTTTGAGCTTGGGGATGATGCCGAGTTCCTCAATGGTCAAAGCGGATTTCGGCTGAAGTCCAATCCGTTTCCGACTGTTAAAGAAATCCCGCTGGGACTTTACGAATTGCCCCGTCGCTCGGGTGAGTCGCATCTTTACCGACTAGGGCATCCACTAGCTCTGCAGATTCTACAGCGCGCCAAGCAGCGCAATCTTCCAGCAGCGGAAATCACGTTCGATTGCAGTGGTACGTACCCCCGGGTGGCCGCGTTGCAACCGTACGTCGGCCAATCGGGCGACTTGCTGGCGGCACTTTTTACCGTGGAATCGCTTGACCAGGTCGAGGACTATCTTATCGTGGCAGCGATTTCCGATGGCGGTGAGATGCTCGCAGAAGAGACGGCCAGACGTATGTTTTCTCTTCCGTCGGTTAGCGTAATCGAGCTGCCGTCGTATCCAGCGAACGTCCGTCTAGAGGAAGAGATCAAGTGCTGCACAATAGTCATTCAGCAAACGATCTCGAATCGTAACGCTGATCTTTTTGAGGCCGAGGCCGACAAGCTCGACTATTGGGCAGATGATCTGAAGGTCGCCCTGGAGCGCGAGATCAAAGACTTTGACCGCCAAATCAAGGAGGTTAAGCGTTCGGCAACGCTATCGCTCACGCTCGAAGAAAAACTGGCTGGGCAGAAGCAAATCAAGGCACTCGAAAGTCAGCGAAATAACAAACGAAAGTCGCTCTTTGAGGCCCAAGATGAAGTAGACCAGCAGCGCGAGCGATTGATCGCCGAGATCGAGGGCATACTGGCGCAAAAGTTGCAATCTCAAACCTTATTGAATATCCGTTGGTTACTTACTTGATACGGAGAGAATAACACTGTGAATCACCAGTTACCTACGTTTACCAGCGCTTCGTGGACAGTCACCGGGTTGCTTGACTCGCTAAAGTCAGAACTCACTGCTGACGCCGCGTGTAACCAAATGCGATTTTTCGCATATGCAGTTACTCTATCGGGATGGCAGGAGATTCGAGATGTTTTCAATGAGTGGAAAGGTCGAGTGAACGACCGCAGTACCATCGGTTACATAGGTACGGACCATGCATTAACTGATCCCGAAGCAATTCGGAAAATGCAGAGAGACGGCATAGAGATTCGAGTGATGACTGCTTACAACGGTGTTTTCCATCCAAAAGTGTTCTGGCTTTCAGGACCGCGCAGCAATCTTGTCTGGGTGGGCAGCAATAACCTCACACGCGATGGACTAATACAGAACATCGAATTCTCAACGCTAATAAAGTCTCAGCACGATAACCCGGACCTTCGACGCTGGTTCGACAACGTACACTCAGCAAGTGAGCCTATTTCGGATACACTCCTCAAAAACTACGAAGACGAGCGTCGCGTGTTCGCATTAAGTCGATCGGCAACAGGTACGTTTACGTGGAGCATGCGACGCGAAGCACCACAGCCCACAACGGCACCTGCACGTAATCCCGCGACAACTCCTGCGACGGTGCCCGTGACCGCGTTGAATTTGCTGCCTGGCATACGGGGCGATTTGGTGGTAGAGGTAATGCCACTTGAAACAGGCCTCGATGGTAAGCAAATGCAGCTTCCCAAGTCAGCTGTAGTTCAATTCTTCGGCTTAGACGATCATGTTGGAGCAACTCGTCAAGTTACGCTAACTCCGATTGGAACAGCAGCGAGACGGGACTTAACAATAACGATTTTCGGCAACAATACTGCACGGCTATCCATCAATGAACTTGATTACCGCGATCGTCCGTGCGTCATAGTCTTTCACAAGACTGGAAACGCGGCATTTCAGTTCGAGATAGTACGGCAGAGCATTTATCCTGTCCGATTCCGCACCCTACTTGCGCGATGTGCTAATCAGACACGCCAAGGGAGCCGACGTTGGATAATCCTATAAATTTGGAAAGGAACGTGAATTGAGGTGCGAAAGAACATGACAAAAGCCAGACTAGAACTTACTTGGATCGGCAAGGAAGTACGGCCCAGGCTTGAGCCTCGCGTGTTGCTCGAAGATGCGTCACGCTCACACCATGCACATTACAAAGTGACGCACGAAGACCAATTCGACAATCGTGTGATCTTTGGCGACAATCTTCTCGCTTTAAAGGCACTTGAGCAAGACTTCTGCGGTAGTGTTAAGTGTATTTATATTGACCCGCCCTACAACACTGGTTCTGCTTTCAGTCATTACGACGATGGTTTGGAGCACTCTATCTGGCTAAGTTTAATGCGTGATCGCCTGGAAATACTACGTACGTTGCTTCGTCCAGACGGAATAATATTTGTACATATTGATGACAACGAGCATGCCTATCTTAAAGTGTTGATGGATGAAATTTTCGGACGTCGAAATTTTTGTGGTCAATTCATTTGGGAGAAGAAGAAAAAGCCATCTTTCTTAAACGCAAACATGGGGATCGTTACCGAATATATCCTAGCCTACTCCCCTGATCGCTCTAAGTCTCCTGCTTTCGTTGGCGGTCTCACCACCGAAGGTAAGAAATACCCGCTTAACAATGCGGGTAATGGTTTGCAGACATTAACGTTCCCAGCTAAGTCAGTGGAGTTTCGTTGTGGCGATCAGCGATTTGAACCGCAAGACATGTCCGAGGGTAATATTGTTACGCGATTGTTAGATCAAGTGATTGTCGAGCGCGGTCGGAACAAGGATTCGTTTCGTCTTGAAGGAGAGTGGCGGTACTCGCAGCGCAAGTTAGACGAGATCATCGTGGCCGGAGAGCCGCTTGTGATCAGCAAAGCTCCTTTTCGGCCAAACCATATCAAAGCGGGAGGCGAGGAAAAGAAGATTAAAAATTTGCTCTCGATTGCCCATTTCCAAATCGCCACCTATGAAGACTCGAATGCAGAGAGCGCATTGCTTTTTGGCGAAAATGCGTTTGACTACCCGAAGCCGGAACAGCTCTTATTTACACTCATCAACGCTGTTACGAATCCCGGCGATCTTGTCCTCGACTCATTCGCTGGGTCGGGAACCACTGGTGCGGTCGCCCACAAGATGGGCCGACGCTGGATCATGGTGGAACTCGGCGAGCACTGTCACACGCACATCATCCCCCGCATGAAAAAGGTCATCGATGGCGAGGATCAGGGCGGAATCAGCAAGGCGGTCGATTGGAAAGGTGGCGGCGGGTTTCGCTATTATCACCTTGCACCGTCGCTGCTGGAACAAGACAAATGGGGACGCTGGGTCATCAGCAAAGAGTTCAACGCTGCCATGATGGCCGAGGCGATCTGCAAGCTGGAAGGTTTTCAATACGCACCCAGCGATACGATCTACTGGCAACAAGGCCACTCGACGGAACGCGACTTCCTGTACGTTACCACCCAACACCTGACCGCCGATCAATTGCATCAGCTCTCCGACGACGTAGGAGCCGACCGAACGCTCTTGGTCCTCTGCACCTCGTTTCGCGGTAAGGCTGAACGCTGGCCGAACCTTACGGTAAAGAAAATTCCGAAACAAGTCCTCTCTCGCTGCGAATGGGGGCACGACGATTACAGTCTGAAAATTGAGAACTTGCCTAAGGCACCAAAAAAACTGAGGCAACAATCGCTCTTTGATCTAGCAGGGGGTGCCCAATGAACCGTCATGTAAATGCTATTACTGGTCGATTGAGCTTGCGTGCCCCTCAGCGACAATCGCTAGAAATCCTGGACCGCATCACCGAAATTTCGCCCCCCAAGAAGGACGCCAATCACGATACTGCCTTGGCCGCGATTCAAAGGGAGTTCCCATCGGTAACCGATTTTGAGCGCGAGTTTCCATCGGTCTGTTTCGCGCTAGCGACGGGTGTCGGCAAGACGCGGCTGATGGGCGCCTTTGTCAGCTATCTCTATCTGGCGCATGGATTCAGGAACTTCTTCGTGCTCGCGCCGAACCTAACGATCTATAACAAGCTGATCGCCGACTTTACACCGAACACACCGAAGTATGTATTCAAAGGGATCGCCGAGTTTGCCATCGATTCGCCTGCTATCATTACGGGTGACAATTACGAGTCGCAGGCCGGCAACTTGTTCGATCAATTCGTTCGCTGCAAGGTGAACATCTTCAATATCTCGAAGATCACGAGCGAGGTGCGCGGCGGCAAGGCACCTCGCATCAAGCGGCTCTCCGAATACATCGGCCAAAGCTATTTCGATTACTTGGCTGAGTTGGATGACCTGGTGCTGATCATGGACGAGTCGCATCGCTACCGTGCTTCGGCTGGTATTCGAGCAATCAATGACTTGAAACCAATTCTAGGCTTGGAATTGACAGCCACTCCTTTTGTGGAAACCACTAAAGGAGCGATTCCATTCAACAATGTGATCCTCGACTATCCTCTTGGCCGAGCAATGGCGGATGGTTTTGTAAAGGAACCGGCCGTTGTCACACGAATGAACTTCAATCCCGCCGGCATGTCGGCGGACGAAATCGAGCGACTGAAGCTGGAAGACGGTGTGCGGCTTCACGAAACGGTCAAGGTCGAGTTAGAAACCTATGCTCGCGAAACGGCGAATCGGATTGTTAAACCTTTCGTTCTGGTTATCGCTCGTGACATCACGCACGCGGGGCAGTTGCTGGAGTTGATTCAGTCGGATAGCTTTTTCGAGGGGCGCTACCGGGAAAAAGTTATCCAGGTTGATTCGAGCAAGACCGGCGCGGAAGAGGACGCGATGATCCAACGTTTGCTGGCCGTCGAAAGCACCGAGGAACCAACGGAGATCGTGATTCACGTTAACATGCTCAAGGAAGGCTGGGACGTGACGAACTTGTACACAATCGTCCCATTGCGCGCGGCAAACGCCCGAATTCTGATCGAGCAATCGATCGGTCGTGGCCTGCGGTTGCCTTATGGTAAGCGGACGGGCGTTATGGCCGTGGACCGCCTCAATATTGTGGCCCACGACAAGTTTCAGGAGATCATCGACGAGGCCAACAAGCCGGGATCAATGATCCAATTGCAGCAGGTCGTGCTGAGCGGAGAGCAGCTTGGGGAGAAGACGGTTACGGTCGTTTCGCAGCCGCAATTGGCAAGTCAGTTGGGCATTCAGCCTACCCAGACCACGACCAGCACCCTGGTGGCACCAAGTAGCGCGGTTCCAGCGTTTACGTCACCAGCGGAGCAACAAGTCGCGCAAGTTGCCTATGAAGTGATTCGACGGCTCGAAAGCCAACCTCAGACGGTGCCGAGCGTAAACTGCCTTCAAAATGCGGATGTCCACGCTCAGATGGTCAAAGAAGTGACCAGCCAGGTGCGACCGGCTCAATTGCAGTTACCCGGCATCGAGGCCGAAGTTGATATTTCGGCCGTCGTGGCAAAAACCGCGCAGTTGGTGATGCAGCAGACGATTGATATTCCACGCATTCTCGTCGTGCCGACAGGGAAGGTGCTCTCGGGATTTCGGGAGTTCACGCTGGAGCTTGGTTCTATGAGCTATCAGCCGCCATCTGACGAACTTTGGGCGCAGCACCTACGAACCGGCCAAGTCGAAGTGCTGGCGATGGGGCGAGGTGGAATCGATGAACTTCGCCTTGAAGACTATGTGGTAAGTGGCTTGGTGGACTACGACGACGTTTCCTACGACGACCACGCCGACCTGCTTTACGATCTTGCGAGCCAAGTAGTGAGCCATTTGCGGGGCTATCTCTCGGAAGACGATACTCGCAAAGTGCTGCGTTGTTTCCAGACGCCGATTGCGCAGTTCATCCATGCCCAGATGCAGGAACATTATTGGGAGGAAGCGGGCGGCTACGAGATAAAGGTGAGCAAGGGATTCACCGAACTCAAGCCGTGCGCCTTCACGGCGTCAGCGACGGAAGCGGTGCGAGATTTCCGCCAAGCGCCCAACGACAAGAGCAACATGGCAAAATATGTCTTTGGCGGCTTCCAACGCTGCTTGTATCCAGCGTTAAAGTTTCAAAGCGACTCGGAACGCAAGTTGTCAGTCATCTGTGACCGCGAATCGCTGAAGTGGTTCAAGCCTGCTAAGGGACAGTTCCAGATCTTCTATTTGTGGGGCGGAGAGCATTTGGAATACCAACCCGACTTCGTCGCGGAACTCGACGAGATCATCCTCATGCTAGAACCAAAAGCGTCGAGCGCCATGGTCGATACAGAGGTTCTGGCTAAACGCGATGCCGCCGTGAAATGGTGTAAGCAGGCGAGTAATCATTCCCAGACGTGCGGTGGAAAACGGTGGCAATACGTGCTCATTCCGCACGATGTAATCGCCGACAACATGACGTTGCTTGGTTTGGCGAAACAGTACGGAGAATGGACAGACGGGCAAGACAACCAAGGAACGGCAGGCGACTAATCACTGTGGGAGACCGATGCAAATCGATTCGGTAGAAAGCCTTCTGTGGCTGGTGAAAGTTCAGAAACCTTCATCTCTGAGGATGGCATTTTTTAAGGAAAAAAATTTTCGGTTACCCTCAAAACTGGAGAACTCATCGCATGACAACCAATGTCAAGAAGGTACAGATAACTCAGATTATACTATCAAACGCATGTGTAAGGCGAGATAAATACGGACTTATAGGTGTTACAGGAGAAGCAATCAATAAACAAATTGCTGCGGCCTTAAACTGCGCAGAGAAACATGGTGTTGACCTGCTGATCTTCCCTGAACTAACGATACCAAATGAGCAAAGATGGAGAAACAAATTAAGAGAACTGTCAAGGAAGAATGAAATCGTTGTGGTAGGCGGTTCTTACTATTCCACCAAGCGGAGTGGCGATGCGATCAAAGTAACACCAACCTCTCCCGTTTATGTATCTGGTGAAGAAATCCTTGTACCGAAAACTCGCATCTCACCCTTTGAGGATCCTCAACGGAAAAATGTCGAATTCGATTATTTAAATGAAGGCCTCCGGATCATCCCAAATACGCCTGCTGGAACTCTTGGGGTTGCAATTTGCTCGGACGTTTTTGATAGTAGAATCCAGCGGGAGATAAAAGAAAATTCCGATCTTGACATTCTTTGCGTTCCAGCGATGCAAAGAGACCCTAGTACCCATCTTCGGTCGCTATCAGAAATGTGCCGTCACGCGCAAGATGGAATGTTCGTTGCCTATGCAAACGCGCTCTGGGCTAAACATTCCGGAGGAGGATCTTCAATACTCGGACTTTTGCATCGAAACTACCAGCAGAGAATTCGTGATATGAAAATGTCTGAACCTACTGAACACGATGAGCATTTGATACAAATGCCAGACTGCGGAAGAAATCTAATTTTTTCCATTGATTTAACAAAACGTCGTCCGGTACAAGCGAATTTAGTCACGGATACATCTCCTTTAAAAATCGTATATGGAGACTACATGCCAGAACCGGAGAGCGATCGTTTCACGCCTGTTCATGGCACAAGAACGTCACCAAAAATAAATATTGTCGCGTTCGATGCAGATGGAACCTTAATCAAAGGACTGAAGTTTTCGTGGCAGCTTCTTTGGACCTCGTTATACGGAGAGGAAAGCGATCGATTACGTGAGAACCTCCGAGAGGAGTATAAAAGGAAAGTCACAAAAGACCCTGATAATCGCCAACGATACTACGAGGAATGGTGCGGAAAATGCTGCAAGAAATTCAAGGATAAAAAACTTAGTCGCGATCAAATATTGGGTTTGTGTAATAGCCTATACCCTGCAGACAATCTCGTCCCTGCGCTTCAGCGCATAAAACGAAATCTCAAATGCCGTTTGGTTCTTGTGTCTGGAGGATTGGATGTAATCGCGAAAGCTGTTTTAGGTAAAGAAGCATGGGAGCTTTTTGATTCGAGATACATTAATGTAATGTCATTTACTGACGACGGCTACCTTAATCATATTGAACCAACACAATTTGATTTCGAAGGAAAATACGACGCGCTATTACAAGAGGCGTTATCAATCAATTGCCTTCCTGCGAACGTAGCATTCATTGGAGATGAGCATAATGATAGGACAGCGCTAAGTCGAATTCACTTGGAAGGCGGACTTGCGATAGCATTCGGACCACATACTGGACTGTCCCGGGAGGAGGTTTCGAGCGTTATCAACACAAACGATTTATCCAGCATACCACCTGCCATCGTATCCCACAACTCAAAAATTAGCAGGTCAAACAGGCCGTCGATTGACAAAGGGCTTAGAAAAAGATACACGAGCGATTTTCCCGAGAAGGATACCGGTTTTAGGGAGGTGTATTCAATCTTGCATAACTGGGTGAGCTTGATTGGAATACAATCTCAAACATCCTGGATGGGTAAAGTTAAGCATGATAATGACCACCGAAAAAGAGTGCTTCGCACGGTAGGTAGACTTATCCTTCCGAGTGTTTATGCGTCTAGCCACACCCAGCATTTAGCTTTCCTTGCAGATTGTGCTGTAGCAGTCCATGATATCGGATTACAGCTTCCGATTGAGCTCTATATCCCGGGGGCAGACGTCTATCCACTAGAGTTCCGATCTCGGCTTTCACAACGTCGTCATCACAATATAGCTTCGAATGTGCTTCGACAGATCGCAGAGGGCCATTATACAAATGCTCTCTCGTCTGCAATTGAAAGAACAAGAATTAGCAAACACCTTGAGCCTAAAGTACTTTCGATTCTTAAGGACACTTGCCATATACTTGGTAAAATTAACGTATTTCATGATGCGAACGAAGAGGATTTATTCGGAGTTCACAATGAATTGAGAGCGGTCCTCTCGGAGAAAAAATGGTTTAAGGCTAGTCCTGAAGATGTGAATTATCTCGGCGCCGTCATTCGTTTAGCTGATCGTCTTGATCGGCATCAAAAGAGGTTCAAGGATGCACGTGAAGCGGAACAGCTTTGTTCTCATTGGGCAAGCCATGGAGTCGATTCTAGTATTCCTGGTGTAGTAATTGACTCTGCCGTAGTTGGTGATTGCAAAGTTGAGGGGTCTAGACACGGGCTCCTATCCGTACATTACAGTTTACCTAATTTTAAGGATTCGCGGGCTGTTGAATATGCTCATTTTGTTTTCAGGGAACGTGTTCTCCCACGTATTCGAGAAAAACGTCCGTGGTACGTTCGCCAGATTGAAAAGGAGGTTTCGGTAAGTGTAGCGGAGCCTATCCTGTCGAGGAGAAACGCTTTAGATCTTCGACGCACTAAACCACGAGGTCTGGGGGGGCGGGGCGTCATTGAAAATCACTATCCATTAACATCAGTGATTGCCGATATTTTAGCTTGTGCTCCAGTTGATTCCTGGCTGAGAAGTGTTATTGGAAAAAATATGTTATTTGGTGGTAATGAACATACGCTTCCTGGGAAAAATAACGATGTCCAATCAACCGAAGTGGTTTTTGACATCGCACAGTGGGGTATTGTTGATCTTTCAAAGCCTACTTGTGTGTCTTCTAAGCAAAACTTATGTAGCTACGTTGGGGCAGGTGGTTCTCCGACACGCCTCAAGGGTCTTGCCCCCTCGGAACCGTGTGAATGGGATATCTATATCCCTTTCAGCGACAAAAAAGATCCAGATTGTAGGATGCTGTTGAATGCCCATATCCCCTCTAGATTAAGTTATTCACGAGATCGCGCAAGGGAATATATGAATCTTCTTTCGCAAGAGGTTCGTCCATATACTGATCGACTAGTTGCAGCGATCACGTCTCAGAATGAAGAGGCGATTTCTCTCATTAACGAGGAATATGGATCTGATTTGGCCCGTGAAATCGAACGAATTCGCCGTGGTGAAGACGATCTAGAGACGATTAATCTTTCTCATTTTGCTTTGGAGATGTCCAAGGGTAATCATAGGCCCAAGGAGTTAACGGTGAGGACCGGTCATCAGGAGAAATCTCTTTTCCCCGACATTCCTATAACGATTTTCGGAACGGTCTGCTCCACGGCAATACTTAGATCACTTTGTACAGCCGTCTCAAAAAAGTTTAGTATTTTTGGAGAGTTTTTTGTTGTATTAGAAGAGCACCAACAAATACCTGTTAATTCGATTAAATACATAACCAATATTTCAAATAGGATGAAATCCGACCTATATTCGCAGCTTGATTTGTTTTCGAAATTCTGCCTCAGTGCAGAACTGTTCATTCCAGAGGTCGCAGAATCAGAGGTTTCAAAAGACCTGCGTCGAATACATGCATTAGCTAGGCTTGCCGGGATTGGAATTAGGGCGAATTTTGTCGGTGAGCAATTTGAGATCATTCTGTCTTTTGTCTCGAGGCCCCCTACGTTGTGACCTTTACTGGTTCCACGACAGCTAATCTGTTGCCTCTCTTGAAAGGGGGGAATCCACACTGAATTGGCAACCGCAACCTGTTTTTCGGAGGATTCCGTCGACCAAAACAGTTAAAAAGTTAACCGCTGAGTGAGCGTTCGCCAGCCTGATAGGGTGTTCCCAGCGCAGTGCCCCCTTGCAGGTAGATTTTAGGTGCGCACTTGCTTCTGCCCCAGTTCTCATTGAGATACTGCTTATGTCTCGCGCACGGACCGTTAAAATGACCATCGGCCGCTATCTAACGCGGGGCAGCTCGTGGTCCGAATAATGGGGTCCACTTCAGACATAATCATGCAATGTTTTGGATTGTATCGGGTCGGTAGATCCGTCGTCGGACAGCCCCCGCGCGATGGGAAGAGGCGTTACGCGTCTGATCAAGGCCCAGACGCAGCTTCCTGGCGGGCTTGGTTAAATGCCCAACCGCTGGCGCTGGTTGGCTCACGGGTTAATGGTCGCCAGCCATCGAGGTCTTTATCGAGTCCGATGCGGACGACTTTGTAGGGGGCCAAGAAGCCGTCGGCGATGCCTTGTCGAAGCGAATAGGTGTAGATCGGATCGCCAAAGTACTCGATGTTGGAAACCTCTTTGGTCTCTTTGGGGGTTGCCGTCAGTCCAATTTGGGTCGCCGATGTGAAGTACTCGAGGATCTGTCGCCAAGCTGCATCATCCGCAGCACTGCCGCGATGGCACTCATCGACGATCACCAGATCAAAAAAGTCGGGCGAGAACTGCTTGTAAATATTCTGATCTTCGGCCGTACCGGTGACGGCTTGATAGAGACACAAGTAGATCTCGTACGATTTGTCGACGGTTCGGTTGGTGATTTTGGTCATCGCCTTGCCGAAGGGTTTGAAATCGTTCGTCTTGGTCTGATCGGCCAGGATGTTGCGATCGACCAGGAACAAGATCCGTTTCTTCGTGCCAGCTTTCCAAAGTCGCCAGATGATTTGGAATGCCGTGTAGGTCTTGCCAGTGCCCGTGGCCATGACCAGCAGGATGCGATCGTTGCCGCTTGCGATCGCATCGACGGTCCGATTGATCGCGATGCGTTGGTAGTATCGGGGCGATTTCTGGGAGCCGTCGTCGTAGTAATCTTGGGTCACGACCGTTTTCTGCCTGTCGCTGAGCCCTTTGGCGGTGCAGTAGCGATTCCAAAGTTCGTCTGGGGTTGGGAAATGCTCGAGCGAAATTTCACGTGTGACGCTCGTGCCCGTGGCGGTCCGATCGTGTTCCAAGAACGCGTCGCCGTTGCTGCTGTAGGCGAACGGAACATCGAGGATTTCGGCGTATTCGAGGGCTTGCTGCATCCCTGCACCGACCGAGTGCGTGTTGTCTTTGGCTTCGATGACCGCGATCGGAAGGTTCGGTTTGTAGAAGAGCAGGTAGTCGGCCTTTTTCGCTTCCCCGCGCTGGACGGTTTTGCCTCGGACAATCACTCGGCCTTTGGTGAAGTAGGCTTCTTCGCGAACCTGGGTCATCAGGTCCCATTTTTTCTCGCTTTGGCCGAGGATGGCTGGCGTGATGAACTTGGTGCGGATGTCGGTCTCGCTGAGCTGTTTTTTGTCCATCGCGGGATCTCGGTGCGGGCGGAGAGCCCAAGATTGCTGGCTGCGGTGTGTTCGGGCTGGTCGGTAGTCTAGCAGGGAATGGTTAGGAAAACATCGGTTCGGTCCGCCCCGAAGGGCGGACGGAAGAGAAGGGGGGGTGGGGGGCGGGGCGGTAGCTCAAGAGTCTTGGCCCCGCCGGCATAAAGCCGATCGGAGGCCAAAGAGGATGCCCCGACGGAGGCGGAACTTGCGGCTACTAAGGCGGGAAGGGGTGCGGGCGGGGTTCTAGCTGAAGAGCCTTGGCCCCGACGGCGTAAAGCCGGTCGGAGGCCAAAGAGTGTGAGCGGAAGTGCGCAAGCACTCCGGTGAGTGATGGAGTGTCCTCGATATCGCAAGGTTTCTCACCGGACGGCTTGCGCCGTTCCGCTTTTATTTCAACGCCTTTCGGCGTAAAGCCGAACGGAGGCCAAGGAGGAAATCGCTAGCCTGCTCGGGCCCAAACGCGGCTTCCTGGCGGGCTTGGTTAAATCGCTCAACCGCTGGCGCTGGTTGGCTCACGGGGGATTCGAACACGCGAATCGACGGAGCTTGTCGCTTCGCGTATACTAACACTGTCGTTCGAACCCTTTGCCAATCTGATTGAACCAACCGATCAACCGAGGTCCACATGCCTACCCAAACTACGTGTTGCCCTTTGACAAAACTGTCCTGGTTCCTCCCCTTGATCCTGCTCGCCATCCTCGGTGGTCTGCTCCTGCGGCCCACCGGGAACTTATTGGCCCAACCCCCCAAAAATGCCAAAGCTTCGGCTCAACAAGAGGAAGGCAAAGAGACGGCCAAAGTCCCCGTTGGCCGGGGCGGAATCCCCAACGCTAAGCTGAACGCTAACTCCAAAGGTAAAAAGATGGATGAACCCGAATACAACAAATTGACCCCCGAAGAACGCTGGGTTCTCCTCAACAAAGGGACCGAATACGCTTTTACCGGTAAGTACACCGACCACTTCGTCGAAGGAACTTACCTGTGCAAACGCTGCAACGCCCCGCTCTACAAATCCGACGACAAATTCCACAGCGGTTGCGGTTGGCCTGCCTTCGACGATGAAATCAAAGGCTCAATCCACCGAGAAACCGACGCCGATGGATCCCGCATCGAAATCACCTGCAAAAACTGCGGCGGTCACCTCGGCCACGTCTTCAACGGCGAAAAGATGACCAAAAAAGATTCCCGACACTGCGTCAACAGCATCTCGATCAAGTTCGTGCCCAAAGGCAAGGAACTCCCCGCTGTGATCACCGCCAAGAAACTCGACGAGATCAAGAAACTCGACGAATCCAAAAACACCCCCGTCGCAAGCCCCACCCCCGATTCGGCTCCCACCAAGAAGCCTTAGCCGCCCAAACCTCCCACGGCTCCATTAGCTTTGATTCTCTTGGGTTCCCAGATATTCCCAAGAAAATAACAACATCTGCCCCTGACAAATCGTCGCAATTCTCTACAATACTGCGGATTAGTTTGTGAAAAATTTCACAAAGTCACCTGTTTGGTCCGAAGGATCTCTGGGTGATCGGTCCGGCGGGGTTAGGGCGAGGGAACTTGCACTTGCCGGACTAGAGTCGGTTGAATGTTCGAAAGCTCCGTCGGAGGTTTTCTAGTGATCGCT
>Ga0315909_10003815_pt1 | contig 18135 bp, 33 predicted proteins | sample LakEriMetagenome_11_FD_203527 | JGI IMG/M metagenome (GOLD analysis project Ga0315909, IMG submission 203527) | Freshwater fungal communities from buoy surface, Lake Erie, Ohio, United States - Buoy 2 MA125 | ecosystem: Environmental > Aquatic > Freshwater > Lake | place: USA: Lake Erie, Ohio... | reverse complement strand
GACCCGAAGAGCGCTGAAGTAAAGAACCTTAAGTTAGGTAAGTTGGACGTTACTAAGATAGCCGAGGTACCAGCAGGAAATGTATCCGTCTACAAACAGATAGTCGAAGAACAAGATACCAAACCATTCTCGGTCTGCATCTTAGCCGATATGTCTGGTAGTATGGGTAACGGGAGTCGTATACCTTCCCAGCTACATATCATGAACTCGCTTTACCTAGCGATGAGTCAGATACTTCCACCAGATAAACTATACATCTACGGACATAGCGGAGAATACACACCGGAGATATATTCTTTCTATACACCTTACGATCCCGATTACGAAAGAAACATCCTTTACTACAAACAAATTCATTGGTGTCAGAATTACGATGGTCCTGTTATCGAATCTATCCACAAGAAGATACGAGAAAACACAGAAGATCGTATAATCTTTATCTCTCTATCGGACGGTGAACCAGCGGGTAACAACTACGGAGGGACGGCAGATAACGAAGAGCTCAAAAGAATTCTCGAAAGAGCTAGACGAGACGAATTTGTAACAATAGGCATCGGTATTGAAGCTGGTCACGTATCATCTCTATACACCTACGCCAAGCCAGTATGGGATTTGAGTACCCTACCGAAAGACGTGTCTAGCATTATCAACCAGGTGGTTCGAGCAGAGTTCAAGTAAGCCCACAATCCAATCCATCATACACAAGAGAAGGCCTTCGGGCCTTTTTTTGTGGGCCTCAGTTTAGCTGCATACCGTCTCGGATTCTCTGAGGTTCCTCAGGAAACTAGATACAGAAATCATTTTTTTCTTTCATTAGATTTTTCTACATTTGCTATGTAAATCAATTATATGACAGAAGAAAGAATAAAAGCAGCTGAAGCTATTAAGTCTATGGCTGCAGAGAATGAGGGTAAGATCTTTATGGGAATGGTTCACCATATGTATGGTCCTTTGCGAGGACTTAATTTCATTTTAGATAACCCCAGCATCGAAGAGGTATTAGACGCTATAGATTCTCAGGCGGAACCTATGGAATTAGAGGATCAAATGAAAATGGCCGAGATAGTTAAGGCTAAGAATCCCGAGAATGTTATCGAGTTATGTTTTAAGATTTGGGTTGAGACCGCATTGTCACCACGTCTTATGATACTTCCATTCGATATGACAGAACAAGCGGAGAACTATCCTAATACGGTTAAGAATATAGTAGAAGGAATTAAGGAAGTAAATTCGTCTTTAAAAATGACTTCATCGTTACAATCTAAAGACGCATTCTTTTTTCGGACAGGAATCATATGAATCGTTTTTTTCTTTCGTCTAGTTTTCCTAAATTTGTTTCGAACAAAAAAACAAATATGGGAGGAACTAAAAAGGGCGATACAAAACCCAAACCGAAATTTAATTATTACAGTGTGGCGAAAGGAACCAAACCTATAAATCGACCAAAATAATATTAAAGGCCTAGCTCGAAGCTAGGCTTTTTTTTTAATAGAAAAATCCGAGAAATCATTTTTTTTATTTAGAAAAAACTATTACCTTTACGGTATAAAACCGAACAAAAATGAGCAACTGGGAACAATGCAGAAATTACGGACTAGTTCAAATAGAACCAAATAATACGATAAGATTATATTATAATCAATTCGGTTATTGTCTAGCTGGCAATCCGTTATTCCTTTACGTAGAAGACGCCTATTGGCAAGGACAAAATCTAATACTAAGAGGTCGAGACTCGTACGGATATCCCAAAGTTTATATAATGAACGGATTTAATAATTATGTACAAATTTAAATAATAAAAAATGAACCGAAAATTAACAATGACGCTAAGTGAACCAGTTAAACTGTACGCTAGCTTAAAATTCGAAGAGAAAGGTATAACACGATTAAAAGCAGGAGAAACTGTTACGTTCGAAGAAACAGGAAAAGCTCACGTAAACAGCGAAGGTAAAGAATGCAAAGTTCTTCGTCTTCGTAAGAATACTCGAAACTATTACGTATTAGAAGAGTTAAATTAACATTCTGCCAAGTTAATATAACCGCCAAGGAGCCTGGACGTTAAGTTCGGGCTTTTTTTTTGCCGTACAAAGACTTTTATACGTTTACTATATTAATCTATGGATAATCGATTAGAATCGCCTATACTTAAAAATATTAAATCCTACAGGGCCCTTAGCAGGGGGGCTAGCGTATACGTACGCGAAGAGAGATATTACACATACATTTATCTTAGATATTTGTTTTTTCTCATGATTATTCTGGGGAACCCCAGGAAAATATGTGTATTTCACATACTTAGTTTTGTAATCTTTACTTATCTTTGTCCTATAAGATATAATTAAAACTGTTTAAAAGCAAATATAAAGTTATGAAATGTATTCAGTGTGGTTCAGATCATGAGAGAAAGGGTATGTATTGTTCTAAAAGATGTACGGATAAAGCATACAGAGAGAGGAAGAAATTAAAGGTATCCGAAACACCTAATAAAGTTGAAGATGAGGTGGAATTAGAAGTTGAGGAAAAGATCGATATCCCTAATGAAAAAGGAACTAAACTAAGATGGTGTAACTTCTGCGGAGCCTCCATAGAGAATTCACCTAAGCTAGGGTTCTGCGACTCGCATCACGAACGAGAATATTGGTATGCGGTAAAACATAATCTTGCTTTAAAAATACGTATAGATTCAAAGACTATAGTTGAGACGAGAAGGTACCAAAAGGTACAGGAGGTAATCGAGGCTATGGCTAACCGTAACAAGATGGGTGTCACCTTCTTTTGAAACTTTACCGTAGTTTTATCTATAATTCGAAAAATCTTTATGAATAGAAATTACCGACTTATAATTATACTCCTATTCTTATGTCTAATGTCGATGATAGTGGCTTCGTGTAAGTCTACAAAGAATAACTGCGATGCTTATGGTATTCGTTGGGAGAACCCCCGAATAGATTCAGTAGCAGTTTTGAAAGATAAACGAACTTATCTTCCTTTTATACCTGTTATGGGATCGATGGAACTTCATATGAACGCTCCCGAGAAAGGAAGATATCTTATTCTTTTAAAAGACGGAAACACTATAGTCGAGGAGAGAACCCTCGTACTAAAATAGTTTTAAAAATCATTTTTTTTATTCCTTAGAAATTTCTATATTTGAGATAACCAATTAAATCAAATAAAAATGACTAATGAGGAAAGAGAAAGAAAACACGAATTGCTTAATAAAATAGCAGGACTCGTAAGAATGGCTTCAGCTTTGGGTGACACCATAGACGACGAGCAAACTAGATTTATCGCAGAAACTTGTAGATTAGTTCTTGTTGCAGGAGGCGATCCAGAAACATCCATTCTATTATCGGAACACATTCTCAACTACCTAGAGGAAATGTCAATGAGAAGCGGAGAGAAAACAGCCACGGAGTATTTAACGAAAGATTATAAACTTCAATTAAATTAAAAGCGATGACAAGTATATTTTTTATCTTAGCCGTATTCTTCTTATTCTATGAGATCGGCGTAGCACTAAAACCTTCCAAAGTTAGTCTCAGGTTGAAACAGCTTATGGATAAGGACAATTTTAAAGACTTAAAAACCGAAGATAAAATCGGAGGATGTCTCTTCTCGCTTGTTCAAATGATCTACCTTGTATGGACTGTTATAGGACTTGCGTTTGCTTCCCAATGGATATTATTCGCCTTGCTATTTTTAATCGGAGCAGTATCCGGAATAGTTCAAAAGGCTTTTCGTATGAGATCATTAGAAAACTCCGGAGTAGCACTAGGACTGAGGTCTATTGACGCCTTACTATGTGCCTTTATAATCTTCGACATCTTCATGACTCATTTCCGAGGAGATGTTTGGGGAACCGGACTTGTCAGAATGCTGATTGGTTTATAGTTCGATTGATTAACAGAGAAAGCCTAGGATAAAATCCTAGGCTTTTTTGTGTGCTTAGGTTTTGTAGCATATGCTGGATTCTCTGGGGTACCCCAGGAAACTAAGATGCAGAAATCATTTTTTTCTTTCATTAGAATTTTCTACATTTACATTAACCAATTAATATCTTATCTTATGTCAGACACCACATTTGATGTATCTTATGTTCCTTGTCAGTCAATAAAGCCTGATAACAAGGATTACGAAAGAGCGCTAGACTTCGCATACAGTGATGATCCAGATACCCCGCAAACTTCTAAGGCTGAGAAGATGTCGAAGCTAATAAAAGATCCTCTTAAATTAGTAAGGCGATCTAAGGCTGTAGTCGTAGTGTGGGGTACTGAAGATTACTACAACGACAATGACGGAACTGAAAATGTTTGGCTTCCGTTCAAGAGAGCTTTGGTCGCTATGGGATTCAACCCGGATCAAATAGATGAGATAAGCGAATTTGAGATAGACGAAGAAATTTTATGAAATAATTAAAGAAATCATTTTTTTTATTAAATAGAATTTTCTACTTTAGCAATGTAAACCAATTAAATCTTTCAAAATGTCAAAAGAAAATCAAACTATCACAGGTGGTCTCGGGATCAAGGAGGAATACTTCGATATCGCAAGAGAACGAGTTCTTAAAAAGCTTAAAGACCTCGACACTGTATCCGATGCTTTGGAGTCAGTTGCGGAGGAGGTAAGAGACGAGGAGTTTGGCGATTCAAACTTCAGAGTTTCTGAATACGAGAAAAAACTTATTCTGTCCGGATTCATTATGGGATGCGTTAGCTCAGAAGCTCGCATGTCACACAAGCTTGACGAGCTTAAGGTGGTAATGAGTCTTATGGCGATGAGTAAGGAAATCGGTAAGGACAAGGAAGGAAATCCAATCTTAGGTGGAATGCTTGACGCTTCGGATATGCCTAAAGAACTTCGAGACCTTTTAGAAAAACTTTCAGGAGGAGCAGACGAAGATGACGATTAATTGGTTAACATAGGGGCTCGGGAATTCACTCGAGCCCTTTGAAAAATCAATAAATCATTTTTTTCTTTAGATATAAATCACTACATTAGCTAGTAAATCAATTAAAAGGATATGGCAACGAAAACAAAAATCAGTCACGCAGACTTAAAAACGAAATTAAAGGGTGGTTCGCTAAAATTCTATTTCAGAAAGGTTGGAGGTGAACTTCGGGAAGCAATTGGAACTCTAGACCTTAGTCGAGTTCCTAGCGATCATCAACCTAAAGGTGGAAAGGTTTCAGGGGATCAAACATCTTATTACGATTTGGAACAAGGAGGTTGGCGATCAGTATCAAGCTCGCAAGAAATTTGGATCGACTAGTATAGGTCAAAAGGTGAGAGAAGGAGCTTCTGCTCCTTTTTTTGTGGGTTAAAAATAAGAATGTCTAGATCTCTGAGGTTCCCCCGAATCTGGATACAGAAAATATTTATGTGATCATTTTTTTCTTTAGATAGAATTTTCTACATTTGATATATGAATCTAGGTAATATAGCAAGTGAGCAGCTTGAAGCAATTCAATTTTTAAACAAGCACACTGAAGGCAAGTGGACTTTTAACAAGAAGACAGGACTAGTCGATATCAAAGGAAATTTCGATTTCTCCGATAAAAACTTAACCGACTTTAAAGGTGTTAAGTTTGGGGTGGTTACTGGGAGTTTCTTTTGCGACAATAACAAGCTCACAAGTCTTGAGGGAGCGCCACAGGAGGTTAGGGGGAGTTTCTTTTGCGACTATAACAAGCTCACAAGTCTTAAGGGAGCGCCACAGGAGGTTAAAGGGGATTTCTATTGCGACTATAACAAGCTCACAAGTCTTAATGGAGCGCCACAGGAGGTTAGAGGGAGTTTCGGTTGCCGACATAACCAGCTCACAAGTCTTAAGGGATCCCCACAGAAGGTTGGAATGAGTTTCAGTTGCTCCAATAACAAGCTCACAAGTCTTGTGGGAGCGCCACAGGAGGTTGGAGAGAGTTTCGGTTGCTCGGTTAACCCAATCTCAGAAAAGACTTTAAAATTGGTATGGGAGACTATGCGTGAGAAGAAGGTAGAATATTGGGGGGCTTTATGTATGCTCCATAGCCAGATTGAGAGTGAGGATTGGAAGAAGATGTCGAAGGGACTAGAGGACAAGATAACTCCAGATGCGATAAAGACTTATTCTATAATATCTAGATATAGATAAGAATCATTTTTTTCTTTGTGTAGATTTTTCTACTTTAGCTATGTAACCCGATCAGGTCTTGTTAATTATCACCAGAGAGATGATATGATGAGTCTGGTATGGTTCCAGACGACAAACCAAAAAAATAAAGAGTATGAAAACTTACTATTTGATCGTTTCAATTTTAGCTGTAATCGGTATCTCCTTTGTATTAGAGAACCACCCCATCATTGTAGGTCTCTGCTCTTTCGGTATTGGGTTATCTTACAAATCGCTTTCTCCGGAGAAAGGGACTTCTGACAAGGGAATCGGAGACGTCCTTGATTAACTAGTCAGTTGGTAAAAAGATTAGGCTTCCTTAATGGAAGCCTTTTTTGTGGTGTAAACCTTAGGCCTGCCTGGAGATTCTCTGGGGAACCCCAGGTTTTGGATACGAGGAATCATTTTTTTCTTTTAATAGAATTTTCTACATTTGTATTGTAACCAATTAAAACAACAAAAATGAAATCAGGAATTTTCACCATAGATATATTCAATGATTTGAACTATAAGGGAAGAATAGCTCTAGCAGAATCGACAAAGAATCCAAAAATTCTAATCTTACTGGCCGAAGATTCTAACCAGTATGTTAGAGGTCAAGTAGTACAGAACACAAATACCCCGATTTACATACTCAAGAAAATGCTAGAGGAATATGACAACGTGTCTTGGAGTCTTAAGACCGAAGACTATTATTCCGGGTACAGAAAAGAGAATATAGAACAAACTCTGAAGAAAATCCAAAAGAATTTGGGAAAGGATAAATTTAAGAAAACCGAGAGAGTAGAGAGAATTATATACGAAAGGTTCGGTACTTTTCAATAATACTTAATAAATGACCCACATGAAAACGAAAGTAACTATAGGTAATTTAGAATATGACTTATCTCATAGGGAAAGTATATCATTCGATGAATCTAAGAAGCTTTGTGTTGATGGATGGAGAATACCAAAGATCGAGGAGCTAGCTATATTAGGTTGTAAATACTACGTTAAAGGTAACAAGCTGTTCTTAGGAGGAAGACACTTCTCACCTAGACTTTATTGGACACCAGGAATGGTTAAGCATATGAGAGGAGGACTCATAGACGAAACACAAGGCGGATCAGCTCTATTCTATTTCTATCTTAATTGCGGATGGTTTATTTCACTCCACGAGAACAAACATTTTCTAATATTGGTTAAAGATATTTAGAAATCATTTTTTTCTTTAAATAGAATTTTCTACATTTACATTAACCAATTAAAACAAATAATATGTCTCCTAAAGCAAAAGAGGTGGAAGTAACACCACAAGAAGAATTGAACCAAAGGATCGCTACTGCAATAGCAAATTGCGAGGAGCTAATCCACAACCTAAGATTAAGCTACGATCTTCGGGCTAACAAAAGGATATCCGATATCATCGTAGCTCAAGAGTTATCGTTAATGGAACTAAAAGCCCTCTTAAGATAAGCGGGGTCCCTCCCAGGAGGCCGCGCATGTACGTGCGTAGCAGTAAATAATACCAGGAATCATTTTTTTAATTAGCTAGATTTTTCTACATTAGCATTAACAAACACATAAACCTATGAAATATTTTGGAATTGCAGATGCCCACGGAATCGAAAGCTTCATTAAAGGTGATCCAAACGAGGAAGAGCACTCGCGTCAAGCTATGATCCTAAACCTTAGAGCAGGAGCTAACCGTCACAGACACGCAGTAGTATACGTTGTTGACATCCCTGAAGACACTGCAGAAGAGGTAGACGATCTTATCATTGCTGGTAATTACATAGGTGCTTTAGAACACCTTAAAAGCTCGATAAAGGAGCTTCAACTAACTAGTCTACCCGGCGCAGAAAAGAGCTGGGGACTTATCCCGAATCCAGATTTGGATCCTTATCACTAGGCGGAACCTGTCCGCTGCGGCCTGGGTGAATCACCCAGGCTTTTTTGTGGGCTAAGGTTTCCGAATGATTCTTTGATTCGCTCTCTGGGGAACCCCAGGTGATTTGATCAGGAAATCATTTTTTTATTTGTAGAAAAATCCATACATTAGCTAAGTAAATAAAATTATATGAAAAAATCAGAAACTAAGAAGATTAAAGAGATTGAGAAACAAATAGATGAAAGGTATCGCGATGGGGCTATTAAACTCTATAATTATATTAAGCATGGTTCATTAACAGATCCTATAACTGGAATGGTAGTATTATCTGAAGGTCGTGGAATTGATAGAGGTATATTTACTACCTGGACTTTAGAAAGAAAGAAAGAAGTATTGGATGAACTAATATCTGGTTTTAAAGAGATGGGTGACGATGATAAGGTTAAATATTTAGAGAGGGAGTTAATATTACTGACGGAAGGAGGTGGAGAATTCGATTCTGGAGGAAGCGGTAAATGTGTGATAAGATTAGTTTCAATACAAACCGTAGGTGATGTTGAATCCTGGGGTCACGACGGTCATTACTATCACGATATAGTTGTAGCTATACCCGATAAAATACTCGACGAGGATGAAAAATTTGTACTAGAAAAAATAGCAAAAGGCGAATTTGTTTTAGAAGGTAAGATATGGTGCTCCGAATTAGAAGACCCTTTGTCGAAATCCAATATAATGAAGGTGGCATTATCTTCTTCAAGTCTCGATGAATTTGCTAATGATGTAATGGAAGATATGTACACCGCTTTAGTTGGGTGGTGCCGTTCTAAGTGGCCAAAATTAAAGGAAAGGGAGATATTCGAAATTGCAAGAGCTATATCGGAACCTATGTTTGGTGGTGAATCCATGGATAGCGAATCAAGTATTGATTTTATCGAGTGTGATTATGAAGAGCCAGAAAAATTCGAAGCCCCTAAAGAAGACAAAAAAGAAACTGACGAGGATATTATAAATGAATTGTTTAGAAGAGCTTTTGCCGCTAGTACACCCAAGGGTGACTGGGATGAGATGTTAGATAAAGCGGACGTTGACAAAGAAGGAAAGAAAATAATTCCTTTCGAGGACTACAAATGTCCTAAGAATGTCATGAATAAAATATTCGACGACGTCATGAAAGAATTTAATGTATCCGAGGTAGGTAGAAAATCTTTTAAAGTTATATTTTGGATGGGACCTAGTCCTAGAAATTAGAAATCATTTTTTTATTTGTAGAAAAATCCATACATTAGCTATATGGAAGATAAGGATATACTAGCGAGAATTAAAGAACTATCAAATGAGGATTGGTTCAAAAACGGAGATGATTCACCGGAAGAGGTCTACGAGGAGCTTTATGGAATAGAAGCTGAAAACGATGATCTTGTGTATCTTCTAGAGTTAACTATTGGTGGACCGGGATACTCGGATGTTTGGCTTTCACGAGGTGTACTTATAGGAGATGTGCTTGCTTACGGAGATGGATTAGAACCAGGTGAGGAAGTTACTGAGGATGATATCTACGAAGATAATCAAATGTTTATTGCGGAAAGAAGAATGGGTTTACTTGATGAAATAATTTTGTAAATCATTTTTTTATTTATGTAGAATTTTCTACATTAGCTATGTAACCAAAACTAAACTACATGAGAGATCACAGAAACCCACACGGAGCAAACACTCAAGAACTAAAAGAGCAAAAATTAGCAGATAATTTATTGTTCGCTGAATTCCAATGGAATGATGCTAAGACAATCGAAGATAAGAAACGAGCTTTAGATCAAGTCAACCTCGCTATGAAAGAGATTGAAAAATTCGAAGCCGGTAGGGAGGACAACAAGAAACCGAACCTCTACTTCGATGTTGACCCTTCGCTTATTCCCATGATGATGCAGGAGATGGAAGCTCGTATTCTACGACACGAAAGATTACAAAATTGGCAGAATCCCCAATGGATGGACAAGCAATTAGACGAGATTAGCAACTTGAAAGAGATGGGATACTCCACAAGTGAGGCAGAGAAATATGTAGGTGTCCTTGGTAATTCCGTAAAAGAGGTAAAAGAAATATTGGACTTAGAATCCAAAGATTATTCGGAATTGAATTGGTGTCATCCACACGGTAATGTTCAGTGGGACAATCAATCTTGGGAAGAACAAAGAGGGTAAAATCATTTTTTTTATTAAATAGAATTTTCTATATTAGCTAAGTAACTAATTAAAACTAAATCTAATGGCAAAATGTAACAACTGCGGGGACGAAAGAAAAACAGTAAGAGTCCTTTCATCTTGTGAATTAACAGGAGCGCGTCAATATGTAGAAATGGGAGAATGTGTTTGTGACGACATCTCAGGAAGAATGGTAGACTTTGGTGAGAAACCACACTACGAAGAGGTTGAGGCTAAAAAAAAGTCCTATCCGCCTCATATTCAAAGAAAGATCGACCAGCTTGAAGAGCTAGAAGAAATGAATATGGCATTGGGACTTCACGACAAGATAGCTTCTGTTAGACATTTGATTGCTAAAGAAATAGAAGAAGAGGCAAAGAAAGAAGCGAGGGTTGCTAATAAAAGAATAGAATCCGGATGGTTCATGTAGACATGAACGTAACTATATAGCCGCTGCAAAACCGAGGGGTTAAGAGATGGCAAAACCAAGAGAGGACTTTTAAGTCCTCTTTTTTTGTGAAGAAAAAAATGAAAGCAATGAAGATACTCTGGGGAACCCCAGGAAGTCTGATCCAACTTAACCTATAGGTTGATTTCTGAAATCATTTTTTTATCTGTAGAAAATTCCATACATTAGCTAAGTAAACAATTAAAAATTAGAATAATGAATGGAACACAAGAAGAGAACGAAAGAAAAGGTGAAGCGATGCTAACCAAATTCGGGGCAATTAAAAAAATATACGTAATACCATATATTTTTAGTAACGATGATTACATAGATCCTGAAGATTGGGAAAGATGTGGTGTATTAATATCGGATAATCAAGAATTTTTAGAAAAATATGCAAAAGAACGAGAATATAAAGAACGGCAATGTTGTCTCGATCATGAGGATCTTATAGAGATGAGAGAGTATGAGGCGAGGGAAAGGTACGGTGATGATCTTATAGAATATATTTTAAGGGAGGATGGATACGTAGCTGATAACGACGATGATTATATTTATGACGAAACCTATATGAGTATAGAAGAATTAAGAGAGAGAAGGGGAATTGAGTCTGAGCCTTTCGATGCGGAGAAGATCATAATCAAGATTGCTAGAGAATATGTTATTACCCCGAGAAGAAAAGATTCTCTTATTGAAATTATTAATAGATTACTCTAGATCATTTTTTTATTTATGTAGAATTTTCTATATTTGTATTACAACCAATTAAAATTATCAAAATGAAAAAGGAGGAACTGGAAAGAGCAGAAGCTATTATAGGAAGATATGGTGGTGCAACTGAATGTGAGGTTTGGGTCACCGCAGTAGAACCAAACGGTGACTGGGAGGCTCCTGGACATTGGCCGATGCACACAGTAACCATTAAACTATCCATAGTATTAAGAAAAGAATCTGACGATAAAGACCTAATTCTAGATAAGCTTAGAAGTGGGAATTTTACTGTCGATCTTGCTGGAGCAGATTTCTGTGATGGATTGGGTGACAATGTTTTAGATAAAGATAGTATAATTTACGAAGCTAGTAAAGCGAAGGATCTTGATCAATTCATCGAAAATATTCAGGATGAAGTATACGATGCTACTTTAGATTGGTATCGGGATAATTATACTGTTGACCCTGACGACTATGATGAAGATTATGACATTTGGAATGGTGACGGTATTAACGATGATGCTTTATACGAGATAACAAAAATGGGAGGTAAAGGATTTAAAGTCGGATAGAAATAATTAAATTAAAAAAGATGAAAAAAGGTGACATAATTAAGGTGACATTTACCAAAAACACAAGCCTAGTTGTATACCCAAAATCAGACAAGCGTTATAAGGAAGGATGTGAAGAAATGTTTTTAGAAGGACAAACATTAGAATTTGAAATTTTAAAAATTGAGGATGAAGGCGAGACTATAGAAGTTAAATTTCTTAGCGATCTTTATTCGATCCATTACACGGGAGATAGAACTTTTTTATTCCCTCCAGGGTTTAAAAATAATGATACGTATAGGAGAAGACAGCACTTTAAAATTATCTAAGGTCCTAGGAATCATTTTTTTATCTGTAGAAAATTCCATACATTAGCTAAGTAAATCAATCAGAATGAAATGTCAAAGATGCGGTAACGAAGTCAAGGAACACACGATGTCCATGTTCAACACCCAAAGTATTTGTATACCTTGTAAGAATATCGAGAAGAAGCATCCGAAATATAAAAAGGCTTGCGAAGCCGAGCTCGAAGCTATCAGAGGAGGCGACTATAACTTCCCTGGTATAGGTTGGGATGCTTTGACGTACGAGGAAAGAATAGCTTGGTTCGTTAGCAAGTATTACGAGAGTGGTATGGAATACCAGAGCTTACTCGTTACTATGAAGGACGAAGACCTTGACAATTTCAAATGGTACGATGAGGTGATTAAGTTTCCTAAATATAAATGCGAAATCCAATAGCTATGATAATAATTGACGCGGACTACACACCAGAATCTTCAGCGAAACAAGCAGAAAAAGAGTTTGGTAATATGTTGCCACTAGGTATGAAATTTAGAATTGGTACTACACCTAGAGGTAGAAAAAGATTGCAGATTAAAGAGGGAAGAAAACTAGTGTTTGAATTTAGTACCATCATCGGACAGAAAGATTACCTAACTCGCGATAAGGTTAAGCACGCATTAGAATATATTAAAAAATACGGGTAACATGGCAGAGAAAATAGACCCACTAAAAATTGCAAGGTCCTCCAGAGACATGGACGTGAAAGGACTCGTAGGATTCTTTTATGCACACCAAAGCAAGTTCTGGTCGTGGGGACCGCACAATTTTGTAGATGTCAAAGGTAGAGGCTTACGCTTTAATGTTCAAGGACACCACCACACTGGACACGTGTATCTGTTCGTTAATGGATTGGACTTGTTCGATATTTACCTTACCTCATCTCACGGTACGATAAAAGAAACTATAAATGATGTTTACTTAGACGATTTGTTTGATACTCTTGATAAGAAGATCGAGTGGATTGATATTTATGAAGATTAAAATAATTTCAATTATTTTCAGAAATCATTTTTTTCTTTAAGTAGAAATTTCTATATTTGTAATGTTAATCAATTAAACAAAAACAATTATGAAACATCACATTTTTCAGCAATCAGTTACAGGACGTAACGAAGTAGTAGACGCTTACCTAAGCGAAATCAACAAAATCTCTCCGATCACTGCGGAAGAGGAAAAAACATTATGCGGTCGAATTATCAATGGTGGAGACGAAAGAGCTCGTCAAAGATTTGTCGAGGGTAACTTAAAAATCGTTGTATCAATCGCAAAGCAGTATCAAGGTACGGGTCTAGAATTAATGGACTTAATAAACGAAGGTAATGTCGGTTTGGTTAAGGCGTCACAGTTCTACGACCCTAGTGTTAAAGAAAAATACACCGACAGTGGTAAAACCGTTCGTTTTATATCCTTCGCAGTTTGGTGGGTTCGTCAGGCAATCTTAGAGGCGGTAAAAGAAAAAGGTCGTATAGTTAAAGTACCACAAAACCAACTAAACGCTCAAAGAAAGATCGCCAAGGAAATGGACCAAATTATGAAGACCGAAGGATTCACCTCAGTCGAAATGGCAGCGGAAGCTTTAGGTTTCGAACCGGATAAATACCAAACACAATCATCGGTTTCGCTAAGCACACCAATCGGAGAAGAAGACTTCACCCTAGGCGATACAATGTCTGACGGAACAGTTTCAGATGCGGGATTAGAAAAACTAAGTTTCATTAAACAAATCTCCGCAGTACTAAGCACCTTAGACGAAAGAGAAAACTTCGTTATCTCCAACTGGTTCGGTATCAACGGTCAATCTATAAAAAGAAAAGATGAGATCGCAAAAGAACTCGGAGTATCTCAAGAACGTATAGAACAAATCTACCACAAAGGAATTCGAAAACTTAAAGCTTCGAGCCGATCACGATTATTAAAGCCTTTCGTTTCATAGGTTTGATCGATTAACAAAAAAGAGAGGGGACTTCGGTCTCCTTTTTTTGTGGGATATTATTCACTGAATGATAAATTCTGGGGTTCCCCAGGAGATTTGATCAGAAAAAGATTCAGAAATCATTTTTTTATTTGTAGAAAAATCTATATATTAGCTTGTTAATCAATTAATACAAGATGGAAAAAGTAAATAAAAAAGCTGCTGAAAAATACATTAATGCTTATAAAGCTCTAATCGATGCTGCTCAAGAAATTACTAGTGAGTGGTTTAACCATCCTAATGAATTTGGGGAATTTAAAGTAGGAGATATTTACTTCCGAGAAAAATCTAAAAAAAATGATTATCCTAATAATCCGAAAAGATGGTATTTTTATATTACAGATATAGCTTTTTGTCAATCAGGAAACAACCGTAGACTTTATGATCTTCAAATTAAATTTAGTCCTCTAGATCCAGTACAAAATAATATTTCGCAATACATATATAATTTAGAGGAGGAAGGATTTAAAAAGATTAATTATCTAAAAGGAAGACTTCCCTACTTTGGTTTAGAAACTGGATTACAAATTACATCTATTTCAGGTTCCTTAGCTCATCTAGCCCCTCCATATTCATTGGTTGTCGAGGGATTTTTAATAGACTCTCCCCTTGTTTTAGTCAGGCTTAAAAAAGAAGAAAATGAAGGATTGTATTTATTATATCCCCACGAGATTAATAAGATCTAGGGGTCCCCACCCGGAGGCCGCGCACGCGTAGGAGGTTTTTAGAAAAAACCAGGAATCATTTTTTTAATTAAATAAGATTACTTATATTAGCTATATGGAAACAATCGATAGAAAGGTATTTGAATCCCACGAGGTCTTTTCAGAGATCATGAAGAAGGAATCACACCACGATCATGAGATTGTTGACGAAGGACATGGTGCAAGATGGAAAGAAGATCCTGATGTAGTTAAGCTTGTTGATGACATGGGAGGTTTAAATAACATTGTAAGACTCTTCTTTTCCCTTGGTATCACAAAGAATTCTGAAGAATGGAGGAAACTCTACAGAGATATAGGTTATTCACTTTATGGGTATTGGGAGATATTCTATTGGGATATGAATAACGAAGATGCTGCTGATTATCGTTCAGATTGTTAGTGGTTTGATTGATTAACAAGAAAAGGTCGGATTCGCATCCGGCCTTTTCCGTGCTCGAAGGTTTTCCTTGGCCTGTCTGGATTTACTCTGGGGAACCTCAGGAATGGATCAGTGCAATGGTAAAATTAATTTGGAAAAATCTACAAAATCATTTTTATTTATTGTGTTTTATTCTTATGTTTGTATTGTTAATCAATTTATATATGAGAAGAAAAACCCCCGTTACCCGCAAGAGCATTAGCCCCGCTCAGTTTCGTAATTTTATCTTTGCTGGACGTTCAGTGTTCACTCTTGAGAACAGCTCCACTGGCAACTACATCACCTTCCGCATTAAGTCTATTAAGAAGCAGGGTAAGGTGGTTCCGAATGAGTATGGTGTTGAAGCTAAGGTTCTTGGCGACTCCAGCTCTGGGTACACTTTTATGGGCTTCCTTAATTTAAATCGTGGTACCTTCAAAGAGTGGGGTAGCACTCAGAGAGGCTCGATTTCTTACGTTACCTTTTACTGGCTAATGCGTAACATTGGTAAGCTGGAGGATTTCAACACACTCTCTATTTACCACGAGGGATCTTGTTGCAAATGTGGTATGCCTTTAACTGTACCTGAGAGCATCGACTCTGGTATAGGACCAGAGTGCAAGAAGAAGATGCTCGGAGGATCTATAACCATTCTGAAGAACGAAAATCTTTGGGACGCTAAGCTCTCTTATGAAGATAACATAAAAGCCGCACTCTTCAAACAGCCCCGCATGTGGAACCAAGTATTCATTCCAGATGATATGCGACTACAAAAAGAGTTCAAAGCTCACCATATTCTAGATAGATTCGGAGTACTAGGGTAAACCCAAGTAAACCCAAGATAATTCTTGGGTTTTAACCCTGGTAATTTCCTGAGGTTCCCCAGGAAATTTAGGCAGCCCTTAGTAAAAATTATAAAAAACTTAGGGCAGCCTAGATTCTCTGGGGAACCGCAGGAATACTGATCCAGCCATAGTGAATTATTTTTTAGAAATTTCTACTTTTTTCTAAGAATCATTTTTTTATTAGTAGAAAAATCCATATATTTGCTATGTAACCAATTAAACATACCTCCATGAAAAACAACCTAATGACCCCAGAACAGAAGGCGAAAAAAGCAGCAGCTAACAAAGCTTACCGTGAGCGCAAGAAAATGCGTGAACTAAACTGGATGGAACTCGACAAGTTTGAAATGAGTTTTGAACATAAAATCCGTTTGTTCAAAAACCTTAAACTCGAAATCACCAACTCCTACTGTGCGAGCCCGGGAACGGTACTTCAGTTTGAAAAAATCAAAAATGAAGATAATAAGATTATCTTCCGAGTACGCCGCACAGGTCGAAGAACTTTCTTCACAACTTCGGAACACCTAGTGGTTAGCTAGGGGTTTCGTCGGAGAACCAGGGAAAGGAGCTTAGGCTCCTTTTTTTGTGGCCAAAACCTATGGCCTGCCTATGATTCTCTGAGGAACCCCAGGTGATCTGATCATGAATCATTTTTTATTTACCATGGAATTCGCTACATTTACCACATGGCTAGATACAAAGTAAGATTTAATTTAAGCAAGGGTGTCAACTATCAGAAATGGAAGGTGACACATCCTGATGGTGAGGTTGAATACTTAGACCCAAATAAAGTGCGTCTAACGCTTAAAAATTGTCATCTCAAGAATAATCCTAAGACAGCTAATAAAATCTTAGCAGGCGCAAATAAAACTGTGTGTGCATGGATCCTTTGTGATGATGTAATCGTTGAGGAAGCATCCAGATATCCTAAGCCTATAGGTCTAGGTCGCACATCTAAATCGTGGTATCTAGAAGAATGGAAAAGACTCCGGTACAACCCCAGGGAATCTCCAAACTGGAGATTTAGAGGTACCAACGTCGACCTTGCTAAGTTCTCTCGTATAGAAAGCAGAGATAGCCGTCTCTATGTGATTTATTAAAAATCATTTTTTTCTTTGTAGAAAAATCCATACATTAGCTAAGTAACCAAATAAAATACAATGAATAAAGAGGAAGTATTAGAAAGATATCCAAGCGGAGCTGTAAAGAAAACTATTATAAGAGGTGGTACTAAACAGGACCACGATATTGTAAAGATGTATCATCATAAAGGAAAATTTCAAGAAGCTACATACCAATATAACGCAACTGATGGTTCAATTCTAAATGTTCGAGAAGATGAAGATGGATACACAGTTATAAATTCATTAACATCTGAATTACATAACCCGGACGGACCTGCTAAGATGGTTTATAGGAGCGGAAGACCTGCTGGATATTGCTATAGAAATGGAAGGCTTTTTACCGAAGGAAATAGAACGTTCTTTTATTACAACGAAGGAAAGTTGATAACAGGTAGACCTGCTAAAATCACAATCGGAGATCAAGACAAAGAGGAATGGTATAATGATAACGGTAAATTAATAAGATCAATCGATCATCGTTGGGGAAAGAATGGATTGATACAGGATGGAGAATATGATGATGGTATAATATACAAAAGGACATGCCATTTTAGAAACGGAGATGTAAAATTTTTAGATCGTTACAGTGAAGGTAAAGAAATAAGCAGCGGAATGAATCCTGATCTATTGGAAGCAAGATTAATAGAATCTAATCTTAATTACGATAAAAAATATCATATATTGGACGTTGAAGAAAGAAGGGTTGAATATTTAGGTCATCAATACGATAGTGATAATCTAAAATGGGATCCGAAATTTTAAAGTACCGGAATGAAACTAAGCGAACTAACCGAA
>Ga0315909_10003814_pt1 | contig 18139 bp, 16 predicted proteins | sample LakEriMetagenome_11_FD_203527 | JGI IMG/M metagenome (GOLD analysis project Ga0315909, IMG submission 203527) | Freshwater fungal communities from buoy surface, Lake Erie, Ohio, United States - Buoy 2 MA125 | ecosystem: Environmental > Aquatic > Freshwater > Lake | place: USA: Lake Erie, Ohio... | reverse complement strand
CAGATGGCCTTCGAGCGATGAGCCCGCGCCATAGGCGATGATCGGAAACCGATGTTCGCGGCAGGCATTGACCGCTTCGACGACATCTTCAGTACTTTCCGCGAACACCACCGCATCGGGCGGTGTGACAGGGAACGGCGATTCATCACGGCCATGATGATCACGCACCGCCTGAGCCGTCGAGAATCGTTCGCCGAAGTGGGCGCGCAAGCGTTCAGCCAGTGCCTGCGGCAGTGGTCGCTTCAGCGAATCAGTGATGGCATAGGGATGGTTCACGACGGCCTCACGGTGTCAACGTACAAGACAGTCGATCATACCTGCGGCCGTCTGCCGCGGCCCTATTGAACCGCATTGCGCAGCGCCCGGCCTTGCGCCCAGGCCTGCAGGTTGTCCAGGAAGATGCCGCAGACCCGCCCCGCATTGCCCTGGGAATGACCCGCAGAGTGGGGCGTGAGGATGACGTTGGGCAAATCCCACAGCGGTGACTCGGGCTCAAGGGGCTCGCGTGTGAACACGTCCAGATGCGCACCGGCCAGATGGCCGCTTCGCAAGGCATCGATGAGTGCCGCTTCGTCGATCACTTCACCGCGCGCCACATTGACCAGGTGCGCGCCGCGCGGCAATGCAGCCAGCGTTCGTGCATCAACCAGACCACGGGTGCGCTCGCTCAGCGGACACACCAGCACCAGCCACTGCGCATCGTGCAGGGTCTGGCGTAAACCATCGTAGGTGACCGTCGGAAAGTCGGGGCCAGCCGAAACAGCCTGATGCCGGACCACTTTCACTCGAACTCCCAGCACCTGCAGCAACTCGGCAATACGCCGACCGGCAGGCCCCCACCCCACCACCACGGCGCATTGGCCTTCCAGATCGGGAGGAATGGCCTCGGCCAGCAGCGGTGCCCAGCGATGCTCACGCTGCGCCCGTGCCAGGGCCGGAAAACGCCGGGTGAGCGCCAGAATGCCGGCGATCGCCGACTGAGCGACGATGGGTGCGTTGGCGCCCGATGACGTACTCACGGCCACGCCTCGCGCGCGCAGCTCAGCGTAGATCGGCCGGTCTGCACCGGCTGAATGGGTGTGCACCCAGCGCAGTGCCGTGGAAGCACGCAGCACCTCGTAGCAGGCCGCCAGCGTATCGCCCACGACAAACTTCGTGGAGCGCCCGGTCACATCGCGGGTGATCAGCGCGATGTTCACCGCCTGCCTGGCGGCCTCATCGCATTCGCCGAGCAGGACCGGGCGCCAGGGCCGTTCACCCAGCCGCTGGCCGATGCCCGGACCGATCTCCTCAAAGGCAGCGCGCGACATGAGAATCGACAGCGGCTCGTGGTGCATCGTCAATCATCCGTCCTGTGTGCAGACCTGCTGCGCCTGAACTGTTGCAATGTATTCGGCGCTCGAGGCTGCGATGCGGGCCAGTTGCCGGCGACACGCCAGAACAGACACGGGGATGTTCATGCTGCGGATCTCGTCAGGTCTTGTAGGAGGGGTCGATGCGATCGAGCTTGCGCAGCAGGCCCGGCCACTCCATGACGCCGAAGGGTCGACGCGTGCCGCGCTGATAGTTGTTCCAGGTGGCTTGCAGAACGTCCGCCGGCACATCGACCATCGGGGTGTTGCAGGCCATGGCCGCCAGTTGCGACTGGCAGGCTTTTTCCAGCCGGTGCATCCAGTTGAAGGCCTCCCCCACGGTGCGCCCCACGGTCAGGGCCCCGTGGTTGCGCAAGATCAGCGCCTCGGCATCGCCCAGATCGGCCAGCAGCGATGCCTGCTCAGCTGTATCGAGCACCACGCCCTGGTAGTCGTGGTAACCCGCTTTCAGGAACCGCATGCCGGTTTGCGTGATGGGCAGCAGGCCGCACTTGAGCGCCGACACGGCCATCGATGCCCAGCTGTGCGTATGAATGACACAAGCCAGTTCGGGTCGTGCCGCATGAATGGCACTGTGGATCACATAGCCAGCCTTGTTGACCCCGTAATCGAGATCACCGAAGTCGGGGCGCGACAGGATGTTGCCGTCGATATCCACCTTGATGAGACTGGACGCGGTGATCTCGTCGTACATCATTCCGTACGGGTTGATGAGGAAGGCCTCGCCGTCTCCGGGCACGCGCATCGAGATATGGTTGGCCATCATGTCCGACATCCCGTACAGGTCCACCAGTCGGTAGCAGGCGGCCAGATCCACCCGGGCCTCCCACTCCTGCGGCGAGCAGCGCTCGCGCATTGAAGCAATGACCAGTCGTCCGTCTCGCAGATATGCCGTCTCGCTCATCGTGTGCGTCCTTTCAATCGGATCCCAATGACAGATTGCTGGGTTGTCGCTTTTCGATCGACCACTTCAACAGCGCCGCGCAACGGTAGACCGCATGCGCAAACTTGCCATAGGGCAAGGTCAAAAAAAGCGCCATGACCACACCGAGATGGACCGCAAGCAGCACCGCCATCGCGCCAGTATCACGACCGGCCAGCAGGGCCAACCCGGTGAATGCCGTCATCCATAACAGCCCAATGAAGCCGCGGTCCATCGGCCGCTGCGCGGGATCGCCTTGCAGGGGATGGCGCTTGAGGTTGAGCCAGAGCAAGCCCGCGGGCCCCACCAGCAACCCCAGGCCGCCCAGAGTTCCGAGCACCACTGGCAGGCTGGTCAGCGCATAGGGCGCCTGCCAGCCGAATACGTAGTGGTACAGGGTCGCCACCGACGTGGACGCAAAGCACAGCATGAAGCCATAGAACGTGGCGTGGTGAAGATGGCGCCGGGCATGGGTGAAGCGGTCATCTTCGTTGTTGCATCCGTCGCCATGGCCGCCGTCGAGATACTTCAGGCGCAGCGCGTCATGGCCTGCTTCAGCCAGTGCCTCGCCCATCGGAACAGCTGGCCCGCCCGGTTGCACCGAACGCCAGAAGCGAGCCGCGCCCACACCAAGCGCCAGCAGCACCCAGCCAGAAACCCCGCCAAACAGGGCGACCAACAGGTTGTGCGGAAACACCGCATAGAAATTGCCGGCTAGCGGCTCATGCCACAGCGAGCCCGTGGAGGCGAGCCCCAGCAGGAGAAAGAACGACAAGCCCGCGGCCAGCGCAAGCGCCACGGTCAATCCATTGCGCCGGTACAGAGCCCCCAGCACGGCAGGAAACGCATGGTCCGCATAGGTGTCGCCACGCACCCGCGCCATGGCCTGCGGCACTGCCACAGCGAAATCGTGCGGCGGCGCGTACTGACAGGCGTGCAGACAGGCGCCGCAGTTGTGGCACAGGTTGGCCAGGTAATGAATGTCCGAGGCGCCGAATTCCAGTCGTCGGGTCATGGCTGGAAAGACTGCACAAAACCCTTCGCAATAACGGCAGGCATTGCAGATCTGCAGCACCCGGGCCACTTCGGCTTCGTGGTCGCTCAGGGCGGCCACACCTTCTGAAGGCCGCCCACCCGCCCCCAGGTGCGCGGCTTCTCGTGTCAGGGCGTCGAGCGTCGTCATGCATGCGCCCCGATGTTCAGCGCTGCTGCAGCGCAGGCGCCGGCGATCCGCCCGAAGGCCGTACCGATCGACATGCCGACCCCGGCCGTATACCCCTTGCCCAGCACATTGCCCGCCATCATCTCGCCTGCCACGAACAGATTCGGACTGGGACGCCCCCCAAAGTGCACCGCAGCGGTCTCATCGGTTTTCAATCCCAGATAGGTGAAGGTCACGCCGGGGCGTACTGCATAGGCATAGAAAGGCGGGCGGTCGATCGGCAGCGCCCAGTGCGTTTTAGCCGGCAGCAGTCCCTCGGTATGGCAGTCATCGAGTTGCGTGTGGTCGAAGGTCCCGACACGGCAAGCCGCGTTGTAATCGGCCACAGTGCGCACAAACGCGGCTTCGGGCAGCCCCAGCGCTCGCGCCAGTTCAGGCAGGCTGTCGGCCCGCGTGCCCGGGAACACCGGTGGCATGAAGCGCCCGACCGCCTTGGCATCGATCACTGACCAGGCAATTTGCCCCGGCTGCATGGCCACCAGACGGCCCCAGATGGCATAGCGCTTGGGCCAGAAATCCTCGCCCTCGTCGTAAAAGCGCTGGGCGTCGCGATTGACCACCACGCCCAGTGATACGCAGTCGATGCGGGTGCAGATGCCTCCGTCATAGAGCGGGGCGCGGGCATCGATGGCTACGCAATGGGCCTGGGTTGGATCACCGATGGCATCGGCTCCGGCGTCGAGCATGTGCCGCAGCACGACGCCCATGTTGTAGCGGGTGCCCCGGATCAGAAAATTCTCGGCAGGCCATTCGCCCGCGGCATTCTGGCCCCAGGCTTCTCGCATCCATGGGATATTGGATTCGAACCCTCCAGCCGCCAGCACACAGGTGCGAGCCGCGATGCGCTCACTGCCCACGCGTGCGGCCACAAAGCGATCGCCTTCCAGTTCAATGCCATCCACAGGGCAGTCGTAGCGTACCGCGATGCCCAGCTGCTCGGCGCTGCGGTAATAGGCATTCACCAGCGCCTTGCCCCCGCCCATGAAAAACGCGTTGGTGCGCGAGACATGCAGCGCACCCGAGAGGGCCGGTTGAAACCGCACCCCATGACGCTGCATCCAGGGTCGGCATACGGAGGAGTCGCGGATCACCCGGCGCGCCAGTGCCTCGTTCGTCTGACCGCCTGTCACCTTGAGCAGGTCCTGCCAGAATTCCTCTTCGGGGTAGGCATCAACCAGCACGTCCTGCGGCGCATCATGCATGCAGCGCAAATTGCGCACATGCATCGAATTGCCGCCGCGCCACGCGCGCGGTGCCGCTTCAAGCATGAGCACGCTCGCCCCCGCCTCACGCGCCGTCAGCGCGGCGCACAGGGCGGCATTGCCGCCTCCCACCACCAGAACGTCCACTGTTTTCATCGCACGCCGACTATAGGGCCTGAGACCATCGGAGCCAAACGCACGGTCATTCGAAGAGCCAGCGCTCGATATGGCGGGCCACGCTGAGCCCTGTCTCACCCAGCATCGGACAATGACCTGCATGTGGGATCACATGCGCCGTGGCTTGCCAGGCCGCAGCGGTATGGCGCAGTGCAGTCAGGGGTACCCACGGGTCCTCGCGCCCGCCCAGGACCAGGGTCGGCACCTGTGGGTCGATCGGCCAGGGGCTGCGACCCAGCCACTGCATGCAGGCGGAAAATGACTCGTCGCGCAATGCGGTGGCCACGCTGTGCGCCTGCGCCGCCGAAGCCCCGGGATGCAGCAGCAATTCGCGCACGGCACCCTCGTGCGGCTGGCCTTGCGGTCCGAAGCACAACCGCGGACGGCGCTCGGCCCAGGCGCGCATGAAGCGCGCGGGATGCGCTCGCGCCAGCGCCCGCAGCGGCTGCAGACCACCCTCCTGTGCGGGCGGCGCAATCATGACCAGCCCGTCCCGATAGCCTCTGGCGACCAGACCCTGGGCGATGCGCGCCCCCATTGCATGTCCGATCAGAATCCGATGGCCTGGCCAGCTGCCCAGCAAACCGTGCAGACGATCGACGTAGCGCGCCAGCGTCAACCGACGCACCTCGGATGACCAGTCAGGGCTCGGCCAGGCGGCATGCAGATCGGGCGCAAAGCAGCGCAATCCGCGCGACTCGAAATACGGCACGAGCTTGTGCGTCCAGATCCATGGGCCCAGGCAGGCGCCGTGGATGAAAACAAGCAGCGTCGGGGTCGTCATCCGCGCATCATGCCCCACGGGTGTGCACCTTGTTATGCTTGCCCATCCCGCTACGGACCACTCCCATGACCCAGGAATCGCTGTGCAGCCTTGAGGCGCTTGAACTGTCTCGCGTCATCCATCGACGGGATGCGTCGTGTCGCGAGGTCATGCAGGCTTACTTGCAGCGCATTGACCGCATCAATCCGACGGTGCGCGCGATCGTAGCGCTGCGCGATACGGCCGCGCTGCTGGCCGAATCCGACCGCTGCGATGCCGAGCTTGCGCAAGGTAACTCACGGGGATGGATGCACGGCTTTCCACACGCGGTGAAGGACCTGGAGCAAACCGCAGGCATTGCCACCACCTGGGGTTCGCCGCTTTTTCGACACAACATTCCGGCGGCTGATGGCTTGCTGGTTTCGCGCATCCGTTCAGCGGGCGCGATCATCATCGGCAAGACCAACGTGCCCGAGTGGGGCTTCGGGTCGCAGACCTACAACCCGGTCTATGGCACCACCCTCAATCCCTACGACCTGTCGCGGACCTGCGGTGGCTCAAGTGGCGGCGCGGCAGTTGCGCTGGCCCTGAACCTGCTGCCCGTCGCCGATGGCAGTGACATGGGCGGATCCTTGCGCAACCCGGCTGGCTGGTGCAACGTGTTTGGCTTTCGGCCGTCGCAGGGGCGCGTTCCCAAGTGGCCGTCGGAAGAAGTGTTTTTTGCGCAGCTGCCCACCGAAGGGCCCATGGCGCGCAACATTCCGGACCTGGCCGCCCTGCTGGCCACCATTGCCGGGCCCGATGCGCGCCAGCCGCTGGCCCTGCCTGCAGACCCGGCCCTGGCCCCGGAGCGGCTCGAACGCGACCCACAGCACTGGCGTGGTGTGCGCATTGGTTGGCTCGGCGATTTCGAGGGCCATCTGGCCACCGAACCGGGTGTGCTCGAGCTGTGCACCCGCGCACTCACCGATCTGTCTGGCCTGGGGTGTGCGGTGGAGTCCACTCCGTTGGGGTTCGACGCCGATGCACTGTGGAAGTGTTTCAACGCGCTGCGCTCGCTGCCGATTGCCGCGCGCTTTGAGCCTTATCGCAATGATCCGGCCAAGTGGGCGCAGCTCAAGCCCGAAGCGCAATGGGAATATGAACAGGGCGTCGGGCTCAGTGCCCTTCAGATCCAGCGTGCAGCCATGGTGCGCACCGCGTGGTATCAGCATGTGTTGAAACTCTTCGAGCGCTTCGATTATCTGGCCTTGCCCAGCGCGCAGTGCTTTGCCTTCGATGTGTCGCAGCACTGGCCGGCCGAGCTTGGCGGTCGGAAAATGGACACCTACCACCGCTGGATGGAGGTGATGGCGCCGGTCACCCTGGCCGGTGTGCCGGCTATCAGCGTTCCGGCCGGATTTGATGCGCGTGGTTTGCCGCTGGGGCTGCAGCTCATCGGTCGCCCCAAGGATGATCTGTCCGTGCTGCAGCTTGCCTTGGCCTACGATCGGGCCACAGGATGGGTCAGGGCCCGGCCACCGAAGGAACCCTCGGCCTGAGTCCGAGTCCGGGCCTTACGCCCGGGCGCGGCCTTCCGACACCACACTCAAGTCGTTCAGGCGGACCGACAGGGCGCCACAGAACGCATCGCCTTCACGACGCAGCAACTGAGTGATCTCAGGCACCTTCGACAGATCGGCATCGGGGCGCAAGCAGATCTGCTCGATGGCCATCGCCAGGCGCGCCGGCTCTTCGGCGTTGAAGGTCCGAAACAGGCCCTTCAAACTGTGCGCACTGCGCAGCAGACTGCTGCGCTCGCCGCTGGCTGCTGCCTGATCCACATCGCTCATCGCCTGCGGGTATTGCCGCAGGAAGGCCGCCCCGATGATGTCAACGATGTCCGGGTCCACCTGCAGGAGCAGTTGCCTGTACTGACTGCTGCCTTCGCGCCGAGCGTTGCCCTGCGCATTTTGAGATGCCCTGGCCAACGCAACGTACGCGTCGGATGCGTCCGATGCATCGGATGCCGCGGCAGGATCGGGTTTGACGGGCTGCGCTGCAAGGTCCAGGGCCTGCTTGGGCACCTTGTTGAGCACCGCCTGCAGGTCAGCGCGCCTGAACGGTTTGGCCAGGTAGTCGTCCATGCCGGCAGCAATACAGCGTTCACGGTCTCCGGCCATGGCATTGGCCGTCATGGCAATGATCCAGGCGTGATGCTCGGTGTTGCGCTCATGCTCGCGAATCCGCCGAGTGGCCTGCAACCCGTCCAGCACCGGCATCTGCACGTCCATCAAAATGGCGTCGAAGCGCCCTTCGCGCCAACGTGCGACGCCCTCCTCGCCATCTGAAGCCACTGTCACGGTATGTCCGGCCTGCCCGAGCAAGGCGACAGCCAGCTTCTGATTGATGACGTTGTCCTCAACCAGCAAGATCTGCAGCGCCTGCGCAGCGCTCGCCCCATGCGGCATCTCTGTCTTGGCGAGCGCTTCAGTACGCGGCGCCACGCTCAGGGGTGCATCGAATGTGAACGTGGAGCCCTGGCCCAGCGCACTGTCGACCCGCAGATCACCGCCCATGGCCAGTGCCAGGCGCCTGGAAATGGTCAGCCCCAGGCCGGTGCCACCATAGCGTCGTGTGATGGAGCTGTCGGCCTGGGAGAAGGCTTCAAAAATTCCCTGCAACTTGACCGGTTCAATGCCGATCCCGGTATCGACCACCTCGAATCGGATGCCAGCCTTACCCTCGCCGGCCCGATACGCGCGCACTTGCAGCCGGACCGAGCCATGCCTGGTGAATTTCAGCGCATTGCCGATCAGATTGGTCAGCACCTGCCCCACCCGCAACGGATCGCCGATCACCCGCGCAGGGACATCGTCTTCGATACTGAACTCCAGGTTCAGGCCCCGGGCTTGCGCCTGTGGCTTATAGGGGCGCAGCAACTCGGACAGCATGGGTTCGAGTTCGAAAGGCATCGACTCCATATCCATACGCCCGGCCTCGATCTTGGAGAAGTCGAGGATGTCGTTAATGATGCCCAGCAACGAATCGGCCGATGTTTTGACCAGCGACAGATGCTCATGCTGCTGCTCGGACAACGGCGTCGAGAGCACCAGTTCGCTCAGCCCGAGGATGGCATTCATGGGCGTGCGAATCTCGTGACTCATGTTGGCAAGAAATTCGCTCTTGGCGCGATTGGAGGCTTCGGCATCCAGCTTGGCCCGCACCAGCGAGCTGCGACTCGCCTCCCGTTCACGCACAAGCTCCGACAGCATTTCAGACACCGCCGTAATGTCATCACTGTCGCGCTCGATCGATGCCCGACGGGAGGCCGGCACCAGACGCAGCAGCAACCCGCGCAAGGACTCCAGTGCCTGCTGGCGACTGGCGAATTCCTCGCGCAAACGCAGGTCCAGGCGATACGCCTCGGTGACATCGTGACAGGCCAATACATACCCGGCGGGCTGCCCCTCGCCTGCTTCGATCGGCGCAAGACTGGTGTCGAGCATGCGATCGGTCTGCCGGTCTGCGGCAGCATCAGCAGACGACTGGCCCGCGTCCTTCTGGGCAGGGACCCTGAACCGACGGTGCTGCCAGCCCGCTGCATGCCTGCCGCTGATGTCAGCGCCCGGCAGCAGTTCTGCAATCGGTGCCCCCAGCAGTGCCACCGCCGGCCTGGCCAGCGTGGCGACTGCGGCCGGATTGGCATATACGACGATGCCCTGGGCATCCAGTGTCAGCACACCATCAGCTACCGCATGCAAGGTCACATCGGCCTTTTCGCGCTGCGCCTGCAAGGTGGCCGCCGTGCGACTCAGCACGTCGAATGCGCGCCGGATTTCGATGGGCGCATCAGCGTCAATCACGCGCGTCGGATCGATGCGACCGTCGCGAATTTCGGCCTCGAAGTCATCGATGCGCTTGAGGTTGCGCATCCAGCGAAAGATCGGAATGCCGATCACCGCCAAACCGAAGGCGAGACCGCCCAGGCCCAACAGCAGGGTGGCACGCAGCACATCCCAGACTTCAGCAGCGATCCGTTCGGAAGCGAAGATCAGTCTGAGCACGCCGTAGTCGCGGCCACCGGCACTGATGATCGTATTGATCGGCTCCAGACGGGCCGCCGCACGACGCACGACCCATTCAGGCGGCTGACTGTCAAAAGACATTTTCGGCGCGGCCACCTGGATGCGCCCGCCCTTCAAATCGATGAACGACGCGTTGTCGAAGGGTGAGCGTGACAAAGCCTTGCGCAAGGTCTTTTCGATCGTGTCGTAATCGCCGATCACGGCACTGTCGGCAATGGTCTGCACCATGACCTGCGACAGCGTGGTCGCTGCGGCCTCGGCGTCATCGATATGACGGGAGAACTGCATGAGCATGAACGCGGTCAGACCAACGGTCAGTGTCAGCAGCAGGCTGAGTGCGTAGAGCAAAAAGACTCGCAGACCCAGCGATCCGGGAAGGAGCGATTTGAGTCCACGAAACATGAGCGAAGACCTGTGCGGCTTTGGCGGGCGCTTAACGCAAGGACGCAGGTACGGTGCGGTAGAAAGTGCGATACGCCGAGTACTCGCGCCCGTCGGTGGCGATGAAGTTGGCATCAACAGGCAAACCAACCGCCTGCGAGGCCTTCACAAGGATATCGCGCCCCTTGGGATCCTTGTCCATATTTACGAAAGCCTGGGTCACTGCGCGGGCATCTGCCTCAGGCACATTGGTCCCCACCATCAGCGCCAGATCATGCAGTGCTTCTGAAGTCCAGATGACCCGGTAGGGTCGCCCTTCACGTTTCGAGTATCCCTCGATCAGCTGGGAATTCGCTCCGGCGGCTTTAACGCGGCCGCTGAACATCTGGCTGAATGCTGCATCCATATTGCCCGCAAAGACCGGGCGGGCATCGATGTTGCGCGACAGCAGTTGCGCATAAGGAAACTTGTAACCCACCAGCGCCTCAGGGCCAGCAAATGCCACTTCCTGGCCATTCAGATCGGACAGGTCACGCACCGACGATTCGGCAGGGACGACGATCTGGCCGCGAATCGGCGGGGCATTGCGCCGCGCGGTCACGCGCCAACCGAGCTTTTCGCGCTCCGGGCTGAACAGGTGGTTCGAAAAGACAAATTCAACCTCCTGGGCCAGCACATAAGCGGTGGTGTCGGCCGACGTGCGTCCGATTTTCAGCACCAGCTTGACCCCGCTCTTTTCGGAAACATAGTCGATGATGGGATTCCAGTATTCGGCGGTCAACTTGATGCCGTACTGGTTCACTGGCGAAAACCGATACTCCGCCGCATTGGCGGGCGAAGCCTGAACCAGACCGATGGCCACCGCCAGGGCAGCCGAGTAATTACGGATAAACGCGCGCATCAGTACACTCCGGACAAGACGATGTGGCGAGATAGTCAAAGAATGTTGTCGACCAACCCTCGCATTATGTCGCGAATGTGGCGTCGTTTGGGAGGGGCATTGACAGATGTGTTGCCTCGCCGATCGCTTCGGAGTGAAAGGCCATGGGGGCGGCCAATCCTGCGGTGACATCGCCACGGCTGGCACGCGGTTTGCATCACACGACGAGTCCTCCAGGCCCTTTCGCCCGCATCCATGGATGGGCGTTACGCACTCAGATCGGGCAACATGCCACTTTTTAGGGAGTCTCATTCATGCGTTTCCTGAACCTGCGCACCACGATCGGACGGATTGCAAGCGCGCTGTCACTCGGTGTACTGATTGCCGGCGCACCTGCGCAGGCTCAGACCGCTCTGGACGATGTGCTGGCCAAAAAGACGATCCAGATAGCGATCCCCACAGACTTCCCGCCGTACGGGTTCGTAGGCACCGATCTCAAGCCCCAGGGACTGGACGTTGATATGGCCGGTCTGATCGCAAACAAGCTCGGGGTCAAGCTTGAACTGGTCGTCGTGACCAGTGCTAATCGCATCCCGTATCTGCAGACCAAGAAAGCCGAGCTGGTGATCTCAACCTTGGGTAAGAATCCTGACCGCGAGAAGGTCATCGATTTCACGGCCGCCTACTCCCCCTTCTTTCAAGCGGTCTTTGGCCCGAAGGCCCTCGCCATCAAGGCCCCAGCCGATCTCGCAGGCAAGTCGATCGCAGTCACCCGGGGCGCCATCGAGGATCAGGAACTGACGCGCATTGCCCCGGCAGGCGCCGACATCAAGCGCTTCGAGGACAACAATGCGACGGTTTCGGCCTTCGTCTCGGGTCAGACCCAGCTGCTGGCCACCGGCGCATCGGTGGCGGGCAACATGATGGCCCGCAATCAGCAGCTGTCGGCCGAATACAAACTGCTCCTCAAGGACTCGCCCAATTTCATCGGCGTGGGCAAGGGCGAAGACAAGCTGCGTCTGCGAGTCAACGAGATCATTGCCGAGGCTAAAAAGTCAGGTGATCTGGACCGCATGGCCATGAAGTGGTTGGGTCGTCCGGCAGGCGATCTGCCCCAGTGAGCGCGGTACCCCGTCAGCACCGCTGCGCATGCAGCGGTAGTCGGACTGATCTGGGCTGATGGCCGTCGTCTTCGATTTCGGTGCAGTGCTGTCCCAGTGGCCGCTGCTCCTCAAAGGGCTGGCCTGGACGGCCGGGTTGACGGTCGTGTCGTCCGTTCTGGGGCTGGTCTTGGGGGTCGGCTGCGCCTGGGCACGCACCCGCGGCCATGCGGCCCTGCGTGCGGTGGCAGCCACGTATGTGGAGCTCATCCGCAACACCCCGTTCATCGTTCAGCTCTTCTTCATTTTCTTCGGCCTGCCTGCGCTGGGACTGAGGCTCTCGCCCGAGTGGTCTGCACTGATCGCCATGACGGTCAACCTCGGAGCCTACAGCGCAGAAATCGTGCGGGCAGGGATCGATGCCACACCGCGCGGTCAGATCGAGGCCGCCATGAGCCTTGCCCTGACACCCGCACAAACCTTCACCCGCATCGTGCTGCCGCCGGCGCTCGAGCGCGTCTGGCCTGCGATCGTCAGTCAGATCGTAATCGTCATGCTGGGTTCGGCAGTTTGCGGGCAGATCGCGACCGAAGAGTTGTCGTATGCGGCCAACCTCATTCAGTCGCGTAATTTTCGCGCGTTCGAATCGTTCATCGTCGCCACGCTGATGTACCTCGGCTTTTCAGTCGTGCTGCGTCGCGCCCTCGATTGGGCCGGGCCACGGCTGCTCTTCGCTCGCTGAGTCGCCACAGCGCTGCGCCGTTACATGGTCGAATTCTCAACCTGGGACATCCTGCGCAACCTGCTGCTTGCGGCACGCTGGACCATCGTGCTCTCGCTGATCGCTTTTGCCGGGGGCGCTCTGGTGGGTGGTGCTCTCCTGGTGCTGCGCATTGCCAGACCACGCTGGGGTGCGCGCGTGGTCAGCGCCTATGTTCAGGTGTTTCAGGGCACGCCACTGCTGATGCAACTGTTTCTGGCCTACTTCGGCCTTGCGCTCCTGGGCTGGAAAGTGTCGGCATGGACAGCCGCCGCCGCCGCACTGACCCTGTACAGCAGCGCCTTTCTAACCGAAATCTGGCGTGGCTGCGTGGCCGCCATTCCCCGTGGTCAATGGGAGGCTGCTGCGAGCCTTGCCCTGACGCTGCGTGAGCAATTGCGCTGGGTCATCCTGCCCCAGGCCTTGCGCATTGCGGTGCCGCCCACCGTGGGCTTTCTCGTGCAGGTCGTCAAAGGCACCGCTCTGGCTTCGGTGATCGGCTTCATCGAAATCACCAAGACTGGCTCCATGATCGCCAATGCCACCTTTCGGCCCTTCCTGGTCTATGGCTGCGTGGCGCTGATGTATTTCATGCTGTGCTGGCCGCTATCGGCCTGGAGCCGACGCCTTGAAAGGTCTCTGCATGCAGGCTGATTCCAACCCCACGCCGGCGATCGTGCGCATCCAGGGATTGCGCAAGCGCTTCGGTGACAACGAAGTGCTCAAGGGCATCGATCTTGAGGTCTGCGCAGGCGAAGTGGTCGCCATCATCGGGCGCAGCGGATCGGGCAAGAGCACCCTGCTTCGCTGCATCAATGGCCTGGAGACCTTCGATCTCGGCAGCATCGAGGTCGCAGGCCAGGCCCTCGCGCATCAGGACCCGAAGGCCATGCGCGCGCTACGCCAGCAAGTCGGCATGGTTTTTCAGTCGTTCAACCTGTTCCCTCATCTCAGCGCGGGACGCAACGTCATGCTGGCGCCCACGCTGGTGAAGTCCTTGTCTGCCGCCGATGCCCATGCCCGTGCGCAGCGCTGGCTGGAGCGCGTGGGTCTGGCCGAGAAATTTGACGCCTACCCCGACAAGCTGTCGGGTGGGCAGCAGCAACGGGTGGCCATCGCTCGGGCGCTGGCCATGGAGCCGGCTGTGTTGCTGTGCGATGAGATCACCTCTGCCCTGGACCCGGAACTCGTGGGCGAGGTGCTGCGCGTTGTGGAGTCGCTCGCCGCACAAGGCATGACCATGATGATGGTTACCCACGAGATGGCGTTCGCGCGCAAGGTGGCCGACCGGATTGTCTTCATGCACGCCGGGCGTATCCACGAAATGGGCCCGCCCAGCGCGGTGTTCGGGGATCCTCAAACCCCTGAGCTGCGCCAGTTCCTGTCGTCGCTGGTCAATTGAATCTCTGACGGATGATCACCACTATGAACCCCACACTCACTGCATTGCTCCAACGCCTGCTTAGACAAACAGGCACATGCCTGCTGGCGCTGTGTCTGGTGCCCTGGGTCGCACAGGCTCAGCCGCTTGAGTTTCCGGGCGGCAAACCGATCACCATCGTGATGACCTTTCCTGCCGGGTCCGGCGTGGATGTGGTGGGCCGACTGATCCAGGAGCCCCTTGGCCGCGTGCTGGGCACGCAGGTGCTGATCGACTACAAACCCGGGGCTGCCGGCAACATCGCCTCGGACTTTGTTGCACGTGCACGGCCGGACGGATACACGCTGGTCTTTGGCACGTCAGGCACCCACGCGATCAACCCGGCGCTGTATCGCAAGATGCCCTTCGACGTGGAAGCCGACTTCACCCCGGTGGCCACCCTGAACGATGTGTCCAATGTGCTCACCATCAACCCGCAGGTCATTGACGTGAAGACCGTGCAGGAGTTCATCGCGAAAGTGAAAGCCGAACCCGGCAAGTACAACTTTGCCTCCACCGGCAACGGCACCGGCACCCATCTGGCGTTTGCCGAATTCAATGCGCGGGCCGGCCTGGATCTGGTCCATGTGCCCTACAAGGGCGGGCCTGAAGCGATGCAGGCTGTCCTGCAAGGCCAGGTGTGCTGCATCATGAATCAGATCCAGACCGTGATCGGACAGTGGAAGGCAGGCAAGGTTCGCCTGCTCGGCGTCACCACACCTCAACGTGTTGCAGTGGTGCAGGACATCCCGACCATTGCCGAGTCAGGGCTGCCCGGCTTCAACAGCTATATCTGGTTCGGTTTGCTGGGCCCCAGGGGCATGGACCCGAAGGTGGTCGAGACCCTGAATGCCGCCGTGCGCAAGGTCCTCGAGATGCCGGAGGTGGCAGGCAAACTGACCGGGGCGGGCAACACGGTACGCGTGGAGTCTGCCGAGCAGTTTCGTGCCACGGTCAAAGCCGACCGTGCGCGCTGGGCTCAGGTGGTGAAACAGGCAGGCGTCACCCTCGACTGACGCCACCGGACGTCGGCACCCACCAGCGGGTGGGCTTGAGTTCAGCCTCATCGTGCGCATGCATGCGCGCCTCGTGCAGGTCCGCATCCTCAACGAACAGGTCACGCGCCACCGCAGCGGACAGGCGGGTCGCGCCTGTGGCCAGGCCAGGGATATCGCCGGCGACCGCACCGTGGCTAATGGTGCTGCCCCAGTTGAACAGATGGATGCGCGCCAGCGCCGAGGCCACTCCGGTTGGCGTACCCTCGCGGGCCTGCAACGCGAATCCGTCTGACAGATCAGGAAATCGGCCGAGTTCGCGATTGAGCGCGTTCGCGTCATGGGCACCGGCGACCGACTGATCAGCCCAGGTCCGCACATGCTGAACCAGCCCGCGCAACTCCGGCCGATCAAGCAGGTCGACATCAAATCCGGTGGCGAGGATCACCATATCGAACCGGTGCACCCCGAGTGGCGTGGTCACAGTCACGCCTTGGGCATCGGGCGCCACATCGAGCCAGGGCTCACCCAGGCGCAGCGTGAACCGATCATGTCGATCACAGCGTAAGACCGATTCAAAGGGCGGCGGCACCTGCTCTTCGAACACATGTCGATAAAAGGCGAGACGGCGCTCGGGGGGCAAGGCCGGATACCCACGGAAAAACCCTGCAAAGGAAGTCCACTTGGATTTGTTGACCTGCGGCAGCACAGCGCGGCGTGCGAACACCGTGACTGCTGCAGCACCTGATTCAAGGGCCAGACCGGCGTTGTCAAACGCCGAGGCGCCGACGCCCAGAATGCCGATCCGTGCACCCGCCAGCGTTGCGAAAGGCACCTCATCGCTTGAATGGAACACGCGAGCTCGAGCCGCTGTCCTGTCAGCATCCAGCGCATCAAAGCGCGGCCAGCGCGCGCCGCCGCTGCCTTCTCGACCCAAAGCCAGGACAAGTTTGCGCACATGCACGCGACGTGGCGCAAGGCTGCCGTGCGAATCGTCGAGCGTCACGCACACGGCCTGCGGCCCGGCCGGCTCGACGGCGAGCAGCCGAACCTGCTGCTCCACCCTCACACCGGTCATGCGGCGCACCCAGAGCAGATAGTCCCGCCAATCCAGCTTCCAGACCTTGTGCAAGGACTGCCAGGCATCGGTGCCGAAACGCGTCTCGTACCACGCGCGAAACGTCAGCGCAGGCACGCCCAGATCAGGCCCGGTCAGATGCTTGGGCGAGCGCAGCATCTCCATGCGCGCATGGGTCGCCCAGGGGCCCTCCAGACCGCTTGCGCGTGCGTCGATCACCCTCTGGTGCAACACACCCTCTTTGCGCAGCGCATAAGCCGCCGTCTGACCGCACATGCCCGCGCCCACCACCAGCACATCGAGCAGAGGTGCGCCGTCCGGGCCATCACTCGGGGGCACCCAGTTCGCAGGCGGGTAGTTCAGGCAGGCGAGGTCGTGCGCAACGCGAGCTTCCAGCGACTGCAAGGCCTGTGGATGCTCGGTGCGCTTCTCACGCAACGCGTGCGCACCGGTTGATGACGCGACCCAGCCAAGCTCGGTCGGGAAGGGGTTCGGATCAGGAGCGGCCATAATCCCGTCATTGTGCCCATGGTGCGGCACGACACGCCAACGCACTTTCGCCTGGCGCGAACGATTCGCTTCATCCCTCCATCATGTCTGCCCCCCTTCTTGATTGCTTCTACAGCCTGTCCTCGCCCTGGGCCTACCTGGGCGGCCCGCAGTTGCAGGACATCGTGCGACGCCACAAAGCCCGGCTCGTGCTGCGGCCCTACGACTTTCAGCACGTGGCGCCGCGCAATGGCGGCGTACCTCTGCGTACCCGGCCCGAGGCACGGCGCACCTACCACGCGCTCGAACTCGATCGCTGGCGACGTCATCTGGGCCTGCCGCTGAACCTCACGCCCCGGCATTACCGCCAGGATGGTCAGCCGCCCGAGTGGAACAAGCAGGCAGGATGGATGGTGATCGCCGCGCAATTGCAAGGGCTCGATGCGTTCGTGCTTTCGCATGCGCTGCTGCGTGCACTGTGGGCCGAGGAGCGTGACATTGCCGATGCGAACACGCGCATCGCGATCGCCGACGAGAACGGCTACCCCGGCGCGGCGCTGCAGGCGATGGAGCGGTCCGATACAGTGCAGTCGGCCTATGCACAGAACACTGAACAAGCGCATGCTCAGGGCGTCTTCGGTGCACCCACGATCGTGTTTGCAGGTGAGCGCTTCTGGGGACAGGATCGCTTCATGTTTCTGGACCAGGCGCTGGCACTGGCGCGCAGCGACTAAGCCTGTCGCATCACCACAGCGCAAACCGACAAGAACAGATCACGGGAGACCACCACCATGCTCAGCTCACTTCCCACCCAACGACGGTGGGCACTTGCCGCGGCCCTGGTCCTGGCTGCATCGCATCATGTCGCCCCTCTGGCCCAGACCTCCAGCGACTGGCCCAGCGGCCCGATCCGTTTCATCGTGCCTTTTCCGGCTGGCAGCGGTACCGATGTGAATGCCAGGCTCATTGGCGAGCGGCTATCGGCAGCGCTGAAAGTGCCCGTGGTGGTCGAAAACAAGCCGGGCGCCGACGGCAGCATCGCAGCCGAGGCTGCTGCCCGCAGCAAGCCCGACGGCTACACGGTCTTTGTCACCTCCAACAGCACGCATGCCTCCAATCCGGCCCTGCGCAAGAAACTGCCCTATGACCCGGTCAAGGACTTTGCACCGGTCACACTGATCGGCACGGCCCCGCTGCTGGTCCTCGTGCATCCGTCGTTGCCGATCCGCAGCACCGGCGAGCTCATTGCCTATGCCAAAGCCAACCCAGGGAAGTTGAATTTCTCGAGCGGCAGCGCCTCATCGCGGGTA
>Ga0315909_10003812_pt1 | contig 18149 bp, 12 predicted proteins | sample LakEriMetagenome_11_FD_203527 | JGI IMG/M metagenome (GOLD analysis project Ga0315909, IMG submission 203527) | Freshwater fungal communities from buoy surface, Lake Erie, Ohio, United States - Buoy 2 MA125 | ecosystem: Environmental > Aquatic > Freshwater > Lake | place: USA: Lake Erie, Ohio... | reverse complement strand
TCGCATACGCTTCAATTTGATCGTTAATTTTTTTTAAAGGTATCAAGATTTGAATTATCAATTTTTCGCAACGTGCCCCAGAGGTTTGGAAGCTTTATTGGTCGATGAACTCTCTCACAATCAAGCCAGTAAAATCATAGCAACCGATGGTGGTGTATCTTTCGAAGGCGATCTCGAAACGATGTATCGCGTCAATTTATATTCTCGAATTGCGACGCGCGTTTTATCTCGTGTAGGTCAAGGAATATATGCCACGGAAGAAGATATTTATAAAGCTACATTTAAACTTCAGTGGCCTTCATGGTTTAAAGTGAGTCAAACGATTCGTGTCAAAGTAACCGGAGTCAAATGTCCATTAAAAAGTTTGGACTTTGTCACCCTTCGTATTAAAGATGCGGTGTGTGATCGTTTTCGCGAAGAGGGTGCTTTAAGACCCTCTGTTAGTGTCAGAGATCCTGATGTGCGTATCCATGCCTATCTCACACAAAATCAATATCAACTTTATTTAGATACTTCAGGCGCACCCCTTTATCAAAGAGGTTTTCGCGACGTGAGTGTGATCGCCCCGTTACGAGAAAATTTAGCAGCAGGGATTATTATGCTATCCGGTTGGAAACCAGGCACACCCTTTTTAGATCCGATGTGTGGCAGTGGTACTTTTTTAATTGAAGCGGGAATGATGGCAGTGAACCAGCCACCTGGATTGAAACGTCACTTTGGTTTTCAACATCTCAAATCATTTGATGAAACACTTTGGAAAAAAATTGAAACAGAAGCTATTGCTAAAATGAAGCCGATTGAATTTTTAGAAATCTACGGATCGGATATGGATTTAAGAGCGGTCAGGGTCGCACGTCATAATTTAAAGGTAGCAGGATTAGAAGAAGTGGCGAAAGTGATGCAAAGTGATTTTATTAAACTGGAGCCCCCTAGATCAGAAGGTGTACTTGTAACCAATCCACCTTATGGCCAGCGTATAGGCGAGGATGAAGATTTAAAAGAAGTCTACCCCGTTTGGGCAAAGCACATGAAAAAATCCTTCGGCGGCTGGGATACTTATTTCTTAACCGCAGATCTTGAAATGCCCAAAGATATGAGATTGAAACCCTCAAAAAAAACCCCGTTATTTAACGGGGCATTAGAGTGTCGCTTATTTGAAATTAAAATGGTGGCCGGTAGCAACCGAAAACTAAAAAATTAAAGTGCGTTTAAGGCTGCTTCGTAATTCGGTTCTTCTGTGATTTCCGATACAAGCTCACTATGCAGTACCACGTTATTTTCATCGAGTACGATCACAGCGCGCGATGTTAAACCTGCCAAACTTGTGTCTTCAATCGACACACCAAAATCAGTCGCAAATTTTTTGGTATTACGGAATGTAGAAAGTGTTTGTACGTTCTCAATTTTTTCAGCGCCGCAAAAACGATTTTGCGCAAAAGGTAAATCCGCTGAAATACATAACACGACGGTGTTATTTAGTTTAGCTGCCGCTTCATTAAATTTTCTAACAGAAGTGGCACATGTCGGTGTATCCACACTTGGGAAAATATTAAGCACTTTGCGTTTACCTGCAAAATGACTTAAGCCCACATCGGCACGTGTTTTATCTGCAAGATTAAACTCAGGCGCCTTTTGTCCTTTGCTTAAAAATTGTCCACCTATGTTGACGGGACCCCCTTTGAGTGTGACTGCCATGATGTACATTCCTTAAAAAATGAGTAATAGTTGACAATATACATCAGTTATTTTTTTATGTGTAGATCAAGTACTTTTTTTATGAGTAAGCGCTAATTTTTAAGCCATTCATCCTTTAAAATAGAGTCATGTCAGAAGCCCATCCCGTCTCGTTTGTTCATTTAAGGTGTCATAGCGAATATTCCATCACCGATGGCATTGTGCGCATTGATGATTATGTGGATAAGGCATTTGAAGAAAACATGCCGGCATTAGCGCTCACGGATTTAAATAACGTGTTTGGTTTGGTGAAGTTTTATAAGAAGGCACGTGAAAAAGGAATTAAGCCTATTTTAGGTGCAGACCTTTGGATTGAAAATGAAATCAATCGTGATCAGCCTTATCGCATATTGGCACTTTGTCAAAATGACAAAGGCTACCTCGCACTCTCCGAAATTTTGACCCGTGCTTATTTAGAAAATCAATATCGCGGTCGAGCCGAAGTCAAAAAATCTTGGTTGCTTGAAAAGAACGAAGGTCTCATTATTCTCTCAGGAGGTGCTATGGGAGATGTGGGCCAAGCGATCCTCCAAGAACATACCGATATCGCGATGAATGCTATGAAAGATTGGGCGATTCATTTTAAAAATCGTTTCTATATCGAAATTCAGCGAGTTGCTGAAGGCGATGATAAAAAAAATGAAACACGTTTTATCGATCAGTCTTTAAATTTAGCACAAAGTTTAGAAATTCCTGTGGTGGCCACACAACCCATTCAATTCATGGATCAAGACGATTATCGTGCACATGAAGCAAGAACTTGTATCGCTGAAGGTTATATTATGGCAGATCACCGCCGACCTAAATTATTTTCACATGAACAGTATTTTAAAAATGAAACTGAGATGGCAGCTTTATTTAGTGACATTCCAGAGGCGTTACAAAATTCAGTAGAGATTGCAAAACGTTGTAACTTTGAATTTATCTTAGGCAAAAATTATTTACCTAATTTCCCCACACCCAACCAAGAAAAGCTCGAAGATTTTTTAATTTCAGAATCTAAAACAGGATTAGAGGTTCGCTTAAAAGAACTTTTTCCGGATGAGGTAAAACGAAACGAATTAAGAAAACAATACGACGAGCGTATTATTTTTGAAACGTCCATCATTAATCAAATGGGGTTCGCAGGCTACTTCTTAATCGTGGCTGACTTTATCAATTGGGCTAAAAATAATGGTGTGCCTGTAGGTCCTGGTCGAGGATCAGGCGCAGGGTCGTTAGTCGCTTATAGTTTAGGGATTACCGATCTTGATCCCATTCAATACCAACTTCTTTTTGAGCGTTTCTTAAATCCTGATCGTGTCTCCATGCCTGACTTTGATATCGACTTTTGCCAAGAGGGACGAGATCGTGTCATCGATTATGTGAAACAAAAATATGGTGCCGGTTCTGTTTCACAAATTGTGACCTTCGGTACGATGGCAGCACGCGCTGTGATTCGAGATGTCGGACGTGTCCTTGATCTACCCTTTAATTTTGTGGATGGCATCGCAAAATTAATCCCTATGGAATTAGGCATTACCTTACAAGATGCATTAGAAAAAGAGCCCCAACTTCAAGATCGATATAACAAAGAAGAGGAAGTGAAAGAGCTCTTTGATCTTGCATTGAGACTCGAAGGTATTGTGCGAAATGTAGGTATGCATGCAGGCGGTGTCTTAATCGCCCCTGGAAAGATTTCAAACTTCACCCCGATATATTGTCAGGCCAATGGGGATAGTTTAGTCAGTCAATTTGACAAGGATGACATTGAAGCCTTAGGTTTGGTGAAGTTCGACTTTTTAGGATTACGCACCCTTACCATTTTGGCGATGGCATTAAAGAACGCGAATGCTTTACGTGCGAGTGATCATTTACCGCCACTCGATTTAAATCATTTACCCCTTGATGATAAAACAGTTTTTCAGTTACTCAAGAACGCCAATACGACAGCCGTTTTTCAGCTTGAATCTCGCGGTATGAAAGACATGTTAAAGCAAGCGAAGCCGGATTGCTTTGAAGATATTGTGGCACTTGTAGCACTTTATCGTCCAGGCCCTATGGACTTGATCCCAGATTTTTGTAAACGTAAACACGGACAACAACGGATCGTGTATCCCCATCCATCAACGGAATCTATTCTAAAAGAAACCTACGGCATTGCTGTTTACCAAGAGCAGGTGATGCAGATCGCTCAAACAGTGGCGGGTTACTCATTAGGTGCAGCAGATTTACTTCGTCGTGCGATGGGCAAGAAAAAAGTAGAGGAGATGGATGCGCAACGCGAAGACTTTGTCGCAGGCTCTTTAAAGAACGGACTCAATGAAAGACAGGCGCGTGAACTTTTTGATTTGCTCGAGAAGTTTGCAGGTTACGGGTTTAATAAATCGCATGCAGCAGCTTACGCGATGGTGGCATACCAAACGGCGTACTTAAAAACACATTACCCCGCAGCCTTCTTAGCGGCCTCCATGTCAGCTGATATGAATAACACGGACAACATTCAAATCTTCTTTGAGGACTGCAAGCCGAATAACGTCACATTATTAGCCCCTGATATTAATCAAAGTGGTTTTGAATTTATTCCAATTAACACCAAAGAAGTGCTTTATGGATTAGGAGCGATCAAGGGTACAGGTTTAGCTGCGATCGAACTTATTTTAGAGTCTCGCGAAAAATTAGGCCCTTTTAAAAATTTATTTGATTTTTGTGCAAGACTTGATTTAAGAAAAGTGAACCGTCGCGTGGTGGAGTCTCTCATCCGCGGTGGCGCATTTGATACGTTAGATCCTAATCGAGCATCGTTACTCGCGAGTGTGAATTTAGCGATCACAGCGGCCGAACAAGGGAAAGCCAATCTAGGACAAAATAGTTTATTTGGTGAAGAGCAAACACAAAGTATTGAAATGGTCAAAGTGGAACCATGGACGCCACAACAAAAATTACAAGAAGAAAAAGCAGCGCTTGGATTTTATTTTAGTGGTCATCCATTTACTTTCTTTGAAAAGCGTGTCAGACCTTTTATCAAAACACAAATTAAAGAATTAAAACCGCAAGAACAACCTTATTTAATCGCAGGCGTCATTGTCGGGATTCGTATTCGTATGACTGCGCGTGGCAAGATGGCGATTGTCACCTTAGATGATGCGATTTCTCGAGTCGATGTCGTGGTAGGCAATGAGCTTCTCACCCAATCACAAAGATTGGTTCAAGAAGATCAACTTTTAATCGTCGAAGGAAGGGTCAGTCATGATGATTTCACAGGCGGTATTCGTGTCACTGCGCGTAAACTCTTTGATATAGCGACTGCAAGAAACCAATTCGCGCATCACTTAAAGATCTCATGTAACGGACAATCGGACGCTCATAAATTAAGAGAGATCTTAAAGCCTTATTGTGGTGCTTCCCAAAATAACCTCAAACGCTGCCGCGTTAAAATCGACTACCATAACGAAAAAGGCCATGTCGAACTCATCTTAGGGGACAGTTGGCAAGTTGATTTACATGATGAATTGATAGATGGTTTAACCCAATGGTTGAGCGAAGAAAACGTAAAAATCCTTTATAATTAACCTCCAGATTTTAAAAGTTTTAGATCTATGAAAATTAGTTACTTAGATTTTGAAAAGCCTATCTCTGAACTCGAGGCGCAAACCGAGAAGCTCAAAGAGACGCATGACAAGAACAAGAATCTTGATATTTCAAAAGAGTTATCTCAACTTGAAACCAAAACCGAAAAACTCCTTCATGAGATCTATGACAACCTCAATGCTTGGCAGATTTCCCAGGTCTCGCGTCACCCACAAAGACCTTATACCCTTGATTATATTGATAAACTTTTTGAAAGTTTTGAAGAGTTGCATGGTGATCGTGCCTTTGCAGATGATCCCGCAATTGTCGGTGGTATAGCCTCATTTGAGGGGATCCCTGTGATGGTGATTGGCCATCAAAAAGGGCGAGACGTCAAAGAAAGACAATTCCGTAACTTTGGTATGCCAAAACCTGAAGGTTATCGTAAAGCTTTACGTCTTTATAAGTTAGCTGAAAAATTTAATGTGCCCGTCGTCACTCTCATTGATACCCCAGGCGCTTATCCTGGTATTAATGCGGAAGAGCGTGGTCAATCAGAAGCGATTGCGCGTAACTTATACGTGATGGCTGAACTCAAAGTGCCTATCATCGGCATTGTCATTGGCGAAGGCGGTTCAGGGGGCGCATTGGCATTAGGTGTCGTGGATCAACTCATTATGCTCCAATTTGCAACGTATTCGGTCATTTCTCCTGAAGGTTGTGCATCTATTTTATGGAAGAGTGCAGATAAGGCATCGACCGCTGCAGAAACATTAGGCATTACGGCGACACGTTTAAAAGAGTTAGGATTGGTTGACACCATTCTTAATGAGCCTTTAGGTGGCGCACATCGCAACCCTAATGAACTCATGGAAACCGTCAGAAAGTCTTTAAAAGAGCATTTAACTAAACTCCAAAAGAAAACCCTCAAACAGCTCCTCGACTTAAGATACGAACGTCTACTTAGCTATGGCAAGTTCAAAGAAACCGCTAAGTCATAAAGTTAAAGCTTCCACTTCAAAACAGACTAAACAAGTATCCCTCCTCAATAGAGTTGAGAAGGCCTTTTTAGCATTAAATCAATCCCATAAGAAAATGAAGTCGATGACCGTTGCCTTAAGTGGGGGTATCGATTCAGTCGTACTTTTACATCTCTTATATCAACTTCAAAAGAAACATCACTTCACATTAAAAGCCTCGCATGTGCATCATGGACTAAGTAAAAACGCAGATAAATGGGTAAAGTTTTGTGAGGCATTATGTGCAACATTGTCCGTTCCCTTAGATGTTAATTACGTTAAATTGCCTCAAAAAAAGTCTCTTGGCATTGAGGGAGAGGCAAGACAACTTCGTTATGAAAAACTCCTCCAAACTAAAACCGATTTAGTGGTTTTAGCGCATCACGAAGACGACCAGGCGGAGACTTTTTTATTGCAATTAATACGTGGGGCAGGGGTCAAAGGTTTGTCAGCCATGGCGCATTTTGATGAACATCGACACCTCTGGCGACCACTCTTAAATACCTCAAGAATTGATATCGAAAGTTATGCCAAACAACATAAATTAAAGTGGATGGAGGACGAAAGTAACCAGAATATCGACTTTGATCGAAATTTCATTAGATCTAAAGTTTTACCTATATTAAAGAATAGGTTTAGTCATATTATTAAAGTGATTTCTAGATCATCTTCACACTTGGCAGAAGCGCAAAGTTTACTGGATGATTTAGCAAAAATGGATTTAAAAAGTTATTTAAAATCAGATAAATATAAACATAAACTTCAAGTAAAAACTTTAAATAAATTGTCTCTTTCTAGAGCTAAAAATGTCTTACGTTATTGGCTAGAATTAAATGATCAAATGATGCCCACAAAACACCTTTTAGACGAACTTTTAAGACAAGTTTTAACGGCTAAAAAAGATGCAGATTTAAAAATTGATCTCTCCAAAGCATTTGAAATTCGTCGCTATCAAAATGAGATTTTTATCGTTCCAAAAAAGCAACACAATCAAAAAAATTATGAAATGATTTGGAAGGGTGAATCAGAAATGATTTTGCCTAATGGACAGAAATTATTATTTAAAAAAGTAAAAGGCAAGGGTATCAATTTAAAATTTTTGAAGGATAAAAAATTAATAATTAGAAACCGACAAGGCGGAGAATTTTTTAAACCGGATTCCAAAAGGCCTACTAAAAAAATTAAACAAATCCTCCAAGAATCAGATTTGCCCCCTTGGGAGAGGCAAAATTTACCTTTGATTTTTGTTGGGAATGATTTGGCTTTTGTCCCTAACTTTGGTATCGATGTTAAGTTTCAAACCAAGCCCAAAGAAGTCGGTTTAGAAGTCATTTTATAGCTTTATAAAAATCGTTGTTTTTTTACAACATAATTCGCTCATAGTAGGCATTTTAGCAACACATTAACTTATTGATTTTTCTCGTATTTTTTACATTAAATTGGGGGGCTTTCTTCGGGAAGTTTTCCTATGCATTTTTAGCACCCGAGACATTGAATTTCATTAAAAACCTCATTAAAGTCGCATCATCTTCAATAAGAATGGATCTAGACCTCATGAAACTCAAACTATCTGCAATCGTTGCTCTAGCCTTGGCTTCCTCAGCATCACTCGGTGCTGCTGAAAAATTAACGACAGGCACCATCAATGTGATAAGTACCACACCGCTTCCGTCGATTGGCTTACCGCTTAATATTATTCCAGCAAATATCCAAATATTTGACAGCAAAGATCTTCGTAATCAACCGGGTGTGACCTTTGCGGATCAGCTCATTAATAATGCGCAAGGCGTGACATTCAGTGAAACGCAAGGTAATCCTTGGCAACCCGATGTCATGTTTAGAGGGTTTTCAGCATCCCCTCTTGCAGGTACACCACAAGGTATGTCGGTTTATGTGGATGGCGTGAAAGTCAATGAGGCTTTTGGTGATACTGTGCATTGGGATCTGATACCTAATTTTGCGATTCAAAATATGCAGGTTGTGCCTGGTTCGAATCCAGTCTATGGCATGAATACGCTTGGCGGTGCAATTGCAATTCAAACCAAAGATGGCCGAAATAATCGTGGCGCAGCGCTTGAGGTTGAAGGCGGTTCTTGGGGAAGAAAAAGAGCACTTGCGCAATTTGGCGGCGTTTCAAAAGATGGCTCCGTCGACTATTTCTTTGGCGCACAAAATATTGACGAAGACGGCTGGAGAAAACATTCACCGACCCATATTAATCAAACCTTCGGTAAGATCGGTTGGCAGAATGAGAGCTCAAAATTAGATTTGAGTTATATTGGCGCTTACAACAATATGATCGGGAATGGTTTAACACCGATTGACATGTTAGGAAGTGATCGCACGGGCGTTCATACAACACCTGATCAAACCAAGAATTACTTAAATCATTTTGCATTAAATGGGGCGCACTGGCTTAGTAAGGATGTGATGTTGAGTGGTAACACATACTACCGAACTTCAAATCGTAAAACGCTTAATGGCGATGCCAATGATGATTTTAAAACATACGATTCAGCTGAAAGCGCACTTCCTAATGGCGGTCCTGGAGCTGGTGGTGTAGATGAAAATTACCGATGCGTTCCAAGAGGAGCAGATTCTCTAGGAGAGGATTATGATAAAGAGGCTTGTGCACCAGGTATCTTGAATCGTTCAAGAATCAAGCAACGCAATCTTGGATTTAATCTTCAGGCTGCCTTTAATCAAGACGTTTGGGGTAAGAAGAATCAGCTCATCACAGGTTTAGGTTATGATCTTGCAAGAACAAAACTTACCCAAACAGAACAGATCAGTGAAGTTTCTACCTCTGGTAGTGGTACATTAATTTATCCAGGCACTTGGTTCGATTCTGCGAGACGCCCTATTAATCTAGACGAAGAAGTCGAGCTCGACGTGTTGTTGGGTGGTCGATCAAGAACAGCGAGCCTTTTTGCAACGGACACCATATCGTTAAACGCTCAGTGGCATCTCACAGCGAGTGCTCGTTATAACCATACCAAGGTCAGAAATCGTGATCATTTAAGAAGTGGCGATGATAGCCTCACAGGAGATCATAACTTTAATCGTGTGAATCCATCTCTTGGCTTAACGTTCACACCGAATGACAACCTCAGTGTATTTGGTAGCTATAGCGAGTCCAATAGAGCGCCAACCTCCATCGAGTTAGGTTGTGCCAACCCTGCAAGACCTTGTAAATTACCTAATGCGATGGCATCTGATCCACCGTTGGATCAAGTGGTTGCCAAGACCTATGAGGGTGGTCTTCGAGGTAAACTCACCGAGAGCTTAAAATGGAATGCTTCCATCTATCGCACGATGAATCATGATGATATTCATTTTATAAATTCAAGTACGAATTCAGGCGCACTTGGTTATTTTGATAATGTGGGTCGCACCAAACGTCAAGGCTTTGACTTAGGACTGAATGGTACGATCGATAAATTCTTCTTTAGAGCGGGCTATAGCTTTATCTCAGCCAAGTATGATTCTGATATTCAGTTGCTGAATGAAATTAATTCAACCAATGATGATGACGTGGTGAATGTCCGTAAAGGAAATTATTTAGCAGGTATTCCAAAACATCAATTTAAACTTCGTGCGCAGTATGAGATTCTGCCTAAATGGTTCGTGGGAACGAACGTCGTTTATTACTCAAGTCAGTTTGTTCATGGCAATGAAAACAATGCCCACAATAGTAATACGACCGGCAGTGAATGTAATGACAGTGCAGACGGCCATGAGAAATGTTACGGTAAATTAAGTGGCTACACCGTAGTCAACCTTGATACACAGTATGATGCGGGACAAGGTTGGAAACTGTTTGCGAAAGCCGTCAATATCTTTGATAAAGAGTACTATTCTGGTGGTCGTTTAGCTGAGACCTATTTTTCTCCAACAGGTACTTGGAGTACTGAGGATAGAGGCGTCACTGGCGTTGTGCCAGGCGCACCTCGCGCGGCTTGGGTCGGTGTTCGTTATGAGTTCGGTGGTGCACCAGAAGCTAAGTAATTTTAGTTTAAGAAAATAAAAAAGGGAGCTTCTAGCTCCCTTTTTTTATAGCTGATATTTTTATTTCTTCACCATTCTTAAGAAGTAATAAAAGGTACCTAATAAAGGTATCCCAAAATTAGCCACAACAAACTTTTTCATGGAGTCATGTTTCAGAAGCGCAACATCATGAAGTTTCATGAGAAGTAGCATCCAAGAGAGAACCAGCATAAAAAGAATCATTAAAAAGAGGTAGCCGTAATCGTCAGTCTTCATATGAATGATATAGAAGATGAATGAGGCTGCGATATTGAAATTCCAAAGAAGAAATAGATTGGTAACGCGATCCATTTCATCATCGAGATTGATAGCTTCTTTCGCTGGTGCTTGATTTAAAGGGCTAGGTTTAACCTTTTCATTTAAATCAGATCCACAGTGATCACAAAAGTTAGCAAAATCTCCTTTGATTTTATGTCCGCATTGATAGCAAATCATTGTTTTTTTATTTCAAGCTTTTAAAAAAAAGCTATCCTAAATCTCAAGTCCGAAAAGAATCCATGAATTCATCCTTAAATAATTTGGGAAGTTTTCCTGATATGCTTTTAATAAATGTACGACACAATAGACCCTGAATTAAGAAGGAATTACCTTTGAGCTTAAAGCTTAGACTTATTTTAATTATCAATGCGGTATTGCTTCTGATATTGGCCCTGGGATCGATTTTAGCGATCGATACAGCTAAAAAAAATGTGCGGGCAGAGGTTGCCTCCTCTGAAAAACTCACCCTTTATTTATTCGAAATCGGTGTGTTAAAGAACCCTAAGTATTATTCGATCGAGAGTGAGTATAAGCCGCTTAATTTGCAGAGTTTGGTGCATATGCGGCATCTTAAGATTGAGTTTTATAACTTAGAGGGTAAATTGGTGGAGAGTAACATCTCAGAATCACGCATGCAGACGACGGATCAAGCACCCTCTTGGTTTGTGAATTTTATGGGGCTTATCTCGGAGCCATGGGAACCGAAACGCTTGCCTGTCGAAATATTAGGGCAAGCGAAGGGTGCGATTATTATTACGCCTGACCCTAGTTATGAGTTTGGCGAGATCTGGAATCAATTGACCGGGATTTTTTATTTAGCAGGAACCTTCTTTATCTTAACGAATATTTTAGTAGCTTGGATTGTGTTTCGCGCTTTAAGTCCTGTTGAATTTATTTTGAAGGCTTTAACGGAATTGGAATTAGGAAACCTAAAAGTCAAAATGCCTTATTTAAAAACGTCTGAATTATCGGCGATCAGTTCTAAATTTAATCACATGGTGAAAACGTTAAGGCTTAGCATTGAACAAAATCATCGGCTCACACAAAAGCTTATTCGCGTTCAAGAAGAAGAGAAAAAAAGCTTAGCACGAGATCTTCATGATGAATTTGGACAATCTTTAACTGCGATTCATGCAGACGCAGCTGTTTTAAAAACACTTGCAAATAAAGAATATCCAAAAATTAAGCCATCAGCGCATGCGATATCAGACTTATCCAAACATCTGATGAATCTTGTGGGCGGTATGCTAAATCGTTTAAAACTGGGCGTATTAAATGAATTAGGTTTGGAAGAAGGTTTGATCGACTTAATCGATACCTGGAAATTAAGACATCTAAAAATAAATCTTCAGTATCAAGTCAATTTAAAGGGCTTACCTAAAACGAATGAAATAATCTCCATCACTACTTATCGGATTATTCAAGAGTGTTTAACGAATATTTCACGTCATGCCAAAGCTAAACATGTAGAGATTGAAATTCAAATGATTAAAAAAAATGGTGCTTCCAAAATGATAGACATTCATGTGAAAGATGATGGTGTAGGGCTTTCTAAATCGCATCGTGATGGCTTTGGTTTATCCGGTATGCGAGAACGCATTCACGAAGTGAATGGCAGCATTAAAATTATGAGTGAAGTGAATCAAGGTGTTTCGCTTCATATTCAACTCCCATTAAAAAAAATTCAAAAATAAATGAGTAAAAAAGTCACCATTGTTTTAGTCGATGATCACGCGGTGGTGCGAGCAGGGGTGAGACGTCTTCTTGAGCAAGAACCCTTATTCGATGTGATAGGTGAGGCTGAAAGTGGAGAGAAGGCATATCACATGTTCGGAGAATTAAAGCCTGATGTGATGGTGATGGATTTATCAATGCCCGGTATGGGGGGATTAGAAGCGATACGAAGGATTTTGATGCGTCATGAGCGCGCTCGGATTTTGGTACTCACCATGCATGAGGATCTATCCTTCGCTAATCAGGCATTGAAATTAGGGGCGAAGGGTTATCTCATTAAAAATACCTTAGGTGACGACCTAGTGAAATCCATTCAAACGGTCTCAAGAGGTGAAGTATTTCTAAGTGATGAGATTGCCAAAAAGATGGCCATGCAATCGATATCGGGCGAACAAGACCCTATCCATGAACTCTCAGCACGTGAATTTGAAATTTTTAGATTATTGGCCGAAGGGCTTGAGATTGATGCGATCGCGACCACCCTTAATATTAGCTCTAAGACGGTATCCAATTATCAAACCATGATCAAACAAAAACTCAATATTAATACACCGGTCGAGCTCATTCGTTATGCGATTAAGGCAGGCGTCATTAAAAATTAGATTTTTTCGGGAAGAATTCTTAAATTTTATTGGGAGTATTAACCCATTCATCATTCATGCTTAATTGATAAAGTGGAGCTGTCTTAACTTTAGCCATAAAGTTTATTTTTAAGAGACGGCACTCGACTCCACGGGTGAAGGGGTTTTTAAGGGATTCTTTTTAGAGTCCCTTTTTTTATGGTTTAAGACAAATTAGGCACCTTTCCTCATGATATGATTTTACCTATGAAGATTGGAACTCCCTTATCGCCAAATGCCACACGTGTCATGCTTCTTGGCAGTGGTGAACTCGGTAAAGAAGTGATTATTGCTTTGCAGCGTTTAGGTGTGGAAGTCATTGCAGTCGATCGATACGAGAACGCACCCGGACACCAAGTCGCTCACAGATCTCATGTCATTGATATGACCAATAGTGAAGTGCTTCTTAATCTCGTTAAATCAGAAAAACCTCAGTACATTGTTCCCGAAATTGAAGCTATTAATACTGATGTATTAGCGCAAATTGAAAAGAGTGGGGATGCGATTGTGATTCCTACGGTTAAAGCAGTTCAACTCACCATGAATCGAGAAGGCATTCGTGATTTAGCCGCCAACCAATTAAAACTTCCTACCTCTCCGTTTGCATTTGCTAAAAGTTTAGAGGAATTACAAAAAGCCATTGATGATGGGATTGGTTATCCATGTTTTGTGAAACCAACCATGTCATCATCCGGCAAAGGACAATCTCGCATTATAGATGCATCAAAAGTGAAAGACGCATGGGATTATGCAGCCTCCGCAGGTCGTGTCAATAAAGGTGTCGTTATTGTCGAAGGACAGATTGATTTTGATTATGAAATTACACTTCTCACGGTTCGTGCCAAAAATGAAAAGGGTGACATCGAAACTTTCTTTTGTGAGCCTATTGGGCATAAACAAGAACAAGGTGATTATGTAGAGAGTTGGCAACCACAGCCCATGCATGAAGTAGCTTTAAAAAAAGCACGCGATATTGCTAAAAAGATTACCGATGCCTTAGGTGGCCTAGGTTTATTTGGTGTGGAGCTCTTTGTAAAAAATGATCAAGTGTGGTTTTCAGAGGTGAGTCCAAGGCCTCATGATACGGGTATGGTCACCATGGCAAGCCAACGTCAGAATGAATTTGAACTACATGCGCGTGCGATTCTAGGATTGCCTGTGAATACAAGCTTATCAAGACCTTCCGCGAGCGCTGTGATTTATGGGAACCATGATGCGGATGGTATTCATTTTGAACATATCGATAAAGCATTAAGCGTTCCAGAATCTGATGTAAGACTATTTGGAAAGCCTACTTCATTTAAACGTCGTCGCATGGGTGTGGCATTGGCATCTGCTGACAATATAAGCGAGGCAAGAAATAGAGCCCAAAAAGCTTCATCCCTCGTTAAAACCTCCGTTTAATTTTTAATGACTGAATCTTCAGTGTCACAACCTCAATCTCTTTATGATTTATTAGGCGGTGAGCCTGATGCGACAAATCAAATTCGAGAAATTGTGGAAGCTTTTTATGATGTGATGGAGTCAGATGAAAAAGCGAAAACCATTCGCTTAATGCATCCGGAAGACTTAACCTCTTCTCGTGAAAAACTTTTTATGTTTTTGGTAGGTTGGACAGGTGGACCCCAGCTATATATTGAGCGCTATGGACATCCCTTTTTAAGACGTCGTCATCTACCGTTTAAGATAGGGGAGGAAGAACGTGATCAATGGATTTATTGTATGACGAAGGGTATGCTTCATTTAAAAATGGATGAGACAAAGATCAAAGCGCTTCTGAATGCGCTTTATCCTATCGCTGACTTTATGCGAAATCAGTAAATTGTATTAAACGCGCGCTTTACGCTTTGCGCTGTCTGGTTTTGAATCAGAGGCTCTAAAGGTTCTAATCGTCGATGGTTTTTTAGCAGATATTTTTGGAGCTGATTCACGTTTAGGAGCATGTTTTCGATCAGTGGTTTTGCGATTACTAGTTTTTCTGTCACTTTGTTTTCTGTCATTTACTTTTCTATCACCGAATGATTTTTTTTCACCAAAAGGCATTTTATCGCCAAATGTTTTTTTATCATTATCTGATCTACTAAAGCTAGGTTTTTTATCAGATGTTTTTCCAAATAATCTTTTCTCAACAGCTTTTTTCTCAAAAGGGCTTCGAGGTGTACGAGGCTCAAAATCACGTCTTGGTGAATCATTAGACCCAAATTCTTTTCTAGGAGGTTTTTTGTCACTAATTGATGATCGATCTCCAAATGATTTTTTGTCTCCAAAGGATTTCTTATCCCCGAATGATTTTCGGTCGCTTGCTTTTCTATCCCCAAATGATTTTTTTTCACCAAAAGGTTTTCTATCTGAAAAAGATTTTCTGTCATTGGAATTGCGTTTACCGCCACGAGATTTAGACTTTCTTTCTTCACCTAATTGATCGCGTGATTGTAGTTTAGGCTCAAAACCTGCCATCACTTTTGCTTCAATCTTATGCCCCGTATATTTTTCAATATCACGTAAGGCTTTGCCATCCATGGGGGCCACAAATGAAATCGCGACACCTTCTTTTTTAGCTCTGCCTGTACGACCAATACGATGGACATAATCTTCTGCAAATTTAGGAAGATCATAATTAATGACGTGTGTAATACCATCGACGTCAATGCCTCGCGCTGCAACGTCGGTTGCCACTAATACACTGATATCGTTATGTCGAAATTTTGTGAGGGTTCGGTTTCTAGCACCTTGTGTCATATCCCCATGAAGTGCCCCTGTTTTATGACCTGCGTTATAAAGTTCATCAGCTAATAAATCGGCATGACGTTTAGTAGATGTGAAGATAATTGTTTGTTTAACGCCCGGTTGAATAAGTAAATGCTCCAGGAGTTTATTTTTATGATTTAAGTTATCGACGAAATACATATGTTGCGTAATGTTCTCGTGCTTATCTTTAGCGTGTGAGATCTCAATCGTTTTAGGATTGTGAAGAAGATCTTTAGCGATCTTACTAATTTGACCATCTAGGGTGGCTGAAAATAATAAAGTTTGATGTTTCGTATGAATCGCGGCACAGATTTTTTTCACATCAGGCATAAAGCCCATATCAAGCATACGATCCGCTTCATCTAAAACGAGTATTTGTAAACGTGATAGATTAATTCGACCGCGTTCCATATGATCTAGAAGCCTGCCAGGGGTTGCGATCAAAATATCTAAAGGTTGAGAGAGTAATTTATTCTGTAATGGATAAGGCATGCCACCGACGATACTGGTAGTTTTAGCTTTAATAAAGGTGCCGTACTTACGTGACGCTTCATTGACTTGGGCTGCTAATTCGCGAGTGGGCGTGAGTACTAAAATACGTGGGCCACGTTCTTTGATCGGATGTGGTGTCGCTAATAAATTCAATGCGGGCAAAATAAATGCGGCTGTTTTGCCTGTACCAGTTTGAGCAGATGCCATTAAATCATGGCCTTCTAAGATCACAGGAATGGCTTTTTCTTGAATAGGGGTGGGGTTTTTATAACCTACGCTATGAAGCGCTCGAAGAATTTGTGGGTCGAGCTTTAGTGAATCAAAAGACAATGTCGTACTCCTTAAAAAGGGTTAGGTGCATTTAATCTTTTAAAAAATTCAAAACTTCCAATCACTAGATTTAAACGCTGGCTGTGTTACTTGATGTGAGTGCGCAGTATATAGATAAATCCATGAATATCAAAGCTTAATTTCCTCATAATATGCTAGAATTCGGCCTCAATTCAATTTTGGTCACACTTTTTATGTCACGCAATTTAAGAAACATCGCCATCATCGCCCACGTGGACCATGGCAAAACTACCCTCGTCGATAAACTTCTCCAACAATCAGGTACCTTCGCACAACATCAGCAAGTCGCTGAACGTGTGATGGATTCCAACGATATTGAAAAAGAGCGTGGCATCACCATCTTAGCTAAAAATACAGCGGTGAATTTTGAAGGTACACATATTAATATTGTAGACACCCCTGGACACGCTGACTTCGGTGGCGAAGTGGAACGCGTTTTAGGTATGGTAGATGGTGTGGTGTTATTAGTTGATGCTGTGGAAGGCCCGATGCCACAAACACGTTTTGTGACTAAGAAAGCATTGGCACTCGGTTTAAAACCGATTGTGGTGATTAATAAAGTGGACCGCCCAGGTGCACGCCCTGATTGGGTGATTAACCATACCTTTGATTTATTCGCGAACTTAGGGGCCACCGATGAGCAGTTAGATTTCCCTATTGTGTATGCGTCGGCATTGAATGGTTTTGCGACACTTGATCTAAACCAAAAATCAGACACCATGAAGCCTTTGTTTGAGACCGTGTTAAAGCATGTGAGTCCTCCAGAAGGTAGTCGCGATAACCCATTACAGCTCCAAATTTCAGCGCTCGATTATTCAACCTATACTGGCCGTCTAGGTGTGGGTAAAGTCAAAAACGGTGTGATCAAATCAGGTCAACCAGTCGTTGTCATGCATGGCGACAAGCAAGTGTCTCAAGGCCGCATCAATCAAGTATTGGGCTTTAAAGGGCTGGAACGTATTCCGGTTGAAGAAGCGGAAGCGGGTGACATTGTAATCATTTCAGGTATTGAGGAAATCGGTATTGGTGTCACGATTGCGGATCCTAATAATCCGGTAGGCCTTCCCATTATGGCAGTGGATGAGCCAACACTCACCATGGACTTTATGGTCAACACATCTCCCTTAGCTGGTACCGAAGGTAAGTTTGTCACAAGCCGACAAATTAGGGATCGTTTAACAAAAGAATTGTTAGTGAATGTGGCATTGCGTGTGGAAGACACACAAGATGCGGATGTATTCCGTGTATCAGGCCGTGGCGAATTACATCTCACGATTTTATTAGAAAATATGCGTCGCGAAGGTTTCGAGATGGCAGTTGGTAAGCCACGCGTTGTCTATCGTGAAATCAATGGTCAAAAGTGTGAGCCTTATGAAGTCTTAACCGTTGACTTAGAGGATGACACACAAGGTGCCGTCATGGAAGAATTAGGACGTCGTCGTGGCGAAGTGCAAAATATGGAGTCTGACGGTAATGGCCGTACACGCTTGGAATATAAGATCCCTGCACGTGGGCTTATTGGTTTCCAGGGCGAATTCATGACCATGACCAAAGGTACAGGGCTCATGTCTCATGTCTTTGACGAATACGCGCCTGT
>Ga0315909_10003810_pt1 | contig 18150 bp, 28 predicted proteins | sample LakEriMetagenome_11_FD_203527 | JGI IMG/M metagenome (GOLD analysis project Ga0315909, IMG submission 203527) | Freshwater fungal communities from buoy surface, Lake Erie, Ohio, United States - Buoy 2 MA125 | ecosystem: Environmental > Aquatic > Freshwater > Lake | place: USA: Lake Erie, Ohio... | reverse complement strand
CTGGATGGGTAGAAGAAATGCTAATAGAAACTGTGAATGCTAAAGCAGACACAGGTGTAGTAGTTCATAAACGAAAAGGCAAATCAGATGTTGGACAGTGGTACGCCACATTAACATTTGAAATGTATACTCAACTACTCATCCAAGCAGGATACAAGTAAATTGAAATTCCCCATTAAAGATGTGTTACTTTACTACAAAGGTAAAGTACCACGTGATGGTTTTGGTTGGAAGAAAATGAAATGTTGCTTCCACGATGACAGTCACGCATCAGGACAAGTAAACTTTAATGATGAATACTATATGTGCTTTGCTTGTGGTATCAAAGGTGATGCAATAGACTTAATTAAATACAAAGAAGGGTTAGATTATGCCAAGGCTGTCGAGTTCGCAGAAACAATTCTTAATCAGAGCGGCACAGACCTACGCAAAACACGTAGACAAAGCGTCAAGTTATTTGGCAGAGAGAGGACTGTCCCTAGAGGAAGTAAGTCCATTCCATCTGGGCGTCGTGGAAGAGACACTACCAGGTCATGAGCAATACAAAGGTAGATTAAGCATTCCATACATGACAAGAAGTGGTGTCGTAGACATACGCTTCAGGTCATTAGATAACTCAGAACCAAAATATCTTGGACTAACAGGTGCTGAAACAACATTGTTTAATGTCAATGCTTTATTCACTGCAGATAAATACTTATGTGTATGTGAAGGAGAGATGGACACAATAACAATGGCTGCTAAGACTGACCATCCAACAATTGGTGCACCAGGTGCAGCCAGTTGGAAACAGCACTACACCAGAATCTTAGAAGACTTTGATGTAGTACTGGTACTTGCAGATGGTGATGAAGCAGGATTAGAGTTTGGAAAAAGAATACAAAGAACAAGTGCAAATGTACGAATAGTACAGATGCCAGACGGAGAGGATGTAAATAGTGTCGTCAGAAAACAAGGACCAGAGTATATTAACAACCATGTTAGAGATGCCTTGGGAAGTTAATAAAAGTATCTATGACCTTATGAGTGTAGATACTGATATGTACATAAAACCAAAAGTAGATACTGATGAAATCATTGGTATCAATATGTACAAAGCATTAAAAGATATCTACACAAAGGTTCGTGATGATAAAGAAGAAGGACTACGATGGCTAGATGAACTGGGTAGAATGATTGTGATAGGCACATTAGACCCAAGCAATGCCAAAGACTTTGTGCACGAAAGTATGGTAGATGAGCACATGAGAAACCTTGACGCAGAACTAGAGGAATTAGGTAAAGAACTTGGATAACATAGAAGACTTTAAGTTCCAATCAATCGCCATATATAACGAAGCATGGGAACTATTAGTTAAAAAACAATTAGACTATGGTCCAAAGAACATTGCATCCGCACCAGGAGGGGCTTTAAATGGGCTACTGGTGCGTATGCATGACAAGATGGCAAGACTTAATCACTTAATCTATGAGGTTAAAGACACGCCAAAGAATGAGCCAATAGAAGATTCATTCATAGACCTGTTAAACTATTCAGCAATTGCCCTTATGGTGCTTCGTGGCAAATGGTCAGGAGTTCCTAGTCAACAAGACTAAAACTGACAACAAGAAAAATAATGAAACACAACTACATAGAAGACTACGAATCTCTTGTTGGCTATATATCAAATGAATATGCTAAACGATATCGGATGGTTGACCGACAAGATATAAGGCAAGAACTTTGGTTATGGTTTGCATCAAGACCTAACAAAGTAAAAGACTGGTATGAAAACTATCAACAAAAAGACAGAGACAAGTTAATAGGTAGGTCTCTTAGAAATGCTGCATTAAAGTTTTGTACAAAAGAGAAAGCCAAATCTGCAGGCTATGAAGTACAAGACAATTTTTATTATGAACCCCAAATCATAGAGGAATTTTTACCGTACATTCTTACTGACTCCTACATGTTACCTATCGGTGTTAACGATGTTAACTATAAACCAGATAGGAATGCTGTTGCTGAAAGCAACACATGGTTAGCAGTCAGAGCAGATATATCAACAGCATATGAAGCATTAGAAGAACGTCATCAAAATGTTTTAAGATTAAGATTTACTTCACTTAATACAACATTAGAAGATGTTGGTGCTGAATTACAAATCAGTGCCGATGCTGCACGTAAACGTGTAGATAGAGCAGTACGTGCCATCATAGATGAACTTGGTGGTAAAAGACCATATGTGGAAACAGACTATGGCGTCTAAAAAGAAACCAAAAGGTGAAGATTACAGAGGTATACCAACACCTGTATGTCCTAATTGTCAAAGTAATTGGTTCCGTATGACAGTTATGTTTGATGAAATAGGTTACATGCCAAGTGCTTATGCACTTGAAGATGCTGAATGTTTCAGATGTGGTGCACTAATTACACCAGCCACACCATTAGATAGGGAACCATTTCCACCATGTAAAATCTGCCAAGAAGAAGAAGGTTTGATTGATGGTTACTGTTGGGATTGCGACCCATTAGATGAAGATTTCATAGGAGAATAATGGGAACTAAAAGTAATTGGGATATAGATTTAAGATACGGACAAATAGGTGAAAAGTATGTTGAAAACCTTTTAACAAATGTTGAAACTGTTGAAGTTAAAAGAGATAAACGTTGGATAGAAACAGGTAACATTTACATAGAAACACAATGCTGGTCAGATAAAAGAAAAATATGGTACAAGTCTGGCTTAACAACAAGTAAAGCCACACATTGGGCTTACGTTGTTGAAGACTTTGTTGTTATGGTTCCAACAGAACATCTTAAAAAAGTTGTTGAAAAATACGGTAGAATAATAGAAATGAGAAGACCAGAATATTCTACTAAAGGATACCTAATTACTATAGAAGATATATTTAAACGCAAATGAACGACATAGAGAATTACATACAGAAAATAAATGATGCTAAGATTAATGAAGAAGAAGATGAGTGGACTAAAGGTTTCAATAGTGGACTTGAGTGGGCTATCAGAATATTAAAAAAAGATAAGACTGCTTACTAAAACAAAAAAAGGACCGTGCAGATGGGGCTGCACGGTCCTTTTCCTATTCCTTATTCAGTTGTGTGTTTGGCTACCTTACCGCAGTGATACCACGGTTGCCAGCCACGTTCAGCATATAACATAACAGCACGTTTGTGCTGTTCTGTTCTGCTTGCTATGGCAGGGTCTCCTGTCCCACCAACTGATTTCCAGGTAGGTAAATCAAATTGGTAAAGACCCCTATATTTTCCTGTTCTTGATACTGCATTGGTTCTATTGCTTGACTCGCACATCCTCAACGCTGCCCATTGTTCAGGCGTTGGAGTTGGATGTTGCATAGCCAAAGCAAATATTGCCTCAACTAGCATTCATCTCCAGTGATAGTAGGGTTACTTATCATCCTCACTGTTCAATGTGACCTTAAACAAAGTCCACATAGCCAGGGCACCCAAGCAACATATACCTACTACGTTCCTAGTTTCTCCTGGAGGGAGGACAATCCATGCTATCAAAAGACCTGTCAACGTGAAGGCTTCCCCAGCCCACGCATCAAGATGTTTCAAGATAAATTTAAAAACTCTCATTACTTTATTCTCCTTGGGGTGGCTAATTGTGTTACTATTACAGCACCGAGTACCACCTGTTGGGCTTGTTCTCTTTCTTCAGGTGTAAACTCGGTACCAAGATTGGTTGCAAATTCTGCAGCAGCAGTAATTTGTTCACCTACAAATTCGGTGGCAGCAAGAACTGCTTCGCCACCAGGAATGGATTCAAATGCAGCAGTTATGGTTTCAGATATTTCTTGGAATGTTTCTTGCAATGACTCTAATGAAAGTTCTGGAAGAAATTCAAGCAGTTGTAGAACTTCGTCAGTGGCAGAAGGACTTAAAGGTTCTTCAGAAACATTTTCCAAAGAAGGTAAGTCGTTCTCCAAAGAAGAAGGGAAGTCGTTAAATGACTCATCAACAACTTCTTCTAAAGTATCTTGAACATCTGGAGTTGGAAGTTCAGACGGCTGTAAAAACTCTTCAGAAGGTACAGGGTCTGGCTCGTTTGGCTCTTGAACTGGACCAACTGGAACCGTTGGACTTTCTGTTGGCGTCGGAGTATCAGACGGTGACGGAGAAGGAGAAGAAGGCTCAGGCGTTGGCTCAGGAGTTGGCGAAGATGAAGTCTGAGTTGGGGTTGGACTAGGTGTCAGAGTTTCAGTTGGCGAAGGGCTTGGCTCTGGTGTCGGGGATATCAATGTTGGTGATGGGCTTGGCATACTTACTGTTAAATTGGTAGACAACAGATAAGAACCAGTAGGAAGTGCATTACAGCACATATAGGCATAAGAGGTTGCACGAATGAAATATTCACCAGCCGTTAAAGGCATAGTGATAATGGATGCTAGCACATTGCTAGCACTATGTGCACCATCATCATTAGCAGCAAGTTTAAAAACACCTTGCCATACTTCAATCCAAGAATCAATAAACCCAGGATTAGTTTGAGGAGTACCAGTAACAGTGCTGATAGTTGCATCAACAGGCTCAGTAATAGTTACTGGAACATCCACATATGGTGTAGTAGAATCAAGATTAATGGTTACATCATCTGAATATGAGGGTGTCGCTACCAGTGTGGTTAGTACAAAGATTGATATTGTAGATAGAAATCTTATAATCAATTAAGGTCCATTAGGGAGATAGAAGTGACAACGATTATAGGTTTACAAAGACCTGACCAATGTTTATTGGTAGCAGATTCAAGAATAACTGATGATGGTGGCAGAACATACACTCATCCAACAGTTACTAAAATAACTAAAAGAGGTAAATATTTAATAGCAGGAGCAGGAACTACACAACCCTGCGACATCATCCAGCATGTGTGGAGACCACCAACACTGTCACCTTCTGCATCTAAAAACTTGTATCATTTCATGATTGCTGATGTTGTTCCATCAATGCGATTAGCGTTAACATACAACGGTTATCAACCAGATAAAGAATCAACTGAACCAGATTTTATTTTTCTCATAGCAATTAGTGGAACTATCTTTGAAGTAGATGACACATTATCTGTACTAATGAGAGATGATGGTATCTATGGTATAGGTTCTGGTGCACCATATGCCATAGGTGCATTACAAGCAGGTGCTACTTGGAGACGTGCAATGCAGATAGCAGTAAAGAACAATGTCTTTACAGCCCCACCATTCATAACACATAAACAGACAAGGTAAAAATTATGCTTAACAAATTACTATTTAATAAAGGCAAAGAATTAGAGATTGAAGTTTTTACACCATACGAATTTCTTTTAGACATAGAAGAAACAAGACCTAAACCAGCCAGGCTATTTACACCTGACTGGTGGAAAACAATTCCAAGAAACATTGAATCATTAGAACCATTAAATGGTACAGTTAAATCTTGTCCATCATTTGTTCAAATGTTTAATCAAGGAATAGTATTACCTATGTGGTGCGACACTATTTTATCCAGAAAAGATTTAAACTTTAATTGGACAGTAGCAAATGGTAATTTTTCTTGGGAGTTTCATTTTGATTGGCAACTACTAGATTATATAAATGTTCCTAAATACCAAAAAGTATTTAAGGCTATATCGCCTTGGTTTATAAAAACACCACCAGGTATATCCGTGTATCAATTTCCAATGTTTTTTGATTTTAATCAAGATTGGACAATCATGCCAGGGATATTAAATACTGATATGTACCATCAATTAAACCAACAACTAATATATACTTCAGATAAAGATGAAGTTAGAATAAATAGAGGACAGGCTTTTGTTTGGTATGTTCCATTTATAAGAACTAAGTTTGAGTATGAAACTTATTTAGCAGATGAAAGAATGAAACAAATTCTTTCTAATCAAGCCAATGCTGTAAACACTAAGTTTGCAGGTCATGTTGCTAAAGATATGAAAAAAAATAATATCTTATAATTATGCTTCTAAGATTTCTTTAGGGTCAACTGGTTTACCAGCAGACCATCTAACATTATCTCTAACCTCAAAATGTAAATGTGGACCAGATGAATTACCTGTGTTACCAGACTTAGCAATTGCTTGTCCTTTAACAATATCTGCACCAACTTTAACTAATAACTTAGAAAGATGTGCATAAATCATCCACACTTTTTTACCATTAACTTTAGATTCAACAACTAGTTGGGTGCCGTAGGCTTTACCCCAATTGTTTGCTAAAACTTTTCCGTCAACAGTTGCAATGATTTCTGTTCCTTCTGGAACTGCGAAGTCGACACCAGTATGAAAACCTGATTTCCACATCTTACCTGCTTTGTTGTAAGGTGTGGTGATTTTACCATTCTTAATAGGTAAACCCATTTTTATTTGCCGCCTTCAGATTTCTTACCAGCACGCTTAAACACAACATCTACTTCTTCTTGTGTAAGTTTGCCATCTTCTAAGAATGCTTTGGCTAAATCTGTGAGAACCTTAGACACACCAAGGGCACCAGCAATCAATGCTGAGTTAACAGGTTCAACACCTGCAAATGCACCAGCACCAATTGCTGGTAATGCCATTGTCATAAACAATGCAATAGAACGAAACACTACATCTTTAACAATACTTAATTTCATTTATCCAACTTCCCTAACTATAACTGTGAGATTGCCACCAAAACCTGAGAAGCCCCCAGATGGTGGTGTTGCCCTTTGGAAACCAACCTGGTCAATGACAACAGTTATCTGTTCACCAGTAGTAAAATCCTGGAAAATAACCTCATCACCTGTTGATTCCAAATCTTCTAACGCTTGTATACGTTCCCAAGAACGACCATCGTAACCAACTTGTACGTTGTATCTGTCTGTTTCAACGTCATAACAGTACAAAGGTAACTGAATCAGATGTTGTCTTGGTGTTGCTGGTAGTGCACGTAACTGGTATCCCTTAAACGTTGGACCAAGAGTGTCCTTAGTTGAGGATAAATCAGTTGGGTCTTCATACCTTGAAAGGGTAAACTTTAAACCAATATATTCTTGTGAACCAGGAGGGTTAATAGTGTTAATTTCTGGTGTACCAATGGTTGAATTGTAAATTGCTGTTTCATAAACTGTGCCATCTGAACCAACAGGTGCAAGAAGTAAACCACCATTACTGTAATCACCACGTGCACGAAGACGTTTAAAGTTCTTAGGTTCCAATGTTCCGTAGCGAATGAAACCTGTTTGAATGAAACCTGAATCAATGTATTCTGTTGCTGATTCAATGAAATGGTATGATGCTGCTGCTGTAAAAACCATACGGTTACTTGTACCAAGCAAAGCACAGGCAGTTGTGGTTGCTGTTGCAGTGTCAGAATATAAATCTGTTGCGTAAGCAAAACGAAGAGGACTTATCTGTTCACTTAAATCAATACGTGTCAGACCAGAGTTACCGTTAACACTTGTAGTTGCCCAAGCAAATCTGTCACGAAAAGCAAAATCGTAAACAGGTTGAGCAGTTTCTACTATTAGTGGACCGTAAGCAATTGAACCATCGTCAACGGATACTTGTGCTACACGAATACCTTTAGAGGTTCCGATAAGCATATAGCCTAGGTAGTATTTGATTGAGTGGATTAGTTCACCGACTGGCATTTCGGCTGCCACAACAGCAGATGTTAGCGAAGTGATAGCACCAGCAGTGTTTAAAGTGAACTTGTAGATTGATGATTGTGTGCCAGCGTAACCTGCCACATAGATTGCTGCACCTGATTCGGTAACACTTGTGAATGTGTATGAGGTGTTTGGGTGTGTGAATATTGGTGATGGAAGGTTGTTAGATGTTGGGGTTAGTTCATAAACTTTGTTATCTGCACAAAGAATGATACGACCTTTAATGAAGTCCATCACTACTTTGCCGTCAGTGAAAGTGTATGAGTTAACGTTGAACATTAAAGTATCAGCATCTGATGCTGTTAATGTTAATGCTTTTTTGTACAAATGTGCTTTGTTTATGCCAGCATCAATGTCGTTGGTTGCCCAGTAGGCTGTTGTTCCATCATCACATATTGCGTACACTGGTGCATCTGTGCCACTGTTATAGTCAACAAAGTGAACAACTGTTCCGTCACCTAGTAGTTTATCAACATCGTGACCATCAAGTGATAACACAGCATCAGTGTTTGAATATCTGATTGAACGAAGTTTCTGTGAACTAGTTGTCAGTTCGTGACCAGCAACAACCTTTTTCAACAAGGTTACTTGACCTTTGTCCCACACGTTAACACCTTGTGATGAACTGAAACGGTAATCAACTTCTTCACCAGCAGAAGGGTCAAAGAAAGTTATACCAGCACCACGGTGAAAAGATGATTGGGAACGAATCCACCAACCCTCAAGTGTTTGCTCACCAGGTTCTTTACTGTTATCAAACTGTTGTTTTTTGTATGGTGCTGTTTGACGTTCGTATGGTCTGTCATTATTAATACCGTAGAAGAATGGTAGACCACCGATTGCAACATCGTATGCAACTGTTGTGTTTGTCCAAACGTCAGAAATATAACCTGGTTGTCCCACGTTGAATGGGATTGAGTCTGTTATGTCTCTGGAACGGAGTGTTCTGATTGTACTTGATAAAGCCACTAGGTGTTCCTTAAATTAGTTAGTTATTAATTCTTTCCAAGATAATGTATTTTCATCCCACTTAACAGGAACATTTTTTAATGCATCTGGACGAGGAACTGGTGCTTCCCATTGGCAAGTATCTTCATCTAATACCCAAGAATTATAAGGTTTAGGTGGAATAAACGCATCGCGTTCAGCATCATATGTGTAACCAATGCCTGCAAAGTTTTTTCTTATTGATTTATTGTATGATGTTTTAATCCAAGTGCCACCAAGATTATCTATTAACCATTGATAGCCTTCATCTGGTTCATCATTACTTCCAACAAGTACTCTAAGTACTAAGTTGTTATCATCTATTTCTGCCCAATGTGCCATTATATTGCATACCTCACTATAACTACGCCAGAACCACCTGAACCAGAAGAAGTTTCAGAACTTCCTCCACCTCCGCCACCTCTATTAGTGGCTCCATTTTCTGGACCTGTATGTTGTCTATATGTTCCTCTGGCTGGGTAATTTCCCCAACCACCATTTCTAATACTATTTATATAATATTGTCCACCACCGCCACCAGCAGCATAAAAAATTCCTGTGCCAGTTATATCACTTGGTAAACCTTGTCCACCACCAGAAGTAAAACCACCAGCACCAGCACCTCCGCCACCAGAACCACTAGCGTTTCCTACTGCTCCACCACCATTGTTTCCTTGACCTGCTGTACCTGCTCCACCACCAGTGTCACTACCTCCACCACCGCCTGAGCCACCACTACCACCACCAGTGTTATATCTTGCTCCGCCGCCACCACCAATAGCAGTAAAACCTAAAGCAGTTGAGTTTTGTCCTGCTCCACCTTGACCTTGACCAACACCAGAACCACCACCGCCAACAGTAATAGAATATGATTGAGCAGTTACAGTAGTTGTACCAGTTAACATTCCACCAGCACCTCCTCCACCGCCATACCAGCCTCCACCTCCGCCGCCACCAGCAACAATTAAATATTGAATACTTCCACCTTCTGAAACAGATAAAGTTCCATTGCTAGTAAATCTGTGAACACGATAATTAATACCTGAAACTTGAATATCTTGAGTGGTATTACCACCAGTTGCTAATGTCATTTATGCAATCCTATAACTAAGTATGACTATGCCTGAGCCACCTGAACCTGATGTTAATTCGGAGCCACCTCCGCCACCACCACCAGTATTTGCTGTACCTGCTTGTGGAGAAATAGATTGACGATAACCTCCGTTACCACCGCCACCTGCTCCACCAGCACGTGAACCACCACCATAATATTCGGAACCGCCACCGCCACCAGCGTAGTAAACATTTGAACCAGTAATATTATTTTGAAGACCTATACCACCAGGACCACCTAATGAACCGCCATTACCTCCAGCACCTCCACCGCCGCCGCCGTTAGTATAAGAACCACCACCAGCACCGTTACCACCAGAGTTACCTTGACCAGCGTATCCGCCAACACCGCCATAATCTGGGCTACCTCCACCACCAGAACCACCTTGTCGTGCAGGTGCAGAGTTACCACCATATAAACCTGCTCCGTTACCACCTTCATAACCAGTAAAACCTAAAGCAGAAGAAGCACTTCCAGGAAATGTAGCATTGTTATTAATACCTGAACCACCAGCACCAACAACTATTGGAGTTGAACCAGAAATAACAGTAGTTGTACCAGTAACGTAACCACCTGCACCACCACCGCCACCATACCAACCAGAACCAGGACCTCCACCGCCAACAACTAAATATCTAAGACCTTCACCACCTCTAGTAATGGTAAATGTTGAAGAAGCAGTAAAAGTATGAACACGCCAAGTTTCAGCACCAGAAGTATAAGTAGTAATAGTTCCACCAGAAGCCTCAATAAATGCTTTACCTGTGCGTTGACCATATGCTCTTGAAGAACCGTTTGCTATTGAACTTATAAATGGCATTAATTAAACCTTACGCTTTGAATTGTGTTTGAGAACCTAAAACAACATAAGTTGGAGTTGCTGCTGTTTTAATAATAGTAAAACTATAAACATCCACTGAAGAAGCGTTACCAGTACTTGGAGCACTACCGCCTTGCCAAAGTGGAGTAACAGTTGTTCCGTCAACTTGAATAACAGTTGGGCGGTAAGCAGTTGTTCCATTTGTATTCATCCAAACAACAGTAATAGCATCATTAACAGCAAGTGCTGTATTAAGAGAAACACTTGAACTATAACGAATATTAAGTGTATGGTTTGCTGTAGCGTTAGATGTGTAATACCAGATAGAAGCAGTATCAATATCTAAGTTAATTGTTCCAGTTGCAGCAGAAGCAACAACGTTAACATCTTCTTCAATACCTTTCATTACACCATCACTAAAAGTTGCTGTGTTAATGATTGGAGAAGTTAATGTTTTATTTGTTAATGTTGATGTGCTACTTGGTGTAACATATGTTGAAGCAGCAGTTGAAGAAGTTAAATATGTTGCTGCTACTTCTGCATCTGTTGCAAGTAGTGTATAATTTGCTAAGTCTCTTGCTCTACTCATTATGCAATCCTGTATCTAAGATAAATAACGCCAGAACCACCAGCACCAGAAGCAGGACCATTGCTAGCACCACCACCGCCTGAACCAGTATTAGTTAAACCAGCAACAGGATTACTTCCGTTGCTTCCGCCATTACCGCCACCACCAAAACCACCTAAACCAAAACCACCAGGTGCAGCAGCAGATGCCCTAGAACCACCACCACCACCACCGATTGTAATTGTTCCAGCAGTTCTTCCAAGAAAATTAGAAATATCTAAACCAGTTCCTCCGTTGCCTGGATAATCATAAGTAGAGTTAGCAGCAGCCCCACCTGCACCACCGCCACCAGCACCAGCACGCCCTTGAGCAATAGAAGAATGTGAATATCCTCCACCACCAGCAAAACCTTGACCAGACACACCAGAACCACCAGGAGCAAAAGTACCTGTAGCACCGCCACCTGCACCGCCTCCACCACCAGAACCACCATTTCGTCCACCTTCTTGATTATATCCGCCACCTCCACCGCCAAAAGCAATAGCATTATTAAAAGAACTATTACCACCAGTGGTACCAAAAGTTAGACCAGACACACTTGCTCCACCTGCACCAACTACGCAAGCATATAAACCAGGGGTTAACCTCATACTTCCATTTAAATAACCACCTGCTCCACCACCACCTGCACCTTCTGCACCTGAATAACTTCCGCCAGCACCACCGCCACCAATAATAATATAATCAATATCCATTGGTTGAGTAACATAAAAATTTGAAGTACCAGTACTCTTAAAAGAGTGCAAACGGTATAAAAGTGAACCAATATTTATTGTAGTTACTTCTCCATTGCTATTTGCTTCTGGAAATAAAGACTTGCCTGAAGCAGCAGCAGCAGAGTTAGTACCACGAATAGAATTAATAGCCATTATGCAATCTCATTTCCGAACATAGTTACAGACAAATCAGGATTAGAAGCAGTTATCTGAATAACATCAGCAGCATCTATAGAGATACCAAGAGTTAAAGTAACAGTATCTTCCCCACCAACAAGGGCATCAAAAGTAATATAATGTTTATCTTCTAAAGCAGCACCGTTAGGGCGAACAGCAATATCATAGTAACCGTTTTCCAAACCACGATTACAGATAGCCAAAGTGCTACAAATAGATTGTGTTGCTGAAGGAACAGTATAAATAGTAGTTGTGCTAGTACGTTTACCAAAAGCACCACCACAGGCTGCTGAAGCAATATCTGCACCAGATGCTGTAAAAGTAAACAAGTTAGCAGAAGGAACACCAGTAACTTCCCTCAAACCATCAATAGTAGAATCACCAACAGTTACATAAACCCAGTCGTGAACTGCTAAACCGTGAGAAGTAGCAGTCAAAGTAACAGTATTGTTTTTCTTATACTTGTTAGAAACAGCCACACCAGATGCTGAAGGACTACGAGTCACAACGCCAACAGGTGAAACAGCAGCAGAAGTAACGTTAGATGCTGTTAAAGCGTAAGTAAATGTAGTAGTAGTAGGAACAGATGCGACAACATAAGTTCCATCAAATGTAGTGTCAACACCAGCAATAGTAACCACGTCACCAATTGCATAACTATGTGTTGCACCAGTTGTTAAAGTAGCAACGTTGCTTGTTAAAGCCTTGTTGCTGATTGTGTTATATGTTCTGGCAGAACCTGTTGAAATCTGTCCAAGAACCTTGTATGTTGTTGCCATTGTTTTTCCTTATGCTCCCATCAAGAAGAATACTGTTGGAGTTGGGTCAGTTGTAATTGGTTCCCAAGAAGCATTAGTACCATCAGTAGTTAAATACTCTCCTGCGTTACCTGCCTGGCTTGGTAAAGCATCTAGTGTCGACCATTTAACACCAGTTGCTGTTGATGAATCCACTGTTAAAACTTGATTATTAGTTCCAACAGATAATGTGCCAATAGTGTCATTTGCTGTACCAACCAACAAATCACCCTTGGCGTTAATACTTGCTAATTGAATAGCAGTTGCTAAATCAAAAGCAGTAAAAGTAACAATCTCTACCACATCACTTGCAGTTAATGCTGCAAGAGAAGTAATACTTGTACCGTTAGATGCTGTGTAATCAACAGAGCGAACTAATAGAACACCGTTTAGGTAAACTTGTTCTTTACCTGGAATGTAAGCAAGTGTTTGAGATAAATCATCAACACCTGAAATAGTTGTTTCGCCACCAGTAGCAGTGTATTTGTATCTGTAAATTTCTGCTGTTGAAGAAATACTTCCCCAAGCAGAACCAGACCAAGCATACATTTGGTTAGTGACAGAGTTCCAATAAATTGCACCAGTAATAAGAGCATTACCGTCATTGTCTAAAGTTGGTGGAGTTGACTTAGCACCAAGGTATCTATCATCAAATGAATCGTAAACTGCTTCAGCAGCAGCAGCACTAGCAGCAGCAGCAGTAGCAGAACCAGCAACAGTATCAACATAGACCTTAGTTGCAGCATCAGCATTAGAAGTAGGTGTACCTAAACCAGTAATCTTAAAGTTATTAGCATCTAAGTTACCTAATAGTTGACCAGAGGTTCTATTTAAATAAGTACCAGATAAACTCACAGCACCAGTAGAACCATCAACAGAAAGAACAGCATCAGTTGGTGTAAGTAATTCTTGCCAGTTACCAAGAGTAGTTGCTGGGGTTGCAGTAAGAATAAATGATTTGTTAACATCTGTACGAACAGCAATATCGCCAACTTGTGCAGTTAAAGCAAGCATCGCTGCTTGTGTTGCAACTACTGAAGTGTTAGTAATAGCAAGTGCTGGAAGATGATGGGTTGGAACTAAACCAGAACCATCAAGTTCAGCAAGACCATTCGCTGCACCTTTTTGGGTAGTAATATAGTTAAGAGTTACAGCATCTTGTGCATTTGTTGGGTCAGCCAAACCTGTAATCTTCTGAGCGTTTAATGGAACAGCAGCAGTAGGTGCAGCCATTTGGTCTAAACGAGAAGTGCGAACCTGTGTATCAAAATCAGAAATAGTGCTAGCAGTCTGTGTACCAGTATGGTTAGCACGAGCCAGTGGATTAGTTGCTAACTTACTTAAAGCAATATTAGCACTAGCATTAATATCATCATCAATAATAGTACCGTTAACAATGTCTGCTGAAGTAATAGACTGGTTAATATTTAATTTACTGTAAGCAATACCAGCACTAGCGTTAACATCAGCGTTAACAATAGTTCCATCAGCAATCATCGCTGAAGTAACAGTACCTGTATCTGCAGCAGTAATCGCTGTACCACTAATTTTAGTTTTATCAATTGCAGCAGAAGCATTAATGTCTGCGTTAACAATAGCACCAGTAGCAATACTTGTTGTTAAAGTAACATTACCTGAACCATTAAAAGATTGTGCAGATGCTTCAACATCTCCAACGATTTGAAAATCTCTAGCAGTTGCAAGAGTGGTTGCAGTAGAAGCATTACCAGTAACAGTACCTGTTAGGTTTGCTGTTATTTGGTTAGCAGCAAAGTTACCTGAACCATCACGAGAAACAATAGCGTTAGCACTATTGCTAGTTGCAGCAGTTGTTGCATTGTTAGGAATATTGCTAAAAGTATTAGCAGAACCTGAAATAGTTTTATTAGTTAAAGTTTGGGTATTGGTTGTACCAACCACAGCACCAGTAGCACCGTGAGCAGCAGTAGCCTCAATGTGGGCTGCAGCATTACGCATATCCTCACCAATAGCCATATGGCGAACCTTGGCACCAGAAGTATGAGTCTTAGCAGTAGAACCATCATAACCACGAACAACAGTTAAAGTGTTAGAAGCAACAGCAGTTACTCTAACAATTTCTTCACTTGATGTTTCAGGGTCAAGAACAATAATGAAATCATCTGTTGATGAGATGGATGCTGCGTTGATACCACCGAGAAGGTTAGTTGCGTTAGCAACAGTGATAGTTGTTGCAGATGTGGTTAAAGAACCAACAACATCGGTTTCGAGTGAAACGCTGGAATATTTTCTGGACATTAATTTACCTTATATTGTGTAGTGGACGCGGACAGGATACTTACCATTTAACTTCTGTGACTCTTCTTGCAAACGTTGCTGATACAAAGCCAACAAATATCTTGCAGTATTTGTACCAGAACCAAACTGTCTAGTCGTATCATTAGCATCAGCCTCTGGTGAAGTAAACGATAAACGACCTGGGTCAATGAAAGAAACCATACGGTAAGAAGCACCATAAACAATTACATCACGGCAAGACTCTGGTAAACCAGTAACAGTATTAAACACATCAGAACCAGAAGACAAAACAGTAGGTTCTTTAGTGTAAATAACTTGAATAGTTCTACCAGGAACAGGTGCATCGTAAATACTTATTGTGTTAGTTGTAGCATAATCTGCTGTTGCAGCAGTAGGGTCTTGTCTCCAACGGCGAACAGGAATCCATTCACCTGAAGGACCAATAGAATCCCAAGAAACTGCCAACACTGTTTCAGCGTTAGCAGGTAAAGAGTAAGTTGTTTGTGCTGCATTGTATGTAAAAGTTGTAGAAGCAACACCAAAAATGTTTGGATACACAGCACGAATAGTGTCATTAATTGCACGCTTAACAGATAAACGTGGGAAAGATGGAGAGAAAGTAACCTTAGTATTTAAAGCATGTGATGCAGCAGTTGTGCCACGATAACCTCTACCAAATGGTGAAACAACAGCAGAGCGGTCAGAACGGTCAACAGAATCAATATGTAAAAGTTCATCTTCAATTTCAATGATGCCTTTACCAATATTGTCACCACTTGCAAGAGCAAGAGTTAAATCATTATTATCAATACCAGTAGTTAAATATGTGGTTCTGTCTTGGCGAAGAGTAAAACCTTCAAGGTTAATTAAAACCTCTTCAACCATATCATTAAATGTAGTCACTTAGATTTCCTTGCTATAGCAGCGTTATCAACTAGGTTTGGATACTTTCTACCAGCAGCCTTAGCACGAGCCTTAGCACTTTTAATCTGTGCTGGAGTTAATTTCTTAGAAGTTTTCTTAGGGTTCTTCTTATCCCAAAATGCTTTCTTTTTCACCACTTCACCTTGTCTGCCCAATAAGCGGCACTCATCTTGCCTTTAGCAATATTCTTTGCATGACGTGCTTTAAAAGATTTTTGTCTTGCAGTTGGTTGTCTGTCCCCAGTAACACCTTGTTGTCCAAAGCGGATTGTCTTAACCTGAGAACCAGACTTAGCAACAACAACATGTGACTTAGTTGGATGGTTAGGGGTCCGCTTTGGTTTGTTATAACCAGAGACTCCTGCACGTTTTAAACGAGAGTCTTTTGGTTTCATAATTACTTCTTTGGTTTCTTAGGTGCTGGTTTTTGAATGCTTGATGGCTTAGGTGCAATTGGCATACCCATTGGGTTATCACCTTTGCTGTTAGCCATAGCATGGTCTACATTTGGATAGTTACATCCACAAGTTGTGCACATTATTTCTTTTTACCCATCTTTTTCATCTTAGCCATAGGCTTCTTTTTCATATCTGCTTTTTTCATTTCCATCATCTTTTTGCCCTTAGGCATTTTTTTACCGTACATCATATTATGCTCCGTATGCTCTGCTAGTTTTGTTTGATATATCTATTGCCTTACGTATATCTTTAGTCTTAGTGCTATCAGGTTGAATACCCTGTGCCCTAGCCTGACGATATAACGCAAGTTCATTATCCCATTTTTTTGCTGACATAGTCAGCCTGGAGTTTGCTTCTCCAGGATTCAAATCTAATGTTGAAGCCTTGCAACCGAAACATCCTTCAACAAAATCAGGGTGTTTTCTAATTCTGTGTAAACTCATTCTTTGTCCCCAATACTTTTTCAATTCTGTCAATAGCGTCCTTCATAGAGGAACCACCATTATTACTTAACTCACCGTCAAGTCTGTTAAGTCTTTCCATAACCCCAGGAACAGCGTCCCTACCTGGACCACCAGGCTCGCCTTCCCAATCTCGGCGAAATTTTTCCAACCATTCCATCATAGAACGAATCTTTCTCAGAGATGGGGCAATCACAAAATATACAGAAGCAAGTGCACTTGCAGTCGCACCCGCTACAAGAATGTTGTTTATCATCCTTGGAAGTTACTTTCAGTAATGCCGATGCCAGCCGCAATGATTGCAGATTTTTGACTTTCCGTAACATCATATTCATGACCTCCTGCATAGTATTCTGTTGCTGCAGTTATCTCATCCTGTGTTGGATATCTTTTAGTAGCATAAACACCTGAAGTTTTTAAAACACTAACACCACGAAGATGTGTATAACGATAGAATAAACCTGAACCTGCTGGTCCTTCTTCTACAGTTGGTGGAAAAAACTTTGGCAATTTACTCTCCTAATAAGTAAAGCCCCCAGTTGCCCAGGGGCTTTAATCTTGATTTGAATCTAACTAGTTAATGCTAGATGCTGATTCAATTCTGTACAATGCTTCTTCACGATAACGTTTGAAGCCTAGTACACCGTACCAACCGATTGGACGTAAACGCATTAATTTATCAGTTACGTTTCCGATTACTACGTGTGGTTCTTCTGCAACTGCTTCAGCAAGTGCTTGTTGACCTGCTAGCAATGTACGGAATACACGACGGCTTGATGCTCCGTCTGTTGCGTTGTACATACGTGGTGATTCAATGAAGTATGCACCTTCGAATGTACCGATTTCACCAGCCCAAATGTTTTCATTTGATTGGTATTCGTGAGGCAATCTCCATGAGGCTGAACCTGTTTCTGCACGAAGGTCGTGTGAAACTTCAGGGTGGATTGCACACCAGTACAATGAACCTTTACGAGCAACTGCTTTTCCTGCACGTAGTTTTGCTACTGCAAAACGAATGTCTGCTGCAGAGATTGTATCTTCTGCTGCAATTTCGTTAGTTGCTGTTGGGTCAGATGCACCAGCAGAACCGTAGCGAACGTTAGTTCCACCACGTAGTTCTGTTTGTACAATTTCATCAATTGAGT
>Ga0315909_10003809_pt1 | contig 18151 bp, 19 predicted proteins | sample LakEriMetagenome_11_FD_203527 | JGI IMG/M metagenome (GOLD analysis project Ga0315909, IMG submission 203527) | Freshwater fungal communities from buoy surface, Lake Erie, Ohio, United States - Buoy 2 MA125 | ecosystem: Environmental > Aquatic > Freshwater > Lake | place: USA: Lake Erie, Ohio... | reverse complement strand
ACCGCTGCCGAAATGCCCCGCTGGAACTCAATCTCCATTTCGGGATACCACATTCGTGAAGCTGGTTCGACGGCTGCTGAAGAATTGGCATTTACATTGGCCAACGGTTTCGCTTACGTCGAACTTGCTCGGCAAGCTGGTTTGCCGGTTGACGCATTCGCGCCTCGTTTGTCGTTCTTCTTCAACGCACACATCGACTTCTTTGAAGAGATCGCGAAGTACCGTGCGGCTCGCCGTATCTGGGCCCGATGGATGAGCGAGCGTTATGGCGCAACCACTGAGCGTTCAATGCAACTGCGTTTCCATACTCAGACCGCTGGCGTATCACTGACTGCCCAGCAGCCTGAAGTCAACATCGTGCGTACTGCAATTGAAGCTCTTGCCGGTGTCCTTGGTGGAACACAGTCATTGCATACCAACTCAATGGACGAAGCCTTGGCATTGCCGACCGAACGATCAGCCCGCATTGCGTTGCGTACGCAGCAGGTCATTGGTTACGAAACCAATGTCACGCATGTGGCCGATCCTTTGGGTGGTTCGTATTACGTCGAAGCACTCACCGACGAGATGGAACGTCGCGCCGAAGAGATTTTTGCCAAGATCGACGAGATGGGTCACGGCTCAATGCTTGAAGGTTGCATTGTTGGTATCGACGAGAACTGGTTCCAGGGCCGTATCGCCGATAGCGCCTATGAACTCGAGCGGGCTTTCAACCGTGGCGAGCGCACCATTGTGGGTGTCAGTAAGTTCCTCGAAGGTAACGAAGAGGACGAGATGGACATCCTCAAGATCACCAATGCTGATGAAAAGAAGCAGCGTGAACGTTTGTCCACGGTGAAGCAAGACCGAAATGAAGCAGCAGTGCAAGATGCTCTTGATCGTTTGGCTAAGGATGCAGTTGACACCGAAGTTAACTTGATGCCTGCACTGATCGATGCTTCAAATGTGTACGCCACCGTTGGCGAAATGATGAACACCATGGCCGGAGTATTCGGTCGTCACGTTGAGGTACCAATAATCTGATGAACACTGAAAACACTTCACTGCGAGTTCTCGTTGCCAAAGTTGGGCTTGATGGCCATGACCGTGGTGTCAAGGTTGTCGCTCGCTTGTTGCGCGATGCCGGTATCGAAGTCATTTACACGGGCCTCTTTCAGACGCCCGAAACGGTTGCGGCTGCAGCTGTTGATGAAGACGTTGATGTCGTTGGTCTCTCGATGTTGTCCGGTGCCCATATGACTCTTGCGCCGCTCGTTGTTGAGGCGATTCGAGCCCGTGGTGTTGATATTCCGGTGGTGATCGGTGGAATCGTGCCAAACAGCGATGTTGCTGAATTGAAAGCAGCTGGCATCGCCGAAATTCTTGGCCCGGGCGCACCAGCCGATGAAGTCGTAGCTGCGGTGCGTCGTGCCGCCGCCAACGCCGCTGTCTGATTGACTGAAACTGCATTACTGAGATGACTCAACGACAGGGTGTGCCGATTTCGGTTCTCGACCTGTCAATTCTTCGTGAAGGTGCAACTAGTACTGATGCATTGATGCAAACAACAGAGCTTGCTCAATGTGCCGACACGTGCGGATACAAGCGGTTTTGGGTGGCAGAACACCACAACATGCCCAGCGTTGCGTGCACTGCACCGCCTGTGTTGATCGGTCACCTTGCGGCAATGACATCTCGCATTAATGTCGGGTCGGGTGGCGTCATGTTGCCCAACCACGCGCCTTTAGTGGTTGCTGAACAGTTTGCAATGCTCGAGGCTTTGCACCCCGGACGGATTGACGTTGGTATTGGCCGAGCACCCGGAACCGATCAGCGAACCGCGGCCGCGGTGCGGCGCTCTGAAGGTGCTTTAGGTGCTGAAGATTTTCCGACCGACCTTTTTGAGTTGATGGATCTTCTTGGCGATCGTCGCTTTGACACAACGATTGGTGATCACTTCAAGGCGACACCTGCGGCCTCGTCGTACCCCAAAATCTTTTTGCTCGGCTCAAGTGGATACAGCGCGCATCTTGCTGCCAAGTTGGGATTGCCTTTTGGTTTTGCTCACCACTTTGATATGGGCGGAACATTTGAAGCGGCCGAGATCTATCGTTCACGCTTTGTCCCATCACATATTTTGAGCGAGCCCTACATGATTGTGACTGCCAATGTTTTGGCGGCCGACACCAATGAAGAAGCACTCTGGCACGCTAAGTCATCCCGATTGACCGGCTATCTGCGTCGAACTGGTCGTTTCTTGCCATTGCCTTCAGCCGATGATGCTGCTCGACATCCCGATATCGCTGAAGCCGAACGGATGCCCTCAAGTCGCATCGTTGGCGATGGCGAGCAAGTTGCTGAACAGCTTCAGCAATTGGTTCAACGAGTCAACGCCGACGAAGTCATGGTGACTGCGGTGGCGTACGAGACGTCGGCACGCGTGCGAAGTCTTGAATTACTTGCCAAATACTGGTGATCTCGTGAGCGACCGCTTATTGCAGTCCGTGTAAAGCCCCGCCATCGAGTGGCAAGCCGACACCAGTCATGAACTTGGCATGTTCAGAACACATGAATGCGGCGACATGACCAAAGTCGTCAGGGTCACCGACAACACCAGCCGGAATTGAAGATGCAAGTGCCGCCGGATCGGGGTAAAGAGACGACAAGCGGTCGGTTAGATGCAGGCCTGGCTGAATGGAGTTTACGGTGATGCCATCTTTGGCAACTTCACGCGCGAGAGTCTTCAAGAAACCCGTCAACCCAGCGCGTGCAGTGTTCGACAAAATCAAACGATCAATTGGTTCGCGTACCGAACTCGACGTGATCGCCAAAATGCGTCCCCACTTTTGCTGCTGCATTGCTGGCACTACGGCTTGACACATGGCCACACTTGACACCAGGTTGAGCCGAATGGCTGCGTCGTACGCCTCAATAGGAGTTGACGCAAACGTTCCTGGGGGAGGACCACCAGCATTGGCAATCAAGATGTCGATTCCGCCAAGAAGATTGTTGGTTTGTTCAATCAACGAAGTGACCTGAGCAAGATCGCTGACATCGGCGACGACACAATGCACGGAGCCGCCATGAGCGGGCTTGATCGAGTCCTTGGCAATGGCTAGTTTTTCGGCTGATCGCGAAGCCAAGACGACGCTGACCCCATCGGCAGCAAGTGCTCGAGCAGTAGCGAGACCTAGTCCACTTGAACCACCGGTAACAAGAGCGCGACGACCAATAATTCCTAGTTCCATTGACGACATCCTAGGCAGGAGCGTATTGACAGCGACTATCTCTGGCGACCTGCGAGAACTGTCTTGAGTCGAGCGTCGGCTGATGGTCGTGCTCCGATGTGCTCAATGACCCACGCCGAAATTGTTGTTGCGAAACGCGCGGCTTCAACTGGCGATTTGTGCACAAGGTAGTGCGCTAGGAATGACCCGGCAAAAGAGTCACCCGCACCCGTCGCGTCCACAAGATTGTTCGTGGCTGGCGGAATGTGAGTCGACTTTCCGTTGTCGTAGAGCAAAGAACCCTCAGCATCAAGTTTCAAAACAATGAGCGCCTGGGGGAAAATCTTGGTGAGACCTTCGGCGATAGCCAAAGGTTCGTCGCATCCGGTGAGAACTTGACCCTCTTCTTTATTGGGGAGCACGATGTCAAAGTTGAGATCGGCTGTCACTGCCAAAAAGTTACTGACGCCCATCTCTTGAATCATCTGGAATGAGCCAGGGTCAAACGAAACAGTTGCGCCATGTTCGCGAGCAATACGCGCCGCTTTGCGAGCAGCTGAACGCGGTGGATCAGTGAAGAACGACCAAGCGGTGAGATGCAAATGTTGTGCTGAGGAAATTGCGTCAACGGGCAACTCGCTTGACATGAGATAGAAGTCGGCTCCGTGGCCCGAGACCATGGAGCGTTGGCCGGTGTGATCAACGAAAACCGCAACTGATCCGGTTGAGTGGGCTTCGGTTTCAACAAGGTGAGCGAGTACCTTTTCGCGTTCAAGGTCTTCTTGCGCGAGTTGTCCAAATCGATCGCGTCCGATTTTTCCGACAAAGCGAGTATTCATTCCGCATCGGCTGGCCCACACCGCAACGTTGGCTGCACTTCCGCCAGGCGTGAGCATGACTTCACCAAAGGTGTCTCCGCCGCGCAGTAGCTCAGAGTTCGTACGAATGAGTACGTCCCAGGCAAAGTCACCGAGAACGCATAAAGGCGTCTGGGTATTAGTCAGGGAACTTGAGTTGGCACCCAAATTGGTACTCATGTTGTTCAGGGTATCTGCGAGACTGGAAAGAATGCCGAGTAGTACAACCACCACTTTTAATCGCACCGTTGTGTTGTCGCTGGCCGCAGTATGGATCATCTGGGGTTCGACCTATTTGGCAATCAAGATTGGCCTCGAAACCTTGCCTCCTTTCTTGATGCAGGGCATTCGCTTTACCGTGGCCAGCATCGTGATGTTGACTGTTTTGAAAGCCAAGAAAGTTGCTTGGCCGTCACGGGTGCAGATTCGCAATGCCTCTTTCATTGGTGTGCTCTTGCTGATCGGTGGCCTTGGCCTGGTGACTGTGGCCGAGGACCGAGGAGTCGACTCCGGTCTGGTAGCGACCATTATTGCGATTCAACCAATGCTGATGTCGTTATGGGGTGGTCTGTGGAAGACGTGGCCGATACGAATGCAGTGGACGGGCATGTTGATCGGAATGGCCGGTGTGCTGGTTTTGGTTTCCGATAGTGGTCTCTCGGGCACGTGGAGCGGAACCTCGTTGGTATTCGTGGCGTGTCTGTCATGGAGTTTTGGTTCTGCATTAAGTCGCCGTATCGATATGCCGTCTGGTTTCATGGCGACAGCAATTGAGATGGCCGCGGCTGCAGTCGTTTACTTGCTGCTGTCAGCAATTTGGCGTGAGGACGTTCAAGCCCCAAGTATGCGAAGTTCGTTGGCAGTGATCTATCTCATTTTCATTGGCTCAATAGTCGCCTTCACGGCTTTCACATATCTGAATAGTCATGTGAGCGGGCCACTGGCAATGAGTTATGCCTATGTCAACCCGGCCATTGCAGTATTGCTCGGAGTTGTTTTCAGCGATGAGAGTGTGTCCACCAATATGGCGATCGCGTTGCCAATCATTTTGGTTGGTGTTGCTATCGTGACCAACTCATCCCGCCGCGTTGATACGTGACTTGATCAATTTCACTTGGCTAATGAGTGCGGCGAATTCATCGTTGTCATCGTCAGATGGCTGAATCAACACTGCATCAACTAGTCCGGCAAACCAATCGTTGATGACAGAGGGCAGTTCCGCCCATGTCCCTGATGGAATCAAGACATCAAGCACTTCATCGGTCATGAGCACCCCAAGTTGCGACCAATCACCGCTTCGGGTCATCAGTTGTAATTGGGCACCAAGGTCATCCCAGCCAAACAACTCAAGAGTTCGTCGATAGGCGGGCGTTGAATATAGGAAGCCCAATACTGCCCGTTGTGCTTCGCGACTTTGATCAACTGATGCCTGATCAGGACCGGTGATATACGGAATCGCAATGGCTACTTGAACATCGTTGGCTAGCCGTTGTGCGGAGTTGATGCCTTCGGCCAGTCGTGGCAAGGCGCGGTCTCGTAGAAAACGCGGATGCGAGTTTGTTGGGTGTGTCACAAACCAATCGGCGACTTCACCCGCAAGGCGAATCGCATTGTCGTTAACGCCTCCCAGTAGTAATTGTGGACCTTGATGAGGAAGTGGGCCAGGGTTAAAGAAGGGTTGCAACCGATTCATCCGGTAATGCTCGGTGTCAACAATGAACGGGTCGCCAGTCGCGAAACTATTCCACGCCGTTTTGACAGCGACGACATAATCATTCATCTTGCGAATGGGTGAAGACCACGGAATCCCGAATCGTCCTTCAATGTTTTGTTTGATCTGTGTAGCTAGCCCCAAATCAAATCGTCCACCGCTCATCTGCGCAAGGTCCCAAGATTGAAGCGCAAGCAACATGGGGCTGCGAGGGAAGGCCAAGGTCAGGCTGGTTTGAACGCGCAACGTTGTGGTGTGTTCAAGAGCAAGTAAAGCGACGGCCATCGAGTCGTGGATTGTCTCGGGAATATGCAAAATGTCGTAACCAAGGGCCTCGACATGTTGGGCGTATCGGCCGATGTCCCGTAAGGGAATACGGTCGCTCATGCCGGCTATGACTTTCATTGAGTCGACGACCTTTCAGGATTGTCTTTCAAAACATTCAAGATGATCTTCACCAGTTCTTCGGGGGAGTTTTTGCATGAAGCAAGTTCATGTGAATTCAGGATTAGTTCGTGTGAACCGTCGTCATATTCGCAAATGACGCACGGTGGGGCATATCCAGATGTGGATGCGACTGACGCAGGGGCATCATTGCGGTGATGAAGTTGAAATTCAAATCCGAGTTCGGCGACACAACTGTCCCAAGTGCTGCGGCGTGAAAAAGTTGAGTGAGTGATATCGCAGAGAGAACAATGCTGTTTCAAGAAGGTTCGCCGAAGGAAATACGAAATCTCCCCAAAGATTGTTCCGGAGGCGTCGTACACCCCGTGGAGTCGCACGACCCTGCCTGAGAACGTCACCCTCTTATGTTGGCATAACAGCTTGAGAATGGCTGTAGCAGTCGTTGCCACTTGGGCATTTTTGATAGAAATAGAGCAAGGAAACGAGGTTGCCGTGGTTCATATTCCAGCTCGAGGAGAATTACCAGCTCGCTTAGGTCCGTCGGTGAAGGCGCTCCCTGAATACGGTCCCAGCATCATGGACGCGAGCGTGTATCGCGACCCCACTCGTTTTGAACTTGAACGCGAACGGGTACTTGGACGTCATTGGATGCTCGCTGGTCGTAGCGAACAAGTGCAAGGGTCAGGCGACTGGATCACCTATGAAGGTCACGATGAATGCATCGTCGTTGTTCGCCAAGGCGATGGATCGTTGTCGGCATTTCACAATGTGTGCCGCCATCGTGGGCCGGCAATCGTCGCCGAAAAAACTGGATGTGGTGCACGGCGTTTTTCGTGCCCGTATCACGGCTGGGTATACGACACCAAGGGCAAGCTCGTCGGAATTCCGGAGCGCGAAGATTTCGGCACCGACCATGTCACTGACATAGGTGCGATTCCGGTTGCAGTAGGCGAGTGGGGCGGATGGATTTGGATCAACTTGGCTGGGCCAGACAAGGCTGTTCCTTTACTGGAGTCAATTGGCCCTGATATCTCGAGCGATCTTGGCGCTTTCAAGATGGAAGACATGATCTTGCACGATGTTATTGAGTGGGACGTTCCCATTAACTACAAGGCAATCATCGACGGTTTTAACGAGATCTACCACGTCACTGAACTACACCATTCACCGCCTGAATTCACCAAGGCAACTCGTTTTGCTTCGTTCCATGTCACTGGCGACAACTTCATGTGTTTCGTTCCACGACCGGTGTCGCTCGAGGAATTAAGCAGTGACTCGTACGATCATCATCGCAATTCAATTTGTCACTATGTGGTTTTCCCAAACACGGTGTTCAACTGCAACCCCGAACACATTCAGGTATTCCAGCCCATCCCATTGGGCGTCGACCGCACGAAGTTCTTGTGTTGGGAACTCATTTACCCAGGTGACATGAACGAGCCGGAATATGCGGCGTATCACAAAAAGACCATGGCGCATTGGGAAGTTTTGAAAGGGGTCGTTGGCGAAGACATCAGTATCTACGACCAAATGACACGCACCAAAAAATCAAGTGCTTTCAACGAACAAATACTTTCCGAACGCGAATTTAAGATCGCGATGTATCACGAAAACATGGATCGCAAGATTCGCGATTAGTTTTCGGCGGGCTAAAAAGCCTGCTCAGAGTGTCATTTTGATTTAGTTATTCAAGTTCTTCGTGAACGGGTCCGATACAAAAACCCGTGAAGCGAAGCATGAAAATAATGAGCAAGACACTTGCTGTGTCATTGTGCTCGGCGATCATGCTTGGTGTTGTCGGTGTTCCTGGCGCCCTTGCAGATTCGAATAAGAAGACTTCAAGTTCGTCTTCGGCGACCGCAACATCTGGATTGACCTACGTTGTTGCGAAGAATGATTCATTAACCGGTATCGCCAGTAAAGCAAAAGTGAAATTCGCTGATTTGTTAGCAGTCAATGGCTTCAAGGCGACCAGCGTGATCTTGCCCGGCCAAGTCATCAAGTTGCCCGATGCTGCGGTGGCGGTGGCTGCTTCAACGAACAATGCTCCTGCTGTTGTTACGCAAGTTGGTGTGAGCGGTTCAACCTACACAGTTGTCAAGAATGATTCATTGAGTGGAATCGCCTCAAAGGCGAAGGTTTCGCTGTCGTCTTTCTTGGCAGTTAATGGTTTTAAGAAAACTAGTGTGATTTTCCCCGGTCAAATCGTGAAGTTGCCAGAGGGTGCCAAAGTGACAGCAGCGTCGTCATCAACACCTGCAACGCCCTCGCGTGTGCAAGTTGTCCTCGATTTCGCGAGAGCTCAAATCGGTAAGCCCTACGCATTTGGTAAGGCTGGGCCCACTTCCTATGACTGTTCGGGTCTTACTCTTAAGGCCTTTGCTCAAGTCAAGGTTTCATTGCCGCACCAGAGCCTTGCGCAATCAAAACTTGGTAGCGCAGTTGACTGGCGTGTCACCGGAGTGCAAGCTGGCGACTTGGTATTCACGTTCTCAACGAAGAATCAGTCGCAAATTAGTCACGTCGGTATCGCGATTAGTGCTACGCAGTGGATCGAAGCTCCGTACACGGGTGGCGTAGTGAGAATTTCCGCACTGCCCAGTGCCAGCAAGATTCAAGCGGTGCGTCGTTTTCTTTAAACCATGTTGTGATCTTTGACTACGAGTCGAAAGCCTCGTTGAATTTCTCCATTGCACTGCCTGAACCAATTGCAAAAAGGACATCATCCACTTGAAGTGGGGATTCAATTTCGTGCCAACGGGACAACTTTGAATCTCGACGAACGCCTAGAACGATCACTGAAGGGTTCTCGTTCATGAGATCTTGAATGGTCCTGCCACAAACGGGGGCATGTGAACGAACTAGAAACTGTTCCGTGAGGGCGTCGCTGCCATCATCGAGTACTCCGATGACTCCGGTATGAAATGCGGCGTTTGCAAGATGTCTTCCGGCGCTGAGATAGATGGGAATCAGCTCGTCGGCCCCGGCCCGTCGCAATCGGTCGCTCCATTCAATTTCATTGACGCGGGCAACAATCCTGATATTCGGATGCGTCAAGCGAACGGTGGCAACGACGACCAAATTGTCCGCGTCCGACATCGCTGTGACGAGGCATTGAGCCCGATCAATTGCAGCCTGACTCAGGACTTCAAGATCTCGCGCGTCACCGATGATCGGTATTGCCCCTGCCGCTTCAATCTCACGTCGTAAATTCTCGTTGGCTTCAATAACAACGCAAGTTTTCTGGGCTGAGATAGTTGATTCGACGGTGGATCGACCTACCCGTCCGTAACCCACGACGACGAGATGGTTGTTGCAGTTTGCGATCAATTTCTTCCTCCTTGAATTGTCCCGATTTTCCGCGAAAGCCCCTGACAAAAGCAGCGAGGTAAAGCGGGCTGTGATGTTGACGAGAACTCCGTATCCAGTAAAAATGACCAACATTGACCAAATACGTCCTGCTTGATTGAGCGGTTGGACTTCCCCGTACCCGATCGTTCCGAGGGTAATGACGGTCATGTAAAGGGCGTCAAACCATGAGTATCGAGCTAGAAGGACGTACCCGCCAGTTGAAACCATGAGGACGATCAAGGCGACAAGTAAGGCCCTGCCGAGATATTCCCTAAGCAACGAAAAATACAAGCGCACGAAGTGAAAGACTAGTCGTCATGGATGCAATCAACCGAGAAGTACCTCGTTGGAAGACGCTGAAAATTGAAGTGGACGACCGTATTGCTCGAGTCACTCTCAATCGTCCAGAAAAACTCAACGCACTGTCGCGTCAATTGATGTCTGAAATTGTTGAGCTGGGTGCTTGGTTGAAACTTCGTGAAGATATTCGTGTCATGATTTTTTCTGGAGCCGGACGCTCATTCTGTGCGGGATTCGACCTCAACGATTTTTCAAGTGCGAGCGATGGTGAATCTCCTCGACAGGCCGCTGATCTTGGCCGGCTCGCAACTAATGCATTGACTGATGTCCCACAGCTCACAATTGCTGCTGTGCACGGCCATTGTGTCGGCGGAGGAGTCGTGTTCGTTGCAGCGTGCGATTTGCGCGTCGCCACAACCGAAACAACTTTCATCATTCCTGAAGTTGATTTAGGTATTCCGTTGGCATGGGGTGGCATTCCACGGTTGGTGCGCGAAATCGGCCCGGCTCTGACGAAAGAGTTGGTATTGACTTGTCGTCCATTTGGCGCCGATGAAGCAAAATCAATTGGTTTCATCAATCAAGTGGTTCCTCCAGGTGATTTAGAGACCACTGTGACTGAATTGGCAGAGAATCTTGCTTCCAAGGCTTTGTACTCACTTCATTCAACGAAACAACAGGTGAATGCCGTTATGGAAGAGATTGCGGGCACTGGCCGCAGTGCTGGAGATGCTGACATGCTTGTTTATGCCATGCGCGATCCAGAAAGTCGTGAAGCGACGGCTAGGTACTTGGCCCAACGCAAGTAGTCTCGTTGTGTGAGTACCAATTCGACGTTGTCTGCGGATTGGTATGTCAACCCAACGGTATACAACAGCGAACGCCAAACAGTTTTTGGCGATTCATGGGTTCATGTCGGATATGACAGTGACATCCCAAATGTTGGTGATGTGCTGCTTGAATCAATTGCCGAAATTGATATTGAGATTGTTCGCTCGTCGGCGAATTTGGTCGCAAATGCTTTGTTAAGCGGACGAACGCGCGAGGCAATTCTTGTTGACTCATTTCGCGGAATGATTTTTGTTGCTCTTGATACCAGCAACTGTTCACTCATTGATTGGCTCGATCAATTTCCGACAGCGTTGGTAGATCTTCAGTTAGAGAAGTTGGTCTTTCACTCGCGAACGATTCGTCGCGTGAAGTGCAACTGGAAAACCTACGCCGATAACTTCCTCGAGGGTTACCACGTTCCCTCGGTGCACCCCGAAATGGCTCGCGACGCCGATGCATCGAATTATTCGGTGATTCTGGGCGATGATCGTCGCTGGAATGTCCATGTGATGCCACCCCGTGGCGACAGTGTCTTTGGCATGTTCGGTTGGCTATATCCAACATTTGCTTTCAACGTGGTGCCTGGAGGTTGGGCCGTCGAGAGATGGCTTCCACGCGGACACAACGAAATTGATTTGTACTTTGAATACTTCTTCGAACCTGGTGCGCCCGACCTTGAACGAATCCATGCCATGAATGAAACGGTTGCTGAAGAAGATGTCCGCATTTGTGAAGCGGTGCAACGCAACCTTGAGTCGGGTGTCTATTCAGAAGGACTTCTAAGCCCCAAGTGGGAAGAACCCTTGTTGGTTTTTCACGACTTAATTCGTGAACTTGGCGAAGTCAGCGGATACGCACCGATAAGCAAGTAACGCAGCCTTCGAGTTTGATGAACTCGCTGATATCGACTTCGATGACGAAGTAGCCCATATCTCGTAAAGTCTCGGCAGACTCCGGGGCGTCTGCAGCCATGAGTAATCGCTTTTCGCCAACGATGACAACGTGCGAACCAGACTCTTCAGGTACTGCAATGAAGTCAGGGAAGATCGTTGGATCATCGACGAGTGGTTCAAACCCGATGATTTCGCCAGAAGGCAGAGCGGTAACGGCTGACTTGAGGTGAAGGACCTTTGAGATCGGAACAGTGACCACTGTTGCGCCCAATGGCTCGACGATCGCAGCGAATTGAGCGATTCCTTCCGCATTGGTGCGGCCACCTTGACCAACGTAAATAGTGTCGTCAACTTTGAGGACATCGCCGCCGTCGAGTGTTCCGGGTTCGCTGATGCGGGAAACTGGATGGCCGAGTTCGACAACAACTTTTTCAACGTCAATGATCTCGGGTTTGCGCGAGTCACTTCCAGGTCGGGTGATGATGGCCGTACCTTTGTACATCACTACGGCATCTTCAATAAATACGCTGTCGGGGCAATCGTCAGCGGCCGGAACTTCGACGATCTTCCACTTGCAGAGTCGTAAAGCTTCGACGTAGTTGGCCCATTGTTTGAGGGCGAGTTCGTAATCGACCGGGGTTCGTTCAATATGGGTTACGAGACCTTCGTCAAGCCGTGGGCTGGGGCGACGAATGAGAGCAGTGGGTTGATAGGCCATCGCTCTTACGGTAATCGTTGTTGCAGGCTCAGAGGCAGTTCTTGAATTTTGTTTGATGGGATACGCCTGTTATGAATAACAGCAGTGTTTATTGATCTCGCCAAATCCAATCGCAAAGTTTTGCCGCGCTGTGATGTTGCAGTGATAGGTGCTGGCGCTGCGGGAATCACTCTGGCTCTTGAATTAGAAAAGTCAGGTCTATCGGTTGTCATTCTTGAAGGCGGCTATCGCGACTTTACTGTTTTGTCGCAAGATCGCTACAAAGGCGAAGTGACGGCAGGTCCCGGATTTACCTACCCAGATCTTGACGTGTGGCGACTGCGGTATTTCGGAGGCACAACCAATCATTGGATTGGTTGGTGTCGACGTCTTGAAGAGAATGTCTTTGGACCGCGCTCAAACGATCTCGGCGAAGGTTGGCCATTCACGCGAGCCGATCTAGAAGACGACTATCAAGACGCTTTAGAAATTTGCACGCTTGGTCGTGATGTGTTCGACGCGAATGAATTACTTGATGGGCTCGGCGTGAAGAATTTGCTTCCGAGTAACGATATTTTGGCGACACCGGTGTGGCGATTCCCAAAAGAACTTCGGTTCGGTGGGCATTACCGCTATCGACTTCAGGAATCTCTAGTTCCCATTTACTTTGGGGCGAACTGCCAAGGCTTTTTGTTTGAAGAAATTGATGGCATGGCAACAGCTCGCAAACTTCACATCAAAAATGATCTTGATGTTGACTTTGAGATAACAGCCGACTGTTTTGTCTTGGCCGGTGGCGGAATTGAAAATACTCGCCAGTTGCTCGTGGCAGCCGATGACGTCAAAGGCCTTCGTCAAAGTGACACGTTGGGCCGAGGATTTCTCGAACACCCCCATGGAGCGGTCGGCGCAGTGTTGTGTGGAGATCACGCTCCAGAAGACTTGATGGGCTTTACTGACTACCCGCTCGATATTGATAAGACCCAATTCAAAATTGGCTTGGGTCTCAACGAACAATTCGCTGCCGAACGAGGCATCATCAACACGTCTTTCACGATGGAACCTCTTGAATCAATTCCTGAAGAGTCGCTTCATGGAGAGGCGCTGCGAAAACTGTGGGAATCATCGCGGCCATCGGCCTTGAAGAGCAAGTCTTCTCAGGTCATTGGCTTGTACGCACGCACCGAGCAACGTTGGAATGCTGAGAGTCGAATCTCGTTGAGCTCGGCCAAGGACGACTTGGGCTCGAAGCGGGCTCGCTTGGATTGGCGAGTGAGCGATCAAGATGTTGCAGACATCAAAACCTCGCTTGAACTAGTAGCCAAAGAATTGATGAAGGCTGGTTTTGGTCCGGTGACATTTGGTGATCCTGCGGAGTTTGTGACAATGGAGGGTGGTGGGCATCATCTGGGTGGAGCGCGGATGCACGAAAGCCCCGATCTTGGAGTCGTGGACGCCAATCTCAAATGTCACGCCGTTGACAATCTGTATGCAGTTGGTGGTTCGGCTTTTCCGACGGCGGGATTCTCGAATCCGACGTTGACAATTGTGGCTTTAGCAGTTCGTTTGGCGCGCACCTTGAAGGAACGCTTGTAATGCGTCGGCGCGAGTTATTCGAACGCACTGTTGGCGTTACTGGACTTGCTGCATTGTTAGCGGCATGCGGAGCCGACCCTGCTGATGTGGGTTCATCCGCTCAAAGAGAACCTTCAACTACGGTTCGTTTGCCAGTTGTTGAGTTGGCGGTTGGCGAGTTGGCTTTTGCGAGTCCGTGGAAATCACTGATTGACAACGAGATGATTGATTTTGGTATATCGGTGATGGGTGTTGCTCCCGAGGCTGTCGACCATGCACGTGACGCTCTGTCTGAGTTGCCAGAAGGATCATCGATGCTCGCTCGCGATGAACTGTTTGCTGCCTGTTGTCGCAATGATTCGCTTGCTGGTGATGTGGTCGTGGTTGACGGTTGGATGGTACCGACAACACTTGCTGGTCTCGCGGGGGCGTTGTCACAGTTCAAGTCGTGAATGCATGTTGAGTACGATCTGGCTGTGGAGTTTTCGCACGTATCTGAACCAGTCATTGCCTGCGAGCGATTAGATCTACATCACATTTCGGCGAGCGATTTAGTCACCCTGTATGAAGACCCTGAAAACTTGTCGATTTATAACAAGGGTGATTTCACGAATCCGTATCGGGTGTTGATTGAGGGTCATTCACCTTTACGTTGGCGAGTTCCGCAAGTGAAAGCGAACCCCGAAGTCAACAAGTGGTTCGTGCGATGGATGGTATTGCGTGAAACGAGTGAGATCATTGGCAGTCTGAGTTTTCACGGTGCGCCCGATGAAACCGGAATGCTCGAGATTGGTTTAGGGGTTCATGAAAACTTCTGGCGTCAGGGTTTTGGCTACGAGGCCTTGAAGGGGATGTGGCTTTGGGCGGCATCGCAAGCAGGCGTGTTGAAGTTTCGCTACACAGTTGATCCGAATAACGACGCTTCAGTGGGCTTGGTGCGGAAGTTCGGGTTTGCGCACGTGGGTCAACAGATTGATGACGAAGACGGGCCCGAAGACATCTACGAGATGAGCGTCAAGGATTTTCTGAATCAGCACGCGTGATGGAAGTTGTATGAAAAAACAGTGGCAGTCACCATTATTGTGCGGAGAAACCGAAAGCGATAGACGTGGCGAGAATCAACCAGAGTTGATATGGCACGAACGCAAAGCCAAGCACGGGAGACGCGCTTAACGAGATCACGAGAAGTGGGATAGCGAACAGTGTGGCGAACACGAGCGCGACACCTGACGCAAACAATCTGTGACGATTAAAAAATAGCCATGCCCATGCGAGAGCGGACAATACGCTCAGCGTGAGAGACATCAGCCAAACAAGATGCTGAATGTTTGAGTGGCGACTGGCCACAACCCAGGTTGCCGTCGTGAGCATTGCGAAGTTGTATGGCCAAATGAGACCAATCACGATGCGGGGTGGTTGCCACGCCGGTTTTACTAGTGAGCGATACCACTGCGAATCTGTGGCGACCAAGCGACGAGAACCGGCCGCGTACATTGCGATGATTGCCGTACCAAGAATTCCAACGACAATGCGACTCACACTCAAGTATGACCTCCAAGCGCAGGCTTGATGGAGACAGACCCGGGTGACGGGAGCCGTCGCTGCGCTCCTCCCGATTCGAGTGACCAGTGCACAGATAGCAAAATGACCCCTCGCAAGCTCGGGGTCATTTTGCTATCTATGGAGCGGGTGACGGGAATCGAACCCGCATAGCCAGCTTGGAAGGCTGGAACTCTAGCCATTGAGCTACACCCGCATATTTCGTTCGTAAGTCTAGTGGGCGAGGTCAGAATCACGAACCTGGGTCGCCATTTTCGTGCCCTCGGGCTTCATCTTGGGGGTGAACCCAATGCAAATTCCTGCATTGGCTACCGATCAGCAGTCTTTCTCGGCCTCATCCAGTTGCTAAAGATCCGCGACCGAGACGCCGCGTCGTGAGCCGAAAGTCGCACCGTCATTTTGGGTGGGGCAGATACCGTTTTCGTGCATGCGCAAAGCAATGGGTTGTCTATTGATTCTGGCAATCGTTGTTTCGCTGGCGGTGGTGCAGCGTGCAGTTTTGTTTGATATCTGGCAGAGACTGATTGATCTTCCTCTCATTTCGTTTTTCCCACTCGCTGTCGCTGCTGTCGTCATGATTGTGGCGCGAGGAGCTTTTCTGGCAGCGTGCTCTCCGGGGATCAAACTGCGCCAGGCGGTCACGGCAGATCAGACGGCTCTGGCCGCCGGATACGGAATCGCGCTCGGTGGAGGATTGGTCGGTACTGGAACCCGCATTCATATGTTCACGCGTTGGGGAATACCTCACTCCACGATCGCGACGTCGATCGTCGCGACTGCGGTTGTCCCGTCTTTTTCAACGTGGGGTTTTCCGGTTGCGGTTCTTGCAGTTCCGGTATTGGTAGGCACGGCCACATCGACCGAAGTATTGGCCGTCGTTGCCGGTGTATTGATCATCGTCTTCTCTGGAGTTTTTTGGTGGGCAGCGTTACGGTCGCCATTTCTGTTCGCTCTGTTGGGAAGATTTGCTTCGTGGGCTCGGCTCTTGCTGACACGCAAAGTTTCGCCACGCTTTGCAAGAACTCGGGCAATCATCGATCGGGCGCAGCCAGTTGAGTTCTTCGAAGAAATGCGTACGGGGCTCACCGAACTGTTGCGTCGTCGATGGGTCGTGATCTTCGTGGCATCACTAGGCACTTTGGCTGCAGGATTTTGTTGCATGTGGACGGCATCTGTCGTTTTTGAAGTATCTGGACTGACATTCTCAGAAGCGCTCGTCGCGTTCTCGTTGGTGCGTGTGGTCATTGCTCTTTCACCGATACCAGGTGGAGCGGGACTCGCAGAATTAGGTCTGATTGCGTTGCTCGAACAAGCCGGAGTCAGCGTGATTGACGCGACCGGAACCACGTTGTTGTACCGATTTCTCACCTGGTTCTTGCCGATGATTGTCGGCTCACTGTTGTGGTGGGAGTACAGCCGTACAGATGAGACAGCGAAGTCAATCGCCTGACAAACCTGCAAAGACAGTTGACGGCAGATCGGTTTCTCCGTCGGCGATCGCACGCACGATTCGCTGCGCCACTTTGGTGGGATCAAGCCCGACTGGGAATTTGGGCGGATCTCCAGCGATCGCACGAGATGACAAACCCGTTTCGGTATGTGGTGGTCGAGCGTCAATGACACGTATTCCAGATCGACGAGCCTCGCGAGTCAGAGCCTCGTTAAACGAACGCACCGCAGTCTTTGATGCTCCGTAGGTGGCCATGCCAGGCAAGTTCTGTTCGGCGATGACGCCAGAAATGCCGACGAGTACCGAACCTTGTCGAGCACACTTGAGCGCTTCTTTCATCAAAAAGATGTGCGCGAAAGTGTTGGTTAAGAACAATTCTTCGATGGTGTCAATTGAAGTTGCGTCAACTGTTCCGAATGCAACGACTCCCATGGCATTGACCACGATGTCAACACCGCCATGCCGCTCAACGAGTGAATTCACGACGGCCGATATCGCGTCGGGTGAACGAAGGTCTGCCGAAATATGTGCAGTGTCAGAGATAGGGGATCGCGAGACAGTGGTGACAATGCAACCTCGGGCACGAAGTTCTGCGGCGATCGGAGCACCGAGCCCTCCCGTTCCACCGGCAACTAAGGCAATTTTTTGATCAAAGTCAAAAGGTTCGGGCATGTTTCTATCGTAAGTGGCCTGATATCTAGAGGCTTAGTCGGTGCACGGTTTATGTACCTCAACTATTGTCTGTCCCATGGATTGGATTTCTGACCCCACCGCTTGGAGCGCCTTGGCTGCACTCTTGACCCTCGAAATTGTTCTCGGCGTTGACAACGTCGTCTTCATTTCGATTTTGGCTTCGAAGCTGCCCGTTGAACAACAGGACAAGGCTCGCAAAGTTGGCCTCTTGGCTGCTGGCGGAATGAGAGTGCTGTTGCTCTTAGGCGTCGGATTCGTCATCACTTTGAAGACGGAACTTTTCGCAGTTGGGTCCATCGGCTTTAGTGGCAAAGAGTTAATTCTCTTAGCAGGTGGTTTATTCCTGATTTATAAGGCGACTAAAGAGATCCACCACAAACTTGAAGGAGACGAGGGTCAGACCTCAGCCAAGGTTGTGCCAACCTTTGGCGCGGTCATTGGTCAGGTCTTATTGCTTGACATGGTTTTCTCAATCGACTCGGTGATTACCGCGGTGGGAATGACCTCGTATACATGGGTCATGGTGATTGCAATCGTGGTCGCAGTTGGCATCATGTTCGTGGCTTCAAAGGCGATCTATACCTTTGTAAATGCTCATCCGTCGGTCAAGATGCTGGCGCTG
>Ga0315909_10003808_pt1 | contig 18157 bp, 7 predicted proteins | sample LakEriMetagenome_11_FD_203527 | JGI IMG/M metagenome (GOLD analysis project Ga0315909, IMG submission 203527) | Freshwater fungal communities from buoy surface, Lake Erie, Ohio, United States - Buoy 2 MA125 | ecosystem: Environmental > Aquatic > Freshwater > Lake | place: USA: Lake Erie, Ohio... | reverse complement strand
ACATTTAGAAATTCAACTTATGCTATTGGTGCACTTATCGCTGGAAGTTTTATTTATGATAGATTAAAAGATAGAAGCCCCGAAGATATTCAGGGTCCACCACTGTTGCCAGGTGGATCTGCCTATGAAGAAGATTATCCAAAAAGAATGGCAGAAATTCCAGAGGTTGGGCAAATGATGTACAACCCAGGAGTTAGTTATAAAGTTAATTTATATGGCGATAGAAGAGATGTAGATAACTTTAAGCAACAAGCTATGGGCTTAGGAAAATTCAATATGAACACTACTATGTATCGTAGAGCTCCCGAATTGGGCAAGAACCCGTATCAAGAAGTGGCTAGTTCTTTCTAAGGTGAAGTATGATTTTTGGTGCTGATAAACAAAACAAAAACTTAAAAGAGGCTGCAGCCAAGACTAAAGATACGTCTCCAAGGACGCAAACCTCAAATAAGTACGCAGCAAAAATAGCATCAAATAAAAATAACTCAACAGCCCTTGAAGCAAGTCAAGCAAAAAATATAAAGTTTAATTCTAAGAAAAACATTAATAGATCAGATACTTTAAAGGGATCAAAAGAGGGTTTGATGGATGGAAAATCCACACACCTTCAAATGAATAATTCTGGTTACCTATCCAAAAGGCTTCAGGAAGCAAGATACAACAAGTCGCACCAAAGTCACGTAAGTCCATTTATGAAATCTAATTTTACAAATTATCATAATAATGATATAATTAATAATTATAGTGGAGTTACCCAAAAAGATTCCTCTTCATCTAGACTAGATGCTTTGTCTAGAATAAACATAATGTGATGGTAAACAATGTCTAATATACAAATAATTTCATCTCATAAAATAGATTCTAAAGCATCATCATACATAATTTATTTATTGGGTCTATCCTATGTGGACAGGATAATAGATTTTCTTGATCCTCAAAAAGGAACAAAAGATACTATTGAGTTGTATAATTTTTTTGAGAACGGAGTTCTTCCGTTTGGAGAAGAATTAAATGTTAGACCAATAGACGCACTAAACTACAGTGAAGAAGATATATATTCTGTATACGCAATTAATTTAGGCATTAATTATTGGGTAAGAGGATATTCTTATGCAATAAAAGATTTAAGTAAAGATTTATTAGATGAATATAACTTAAAGAGTAATAATAATTTAACTGAGTTCGAGTTAAGAGATTCCTTTTTTAATGCATGGCCAACTCTAACACAACTTGCTCCGACCTTCCCATCTCCGGGTACAATGGCTTCAAACTTTTATCCAGCAGTCGAAATTGCACAAAAAACTCTTTTTGATAGATTAAATTTATGGAAGAAATTTTTTCCAAGCTATGGTCTAAAAGGGATGGTATCTGTAGAAGAAGTTTTTGTTTCAGAGCAACTTAACAGATCATTAGACGCAGAAGGAAAAGGTGAACAATCATATCTTAAAGATGTCCTCAATAAAGTCTATGGTGATCTTGATGGAGTTAGGGCATTAGAAGAATTATTAAATGATTCAAGACCAAATGAAGACATTAACAAGATATCATGGCTTAATTTTTATAGAGCATTTGATCCAACTCAAATTGGAACAATACCAACAATAGATCCAAAAGGATTAACACAAGATCAATTTTCTAAGCTTGTAGAAAAAATTAAACAATCGGGTCTGTTACAGCTCGCATCATATGCAACTGACATAGGATTGTTTGCAAAGCAAAGGTTGTCAGATGGAACTTCAGTACAACAATCAGCACAAAATGTGCTTGATCCAGTAAGAGACACTGCTTGGTTAAATCAATTAATTTATGTTACAACTTATATATCCAGAGATCCAATATTACTGCAAACAGTAAATATATATTTTCCAGCTTTAGTGACTTTCTTTTTTGATGCGTTAGCCGCAACAGCAGACTATTCCAATAACGGAAAAGGTGGCGGAGAAGAAGACGAGCTTAATGATATTAATAAGTTTTTAGAAGAATTTCAAAAAGCATTAGGGATGAGAAATGGTGAATCTGTATTTGAATTAGCTTCTAACTTTCAAGAAAGAATAGGAACCACCAGTAAAAGAATTGCAGATGTTTTAACTAATTCTCCGTATAGACCTAATTCATCTCCACAAACGCCAGATATTTTTCATCTTAGATTAGGTGCTGCAAACTTTTATGTTCCACCATTATCTATAAATATAAATACAGCTTTTAAAACTGGAAGTTTAACTGGTGGAGCATTAAGACAAAGAAATACTCCAAAATTTAATTCAGGATATAAAGAAACTTCTATAACAATGAGATTGTTCTTTCCTAATTATGAAGAAATTTGGGGAATTTCAATCGAGGATGCATCAAGGATAAGATTAAAAGATAATTTTGTAATAGATTTTTCTAGTGATGGTGACTCAGATAAAAAAATAGATAAATTCCTTTCTTCGCTAAGGGGAATAATAGCAGCATTTAAGTACTCACCATTTCTACCTATTAAAAATAGTTACTTAAATGGAGTTCACGGCATAACAGCGGTTGCTCTTTCTGGCATGCAAATACAAACAGTGCCTAACTTTCCATTTGCTCTAGCTGTAGATTTAGAGCTTCTTAATTTTAATCATAAACCATTGCTTCCTATGATTAGTGATTTTAATCAAGCTATACATTGGGGCAAATATAGACAATACATGGGTAAAGCCGCTGGCGCAATGCATAGTTATGTAAATGGTGATTTCTTACAAAAGAAAAGCGATGTAAAAGGTTCAGATAAGATAGCAAATCCATCCAATGTTCAATCTGGCTTAACAGTTGGCAGCAACACATATGATGTTAGCCCATATGGAGCCTCATTAGTTAGGACTTCTAGTTATGATGGCGAAAAATTAACAACTAACATTTTTGATGAATGGAATAATGGAAACAATATTACATTTTATATCCCTATAGAATCACAAACAAAAATATTTTTACCAGATACAAGTTCATTTAGAGCTGATAATGAAGAACTAATAACTGATCAAGGTGAAGATTTTTGGTCAAGAATATTATTGTATGTTGGAATTGATATTAATCAATCAGCAGATTACGGAATAACACTAGCAAACACTTATCAATTGGCGACTAGTGGTCAATATAATAGAAGCATCAAAAACATATTAAGGGATGCAATAGATGTTTTAACAGCTGGAGTTTCAACAGGTGAACCTCAGAAAAAAGTTTATGATTATTTGGTTAAAGTATTCTTAATAGAAAATAAATCTCTAAGTGATTCTGAAAAAACTTTTATTAAAGATATAAATAGCATGACTGTTCCGGGGCAGTTTGGCACAAATAATTATATTGTTAATGGAGAGGTGTTAAGAGACACAACTATATCTGCAGTAAAAGATTACATGAAGAAAATTTCTCTTAACTCTAAAGCCTATTTAGACCAGACAACTGAATCACTAGCAGTTAAAAAAGCAAAATCTCAAGGCATTGAAATACCAGGCGATAGCCAAAATGGAAACGAAGAATATCAAAATATATATAATGAAACAAAAGCTCAAGTAAGCGATGCATTTAGCGTATTGTTGTATGAAAGATTTTATACAAGTGGTCCAATACAAGCTTTAATGGAAGCCGCAAGAGCAAGGGCAGGTTCTTTCCAGTTTAGAGAGTGGGAAGTGCCAATGATGAAAGTTGACCTCGATCCAAGTTCTGTTATTGTAAATGGAGTTAGCGTTTCTTTGGGCAATAACTTAGCAAAACTCCAGCTTCAAATGCAAGACGAACCTACCTATCAACACATTGGAGGTAGAGATACTTTTATTAATATTTCCATGACTGTAACTGGAGAAAAAGAATTAGCAAAAATTAAAAGAATATTTGACCATGTAAACTCACTAGCTAGATTAGAGCACGCTAGTGGTGTACTTGGATTTATGGGCATTAAGAATATTATTACCGCACTTGCTGGAGTTAAATATGTAATGCCATCAAATTATTCAGTATCAACAATGCCAGATTATCCTCATGTTTATCAAGTAAGCCTAAGTTTGATGGACTTTGATGTCTTCCAACAAACTAGAGAAAAGTTGAGCTCAAAACAACAAGCAGATTTTATAGATATATTTAATACAAAAAGAAATCCATTCTTAAGAATAAAACAATTGTGGGGTTCCTTTAACGCATATCCGGACTTACCACTGCAAATAAAAGATCCAAAAACAGATGATACAATCGGCACATTAGATCCAGATTTCTATTTTAGAAGCTTTGAAATGTTTGATAGAGATGTTATTAATAACATAAGCTCACAAACTAGATATCCTTCATTTAATTCTACTGGCCCAACTTTTGATGGCAAAGTAAATGGAACTCAGCAAGAAAAAATGCAAAAACAACTTGCTGTAATATATCTACTACAAAACTTTATTAGAGAATTTGGCGATTTAACTACTCCAGACTTAAAGTCTGCAAAACTAAAAGAACTTATTTTATGGATAAATGGTAATGAAATAGATCATGATCTTTTCTTGGAAACATTAAAATTTTATATAGAAAAAAATGAAAATATAAAAGTAACAGGTGAAGCACTATTAACAGATTATGTAAACTTCAATACAGGAACTGTAACCGATGATCCAGATTCTAATCTCTACAACGCAGATATTCATTCTCAACCATATGTTGTTGGTGATGTTTCTTCTTCTAGTAAAAAACTATTTAATATTATTGAGATGGCTTTAAGTGGAAGCTTTAGTTTAAAGGACGAAGATAATATAAGCTTCATGCCAGACGATCTAGAATTCCATGGCATTATTCATCAAATGCCAATCTTAGATCCGGCAGAACCAAATAAAATACCTGCAACATTTACAACTGCCTATGGAGTTAATTTTGGTTATATAGATGTAGAAAAAGATGGACGATTCTATCTTACGATAGATGGAGTTAATATAAAGAAAGGTTCAAAAGTAGTTGAACTTGCTCCTGTTCCGATAGAAGAACATACTAATCCAGCAAATGGAACAAATTCTTCAGCGATTGCATCGCTTTCTCCTTTGAGTTCTTACTCTAACCCAGTTTCTCACGGCGATTCAAATGGTCCAGAGTGGTCTTCTCAGTCAGAACAAACACCAAAATCAGTCAATATGCACTGGGAAAAAATGCTGGTAGATACTCAGTATAGAGATATCTCAGGAAGAATGCTTAGAGCTTTCCCAACCTATATGCTTTGGCTTATTGATGAAGGTGGTTATTTTGCTGGTGTTAAATTGTTTGACAATTTTTATGGACTACAATCAATTATAGATTTCTCTGTTGTATCCTCTGAGGATCTATTGGGAGACACTCTAATATTTAGAGTTTCTAACCTATACTCAAAATTAACTAAACCAGCCGCTACAGATATTTTTGGTCCTGATTCTGTTCTAGCTAACTCTGCTCTAGGGGAAGACTTAACAGGTATCTTAGGTAATACTTTAAATAAAGCTAGAAATGTTGCAGCTCACATGAAGGGTGAGTATGTTGTAGATATAGAAAGCATAGTATTAAAGCCTGGAGTTAGAGTTCACCTAAGAGGTGGATATGGATCTAATCCAAACTCGCTTCAAACACTATTTAATGGAACAATTACTCAGGTAGAGTATGGCGAAATAGTTACCGTAACCGCTCAATCAGATGCAATTGAATTAGGTGCAGTAGTAAATTCAACTAATAAAAAAGGTGACAGCGGAAAAATAGATGGAGGAATAAACACTGGTCTTTGGATGTCAGAGCCAAGAGATTTAATGGTTAGGCTTTTGTCTATGGGAACTTCTAGATTTAGAGAAGGAATAGCCAACGCAAATAGAGGATTGGTTTTTTCAGAAAATAAATTTGGCATACGTCACTTTGGTTCAATGCTATACGAACCTATGACAGCAGCAGAGGCTAAGAAACATTTTGCTAGAGTAGATGCAATAGCTGATGCTCATAAAGCGGTTAGCGAATTAACAGTCAGCGGAATGGCTAACTCTGGACTAAATATGTTAGGAATGGCTGGTGTTGGCGTTCAAGAGTTTAGAGGTGGAGTTTCATCTTTAATGACTCAATTGTGGTCAAACTTTTCGTCTCAAAGAGATCTTGAAATATTTAAAAGAAATATTTATCCAGGAAACGGAACTGGAATAGCTCAGTTCTTAGGCGGCGACTTAGGAGATGGTTGGACAAGCGTTGCATCCATTACTCCTGAAAATCAACCTAATCCTAGATTGGATTATTTATCTAGATTGTCAGACGCCAGTTGGAATAAGTTAGTCCAAGGTTATGATTCAGGATCAGCTGACGCCACTGAGGTTGTTGAATCTATCACTAAATCAGGAACGGTAAGAACTCAAGAAGGAAGTGCAAATTTATTTAAGAACTTAACACTTGGCGGCATAGGTGCGGGAATGTTGTTGGCTGGAGGTCCTGTAACTGCAAGCGTTGGCGTTGGCATTGGACTTCTTGGAGTTCTTAGTGGAAGAGGCGGAACAAATATATTTAGATCATTAGGTTTGATAAGTTCAAATCCAGATGATGACATGAGAGGTTTTGACGAAGTATCATTTAGAGCTCAAACTTACATGAGAACAGTTTGGGAATTATTCCAAACATGTGCTCGACTTCTTCCTAATTATATTGTTGCAGTTAGACCGTTTGAAGATAGGTCAACAGTATTTTACGGCAAACCACATTGGCTGTATACCTCTGGCGTAATTCCTATTACTACTGGTTATCCTGGAGATGAAAAAGCAGCTGAACTGGGAATTATACCTCCACAAATAAATCAGCCAGATTTTGATTTACTTCAAATAGTTAATTCTATTAACAAAGAAATAACACCGTATGCTGACGCAGAAGCATTCTTAAGAGGCACAGAACCGCTCGATGCTATTAATGCATTAGCAGAACAACAAGCTAATTCACAAGGCATATTCCAAACAGCAGGATGGTTAGATAATCAAAAAATTCTTTTAAATTTTAATTCTGAAAATTCAAAACAAATTAAAGATGATAAAGGAAATATTATAGCAAAACTTCCTACAAGCAAAGGCAATGTTACTGTAGGCTTTCACTTACCAGTTGTTCCAAAAGGAAATGCTCCAGTTCAATTAGTTTCTGATTTTACTGGTAAAAATCACGCACAAATAAACCAACTGCCAAGTAGATTTAGATTCCCATTCTTTACTGCTAGAAAAGATGATGAAATGTTTCTTGATACATATGCATTTCAATATGGAAACCTAAAAGGCGTAGGCACTAGTACAACTGATGCTAATGATAATGATGATAGCTTTTTAATAAATGCATCACAAAAATTGTATGGAGAAGAGTTTAAAACTCTACTTCAGTATGATATTGATTATCAAGCAGGGCAAAATATTAGCGGAAGACTAGCCTATGATGTATTAAGTAATCCATTAGATTTTTCTCTTTCTGGAAATGTCGAGGTTGCTATAAACGCTACAACAATAGCAGTAACGATGCCATTGCCAGAATTAAATAGAAAAGATAATTTAGCATCTGATTTAATAGAATTAAATCCTAATTTAGACAAAACAAAATCTTTATCTTATTCGGAATGGACTCCGCCAGAAACCGATATCGATGAACAATTTTATATTGCCATGAGATGGCCATATCAAGTTGCCTTGCAAGACTCTGAGCTTTTAAAGAAATTTAAACAATTTTATTTTGATAATGATAAAGAAGAATTATATGGAAAAGTTGAAGACTATAGAAATCAACATATTTTAATTTATAACCCTTCTGCGCCAGGAGGCGGTGCAGCTGTTGTTTGCAAGCCAGCATACTTTTTGTGGGGAAAAAATGATGGATATGAAGCTGGACACAAAGATAAATTTGTTCCTCAATACGATGAAGCTAAAGTCGATGCCGTTGTTTCTCCTGATGCAGCGTATTACCTGAATATATTAACAACTAAAGAATATTCACTAGAACAAGATAGCGCTAAAAAATCTGGATACAACTATAAAGACGAAGGATATTCAGCTATTCCAGATATTGAAGAATGTCATTTTGCATTCGTCCCAAATACTGTTCCTTTAGGAGTTGCCTTTAGTTCTATTCACCCTATTAAGCAATTTAAGCTATCAAAGGATCAGACTCTTCCAGCCCCAACTAAACCTGATCCAGATGGTCTTCAACCACTTAACCCTGAAGGAAATCCAACAACAAGGTATCCGAAACCAGAAACAAATGATGATTTAATTATTGGATTTGGAAACTTTACTCCACCAAAAAATTATGATGATTTGTACGCTGTATTGGTTTCACTTAATGCCGCTTCAATCTATCAGTATAAGCCAATAGATGGAGTTGGATTTAATGCCACTGCAGATTATATGCATGGTGGAAATTATTCCGGATATTATTCTTCTATAAAAAATAGAGAATATACAAATCTAAATGATAGATTGTATCAATACGATTTACTGGCGTCAGAAGATCCAAATCAAGACTATAATTCTGCTGGAAGAAGTAAATTTCCTGGCGTTTATAATCCACAAGATTCTGTTTCTATTCAAGCAAGAAAGTTTTACGATGAAGATTTTGATCCAACAACAAATGTAATAGCAGGAAATGGTAGAACACTGTCTCAAGCTCAACAAATTTGGGATGAATTTAGGTACTCATACCATACAATTCAGTCTGTTCAAGATATATTTTTTAGTACATTCCTACTCAAAGCAAACGACACCACACCATTTCCAGATGAAATAAAGAAAATATTTTCATCTGAAAAAATAGAAACTGGTCCATTTAAAAAATTTGGTGACAGCAACGGAAACGCCTTAGATGAATTTAGTATATTATTTGGCGATACCATAAGAACTGGAAATACAGATGCAATAAACGCACAAAAAGAATCTATTGAGTATGCAAGAAAAAACTTTATAGATGCACCAGCACAAGATGGTGGATTAATTGAATACTTTAATGCGTTAACAATAGAAAAAATTAAATTATTAAAAGCTAATTTGTTCGACTTAAATGTTGCTAGCAGCGTTTTTGGAGAAAGTATGGATGACAGTACTTTTAAAGCAACTATTGATTCACCAGCAGCATTATATTATTATTTGGTTGGTTTATTTAGACAATCTCTATGGGCAGATCCATACGCTAGAGCATGGTTAGTTTTAAAGCCTGATAAGAGAATAAGATATGGTCATGAAGCTAAAGACGATAAATGGTCTTTTAAACCAATAGATAAAATATTTGAAGCGTTTATTTTCCCAGGAAATACATACGCTAAGAAAAAAGATCAGTTCCTGCAACTTCTTTATAAGAATAAGGGAGAAGGAAATAGCGCGACAAACTTAGCCAGTAAGACATTGAATAGTCTAGGAGACTTTTACGATAAGAGTATAGGTCAAATATTCAACGCTGTAACAGATAGCTTAAGTGCTTTGTTTAATGTGTTTAGACTAAACATGCTTCAGACTGGATATGGTTTGTCGCAAAGCTCAGTGCTAGCTAAGCAAGCAAATATATTGAATAAAGCTTTAAATGACTCAATCTATTATTCACTCGGAAGACCTGGGTCATTGCTCAGAGCAGTGGATAATCCATTTACCAGAGAATACGCAGAACCAGTTGTTGAAGTTAGAGAATCATTCCAAAGAGTCCACTACTTAAGTTCTTTCTCTCATATACTTTCTAATCAAATTCAAGAAAATTCTGGGGTTGCAACTACAATCACCGCTGTGTCTGACGGAAAATATCCAGTAACAGTTCATTTAGATAAAGGCGCTCCAGCAGATAGGCAAGTTGAGTCTACAGTAGAAACTGGAATTTATTTTGACAATGTTGTTGGAAGCGGATTCTTTGGATTCTTGCATCCGATACTTCATCCATTTGAAACAGGTAGAGGATTTTCAAAAAATGTCACTGGAGCACCAGATGAGCTCAGCGCTAAGAGAATAGCATTAAGTCACTTAAGGGAATCTGTAAAAGATATTTATAGCGGAGAAATAATTGTAATAGGTAACGCCGATATAAGGCCACATGACTTAATTTATCTAGCAGACATTTATGAAAGAATGTATGGAATGTTTGAAGTTGAACAAGTTGTTCATCACTTCACTCCAGAGTTAGGATTCGTAACTTCTATAACACCCAATGCATTAGTAACAATCAACGATCCAGCAAAATGGTTTATGAGTTCTTGGATTCACTCTTGGCTAAGTATACAAACAATGAGAAATGATACAAGAATCTATTTAGATTCATTAAGAGCTGGAAATTCTGGCATAACAGTAGGTGGAGAAATTTCTATCGATGCTTTGAGCAATTCATTATCTCCTCAGATGTTGGGTGGAATGCAATTCACCGGTGGTTCTTCAGCCTTAATTAAAGACATAGTAGCAAATTCCACAGCTTCAGGTTTTGGCAACGCAAACACCGGAGATGCAATTAGAGACTATGCAAAAGCTCAAGCTGGAATTAATGGAAATAATGGCCAAGTTACTGGATCAACAATAGCTGGTGTAATCTCTGGTGCTGCAGGTATTTCAATTGCTGCTGGCTCTGCTGGTTCCGCAGTGGCTAGTGGAGCTGCCGCTGTTGCAGCAGGTACAGTTAGTGGAATTGGAGCAGGAGTAGGAATTGCAACAGTTGGGATATTAGCTGGCCCACTACTTTGGAAAGGATGGAAGTGGGTAAGAAATAACCTAATGGATCAACACGGTTGCTATGTTCAGTATTTAACCAGAAACGGTCAACCTATGGAAGCTGGTTTAGCTTACAATCAAGGAATGGTTGTAGGCAGATACCATTCAAAGGCACTACTTCCTGGGATATTAGGAGTAAGAGTTAAAGCAAGAACCGCAGACGGATATTCTTACATAAGAACAAATGATTTAATGAAGAGCTTGGGTTGGAGCGAAAAAGACATATCTACCTTAACAAGGTATATTGGTTATGAGAATGCGTTAGTGCACGCAAAGGTGCTTGAACTTGGTGGTTTAGGTCCAGAAAAAACTACTTTTGATCCTTTCTTTAAAGTATTATGTGCGCTTGATTCTAATTCTGCTAGCGGTGGAGTTAGAGACGGTGACACAATTGATGTATACGATGTTCTAAATCCAAATGTTAAATTTACAGTTCGTTTAGATGGTATAAACGTTTCAGAAAAAGTTCAAATTGGATTTCAATCTACTTCTAAAACTGGAAATATAATTGGAAAAAATATAACAAAAGTTGGCGATAGGTACTATGCAACTCTTGTAACTGGCGGAATTGATTATACAGACCAAGAAGAAATTATAAGAGATCAAAATGGTTATCCAGTTTATGTTGCTAGAGATAATACTTTAATTCCAATAACAGTAAGAAATGGACAATCTTTAGCTGGGGACAAAGTTACAATTAGTAATCTTGGAGCTCCTTTTGATAGCGTAAAAGATGAACAAGGAAACTATACAGAATTCGCAATACTTCCTTCTGAGATAATAGATCCAGATTTTAATCCAAGTGTAGTAAATTATTTTACATATGAATTACCTGCAACAGCAGCACAGTATTATAACCCAAGTTTACAAGATGAAATTACACCAATTTCAAATAAAGACGTCTTTGAAAAAGAACCAAAATATTCAAGTGTAACTGTTCCGCAAGATTTAATATTTCAAGACTTTGGTACACCTGGTTTAATGGCAACGCAATTTGTTAAAAAATCTTTGTCTAATAAAACTTTTGTTGTTAGAATAAAACAGTCTAGAGTGAATAATCAAACAAAAGATGAAGCAGAGTTTGAACCAACTGGAAAAGATAAGAGAATAGAATTTTTACAAGATAGATATCAAAGAACATTGGGAACAATATTTTACAATTCTGGTTCAGATTCTTTAGATAAAATTAAAGATAAAGTATTTTCTTTTATGGAACAATATGATTTTACATTAAATTTAGTAGATGAATATAAACAAATATTTAAAAGACAAATGTTCTATGATAAGGGTAACGTTTTTGTTTCTAGTTTTGATCAAATATTTGATTCAATTAAATCTTTACCACCAAAAGATCATTCAGTAGGGTATGCGCGACTCATTGAAAAACTCCCCGAGTTACCAAATGCCAGTGAAGTTACTTTATTCTTTTCTATTTTTGTTGAAATATTAAAACTAGAACAATTATATAATAATTCATCAAGATGGCCATTAGTGCTATGGGATGAGTACTATGAAGATGGAACTCCAGCTACACTTAACTGGGAACTAATAACCAAAAACTATGGCACAACTGTTTATACAAAAGATTTATTAACAGAATCAGAATCTGTTATTACATCAAAAGAAACAAGTGCAACTTTACAAAATAAGAAAACTACACCATAATGGCATATTTTAATTTTTCTATAGATGACCTCCAAGACTCTAGTACTCTGGCTAGTGCTATAGCCAATAACATTGTTCCAAAAAATGGAATAAACATATTAGCAACAAGTACAGCATCAAGAGGATATTCTGGACAAACACTAACAACATCTGACCTTATATCATCTGCTAGCGGTAAGGATTTATTAGCAAGTGGTGTTTATGGAAATATGTATAGAACTAATATGGCTAGTATAAGTTTAAATAGTTTGGCAACATCGGCGCTCGGATCTGAAAATGATGACATGTCAATACTAGACCCAAGTAATCTTAATGAAGATGGATCTCCTAAAATAATTAAAGGAAAAGAAGCAGGGTTGAGAATCGTTGCCGGAAGTCAATTAGGAAGAAAATACAATGAAGGTTTGATAGATGGATTTTCTGATATATTAAAGAGTGCCTATATAGCAGCTGTTGATGGATCAGGGCATTCAGATGTTTCAAGTGGTTCCGACTCTGGAGCGGTTAGTGCTGGCTACATGCCAATAGCCTTAGAATCTAAATTGAGTGAAGTAGAAAAAGCTGCATATGTAGCAAGAGGAAACCTATTAAAATCTTCAGCTGTTATTACTCCGTCTTCGTCTTTAATAAATGGATTTACTTTTGATATTAATAATAGCTTAACAAATTTAACATATGATAGTTCAACTATATTTCCAGGAGTAGAAGGATCTGGTTCTGGCTCTATTCCGATACCTGATGATATTATTGCGGCTAAATCACAAAGAGCATATATTTCTGCTGCATTAATAGAATGTCTTTTATTTTTAAGTAGCGATAGAGCTGGATCGCCTCTAATGATAAGAGGTGGATTTGGAGAAGATACAGGAAGTAACTCAAGCAGACAGGGCGACAATAGAAGTGAAGCTGTATCAAACAATAGTATAACTGACCATGCTTTTGGTAGAGCATTTGACTTTAACATTATAGTTAAAAAAGATTTAGAAACTCCAGTATCACTCGCCTCAAGTCAAGAAGAGTATAAAAAACAATTTGATAATTTAATAGAGAAATTAAACGCAGCTCCACAACATCTTTTGCCAGATGTTATTCTTGTAAATAATTGGGTTGGAGTAGAATATGAAAATTTAGCTAATAAAGGCAAGACAAGCAGAATACCTCAACTTGCAGGGAATTTAAAACACGTTAAAGTACATCTAGTAGATAGTCATAAAGATCATATACATATGGCTTTTGCGCCAACTAGAGGTGGAATATATATTGATAAAGAAGGAAGCCTTAGTTTAACTGTAAATATTATAACAACTAATACAGGCAGTAGCGGTGCAAGTGGTTCACAAAAAGATGACTCCACGATTATAACCATTAATCAAAATAGATTAACTAAATCATACACAGACAATACTAGACTAACAGATATAGAAGTGTTTACTTTATTAAAAGATTATGGAAATTTTTCACCACAAATATCAGCAATGCTAACCGCTATATCTTTTAGAGAATCTAGCTGGAGACCCCATGCATTAAATAAATTTGGATTTTATGGATTATTCCAAGTTGGTACAAGGAGTCCGGGAGATGGTTCACTATTAGATGTAGACTTATCTGCACCACAAGCTGAGACAGTAAAAAATTGGAAATTAGCTTTATCTGATTTGGCTACTAAATCTTTAACTGATAAACAAATATATGATACAATTACAGAAAGAGGAAAATCCGATGGCCTTTTGGAATTGTACGCTTCTTTTGATTCAAGAGCCTGGATTCCAGCAAATCAAGTAAGGTTGTTAAGATCAAAAATAAATCAAAAGAATTACGCTAAGCAAATAAGTTCTGTTGGAACAAAAGCCTCGCTTCCAAATCCAAATTATCTTTTTAATCCTTGGGGAGAATTATTCTTGTATAATGGTTGGATGAGTTCTGTACAATTTTCTATAGCAAAAATTGTTTATATAAAAGCAGGCTATGACGCAGATGAACTAAAAGATTGGGTATTAAAGACAACGCCAAAGGACTCGGTTGCTTGGTACAAGTTTGCTGATGAAGAACACTCAGATAAAACAAAAGTAGAAGCTTGGGTAAATGAAGAAGTGATTCTTGGAGAACAATACGGTCTATGGAAGAACGGAATATTTACCCCGAGTAGAGATGCAACCTCTGCTGACAAATGGTTAAAGTAAGGAAAACATTATGGCAATAAATTATCCTAAGTTTGATGGAAAGATACAAAATCAAATTGATGTTTCCAGAATGCGTCAATCTAAAACTAGGCCTGGCGTGGTTATGCAATTTGATAAAAAAACAAATACTGCTACAATAATTTTAGACGATCAATACTCTAAGCAATTGGGCAATATAGTTAATAAGGTACCATGTCCAAGTAGTCCCGGAGTGCAAAATGTTGCCCCTGAACCAGGAACACGTTGTCTAGTTGGCTTTAGAGATGACAACGAAAGTCATCCTTACATTATAAGTTTTTTTGAAGAAAACCGTTTAGGCTCAAACTACATGAGCAACTATGTGGTTAACACCGGAATACCAAAGTTTATGGCTAAATAATTATGACTTCACCTGAAAGATCTCAAGCTAGACAACCATCCACAAGCTTTTCTGTTGGATCAGAATTAAACAGAAGAAATCAATTTTCTCAAAGAGAAGTAGGACTTAATCATCCAGACAACAACTCTTTCTTTAGATTAAATGATGAGGGAGATGTAGAGATATTTGCTGCCCCAGGAGTAGGAATAATAATAAGTGCAAGCAGCAAAACCATATCCTTCTTTGCAGAGAAGGTAAGATTTTTCTGTGCTGAAGACGGTCTAAGATGGAATGAATTTAATTTTAATTATTCTTCTTCGGACTATTCTCAGCCAACATTGGTAAAAATAGACCCCAAAGTAATACATTCTGCTCAAAATGAAGCCTATCATTATTTAGGTAAACTTAAAGATATAGAGCAGAAACAAACCCAATTCCCTATTACTATGGATAATGAATATGGTTTTGGGTATCAGAAAACTGAGACAGGTCAAAATCTTGATACTTCAATAAGCACCGAAGGGCTTACTCCGGACCAGATTAATTTCTTAAATAATGTCTTAAAAGATTATTCAAACGAATATATAGAGTACGCCGTTTCTTTAATGAAGAGTGGATACTCTAACCAACAAGCTAAAGAAAAGGCCGACCAAGAAAAAAATGTCTGATTTATACCTAACAATGTCTGGCGATCTTTTAATAAATGGAAATAAAGATATAGCTGTTACTAACTCAACATTAATGAATGACGTACAGCAGGTTTATGTAAGGTTGATGACAGAGCCTGGTGACTTTTTTGTTTATCCTTCTCTAGGTTCAGACCTGTCAATTCTTTACGGAATGCCACAAAGTAAAGAAACTGGAGATCTGGGCCAAAGACTAATAAGAGCAGCCTTGGAAAGAGAAAATATATTCCAAGGAAGAAATATAGAAATTACCGCTGTTCCTACCGGTCCAGATTCTATTAGATTTGATGTTCATATAGTTTCAAATACTAACGAACCTATAGTACTATCAGTAACACAAAACCTGTGAGGCAACTATGATTTATGGAACTAAAGATAAAACTGAAATAGTTAATGCTATTTTAGACTCTCTGCAGAAAAATGCTGGCATAACTGCAATCCAACCTGGCTCGATAGCTAGGGCATTTGCCGACGCATTTGGATCAGAAATTGCAGACCTTTATTCTTCTTTATCTTTTACCCTAAGACAAGGTAATATATCAACTGCTTCTGGAAGAAATCTTGATTTGATTGGCGCCCTTTACGGAGTCCCTAGAAAAAGTATTAGCGATAGCTCAGCCGCAGAAAGACAATCATTTAATATTGAGTTCTACATAAATAAACCATACAGCGTAGATATAATAATTCGTAAAGATACTTTAATCTTTACCAATGTAGATAACTTTGCTACAAAACAATATAAATTTAAATTGAATGGCGATGTTATTATTTCTGCAGGGACCACAAAGGCCTATGGCTTAGTTATACCAGACTTTAATGAGAACGCTTACGTAGCTTCTGTAGGCTCATTAACTCGTCATAACTTCATAAGCCCTCCAGGTGTTCCAGTTTTCTGCACAAACACCAAAGAAGTTTATGCTATCGTTAATTCTGAATCAGACAACAACTATAGAACAAGAATAATCGCTTCGATTAAGACACGTTCTTTTGGCACCGTAGAGGCGGTAAGATTTGCTGCCCTAGCAATAAAGGGCGTTAGAGATGTTAGATTGAGAGAATCTTCTTTTGGTCTTGGCTCATGTGATGTTATCATAGTTCCAGAGTCAACAGCAGAAATAAAAAGAATGCCGGAAGTTGTTTATAATACTATTGTAAATGTTAAGCCAGTTGGGGTTAGATTTAATATTAGAATAGCAGAAAAGGTAGCTGTAAACCTATCTGCTACAATAACTCTTACATCTGGTCTTTCAGAGCAAATGGCAGCAGGAATTAGAAATCAAGCAGCATTGTTCGTTAAGAGATATTTAAATTCCTTAACAATTGGAGACTCAGTTTCTATTACAGAAATAGAAAGACAAATCAGAACTTCGTCCGATTACGTAAAGTATGTTACAATTAGTGCATTCAATGCTAATGGACAAGATATACCGGTCAAGGACTTCACCCCATCTAGCGATAAAATGTATATTACAGCTGGCGCAGTCTCTATTTATTCTGTTATAATGGGAGTGTCAAACTACTAATATCAGAATAGGTCTGGTTATGAAAAAAACTTTTGTTGTAACAAAAAAACACGTGGTCCGTGCTCCAAATATTGGACAAGCAAAAAGCTTGGTATTTGAAGGTGAGGGACATGGGGATATTCTTGGAGAAACTTCTTCTGTAGAAGAAATCTCTCAAGAAGAAGTTGTTGAATATATTAATGAAAAAGATTCATTGTATGTCCAATCTGCTTCTGTAGAAATCGAAGACGATGAAGAAGAGTCAGACGATTTGATATCTAATATTTCAGACTCAAGAAATGAATTCTTAAGAGCAGAAAACAGAAAGCTTGCTAAAAGAGTTGAAACTTTAAAGAATGTTCAAGATGAAGTAGTTAGAGCCACATATGCAGCAGCCTATGATGCATTTGCTAGTTTTGAATTTCCAAAGATTAAGTCACCAAACTTAAAAAAGAATAAAGAAAAACTTCCAGAAACAGCTGTTGCAGTTTTTGCAGACTGGCAGATGGGCAAAGTAACTCCAGACTATAATACAAATGTGTTAGAAGAAAGAATGGAGAGATATACAGAAAAACTGTTGGAGATAACAGAGATTCAGAGAATGGATCATGAAGTAAATAATCTTCACATTTGGCTACTGGGTGACATTGTGGAAGGGGAAGAAATTTTTCCTGGACAAAGCCACTTAATAGACTCTGGTCTCTATAGACAGGTAGCTGTTAATGGCCCTAGAATTCTGGGTAATTTTGTAAAGACAGCTTTAGAAAACTTTGACCATGTTCATATCACTGGAGTAATTGGTAACCACGGTGCAGTTGGTGGTAGAGCACGCAAGCAACATGATCCAGAAACTAACATGGATAGAATGCTCTATAAGATCATAGAGTTGATGGTTGGAGAAGAAGATAGAGTATCTTTTAACGTTCCAGATGGACCAGGAGAAAGAAACTGGTATGCCGTTGACACTATAGGAAACTATAGTAGTTTATTAATTCATGGTGATCAGATGCCTGCGCCAACTACATATCATGGTTACTATAAGAAAGTAATGGGATGGAAAGATGGAGCTATTCCAGAGCAC
>Ga0315909_10003807_pt1 | contig 18159 bp, 22 predicted proteins | sample LakEriMetagenome_11_FD_203527 | JGI IMG/M metagenome (GOLD analysis project Ga0315909, IMG submission 203527) | Freshwater fungal communities from buoy surface, Lake Erie, Ohio, United States - Buoy 2 MA125 | ecosystem: Environmental > Aquatic > Freshwater > Lake | place: USA: Lake Erie, Ohio... | reverse complement strand
TTTAGTGGATGTCCTGCTTTATACCAACCAATTGTAAGTTTATCAGTTCCTACTAATGATAATGTTAACGTTTATCTTAAAGATGTAGCAGGAACTATTATTTCTTATTCTCTTGATACTCAATTATTCCCTATACTTCCAAATTCAAGTCATTTAGATACTTGTTTAGACGCAAGTACAGGTTGGATATCTGCTAGTGCTGTTGGTGGAAATCCAACAAATGCTCTATCAGCAAGTATTCAATCTGGTTCTTACAACAGTGGATATTTTCCATTAGTTGGAGGTTCTTATGTATTTACAGGATTAAATAGTGGTAGTTATACTGTTACTTGGAAAGACAATAATAACTGTACTACTTCATCTACAGAAGTAATAACAGTTCCCCCTCCAATTAATATTTCTCTTCAATCAGTTGAAGCTGATTGTCCTGGAGGTACAGGTACTCCTAGTGGTGGTATTGCTGTTAGTGTAACTGGAGGATCTGGTTTATACAATTACAGATGGACAGGAGACAGTGGTGCTTCTTTTATAAGTTATGTTGAAGACCCAGTAGGATTATCTGCTGGAAATTATGAATTATATGTAAGTGATAGTACAGGATGTAATGATGCTACTTCAAGTGTTATAACAGTAGGATCTGTTACAGCTGTTGGATTTACAGGATTTACTATTGCTTCTTCTTCATGTTTTGGAAGTGGTGGCGGTGGTAGTATTACTGGAGGTTCTTTAACTGGAGGTTCTGGTAGTTTAAGTCCTGTGTTTACTGGTCCTAATGGATTTACTTCAAATAGTGTAAACATTATTAATTTAAATACAGGTAGTTATACATTAACTGTTACTGATTCAGCTACAGGATGTTATTATACTTTTGGTCCTTATGCCATTAACCAACCTACCGAATTTAAATCATCTTCATTTACTATTAATAGAGGAAATTTAGGTAATCCATATACTCCATATTTTGCTAGATTTGCTTTCCAAGGAGGTACTTTAGATACTAGTGGTGGTTATACTGCCTCTCTATATTTAAGTTCAAGCGCAGGATTAAGTCTACAATACGTTATAAGTGCCTCTTCAGTAGGTTCACAACAAATATGGTTAACACAATCTTGTTTAACCGCATCTACTAACTGGGTATTAAGAGGAGTAGATGATAATGGATGTGTGGCAACTAACTACAGCCCAGGATACTACATTTCATTAGCCCCACAAGTAGTACAACAGGTTCCCGTTTGCTTTTCAGCAAATACATCTTCTAATGTTTGTGGTTGCGATCCAGCATCTGGTTCTTTTACTACATTTTATTTATCATCTTCATATTCAACTTCATCTAACGATATTTTACAAGTTGCTGATTTAGGTGTTACTGGAGGAATTGATGGAAATGTTAATGCGTTAATATGGGCGAACTGCGCTCAATCAACTACAGCATCTGTAGGAACTTATTGGGATAATGGTAGCCAACAAGCCACTATTGGATTAGGAACAGGAGTAGGTGGATTTTTAAACAACTGGGACCCATGTCCTATTGCTCTTAGTAAGCGAATTACCACTTTTATTAATAATAATCCTGTTAAAGTATCATCTTGGACTGAACTTCAATACCAATATGGAGTAGCAGTTACTAGTTCAAATTTTAGTTTAACTTGGACAGGAACAACAACAACCTCTTCACTTAAAAATATCCCAACTCCTCCAGGAGTAGGTTCATATACAGTAAGTGCTTCACTCGATCAAGCTTTAGACCCACAAGGAGATATTAGTGTAACTATATCTGTTACTAGTGGTTCCAGTACAGGATATGAATCATCAGTATATTATTTATATGGACCAACAACTTTTGTAGGAGTTACAGAAGCAAGTTTTATATCTAATCCTTTATTCATAACAGGTAACTTAGACTATATAGTAAATATAGATTACAGTTCTGAATATTTATAATTGAATGCCAACATTAATCCATACAGGTTCCTTTGAAATGAGTTTTAAAAACACGTATATTCTTTATGAGAATGAAATACGTTGTACTATTACTGAAAATGAATTTAACCAATCCCAAAATCCCTCTATTTCTACAGGCAGTAATGGTGATTTATTGCCTTGGACTACAGGTTCTAACTTTAGACCTTATGTAACTACTGTTGGTATTTATAATGAGGTAAATGAATTATTATTAGTAGGAAAATTGTCTCAACCTATCCCTGTTTCAAGCATGGTTGATACAACATTTGTTATAAAATACGATACTTAATGAATACAGGTAAATGGTTGTATTGGGATAAATTAAATCCCGAAGATTATTTAGGTTTTGTTTATAAAATTACCAATTTAACTGACGGTAAATTTTATATTGGTAAAAAATACTTCTGGTTTAATAAGAAGAAAAAATTAACCAAAAAACAACTTGCTGAACAAACAGGACCTGGTCGCAAAACTGCTTTTGAAATAATCAAAGTAGAAAGTGACTGGAAAACATATTGGGGCTCATCAAAAGAATTACTTAATGACGTAAAAGTATTAGGTGATGACCACTTTGAGTGTATGATACTCATGCCCTGTAAAACAAAAAAACTACTTACATATTACGAAATGCATTATCAATGTAAATTTGAATGCTTAGTATCTCCCAGTTTATCTTACAATGATAACATATTGGGTAAATTCTTTAAAAAAGACTTTGTTGTCTAAGGATACTTTCGTATATTGAGATTATGGTTAATTCAATACTTGTCGGACTAGTGGATAGCGTACTGGGGAAAGGTTCTCCTACTGCGAGAGGTAACTATTCCTATAAATGTCCTTTCTGCGAACACCATAAAAAGAAATTGGAAATAAACATGGTTCCAACTGCTAAGGGAGAAAATCCATGGCATTGTTGGGTATGTGATGCTAAAGGTAAAACGCTAGTTGGTTTATTTAAGAAATTAAAGATTGATAAGGAAAAAATATTTGAACTTAGATCAACGTTAGGTTTTTCTGAAAAACGAAAAGATGAAGATGAAAAAGTTAAAGTAGAATTACCTAAAGAATTTATTCCTCTATACGAAGCTAAACCTACACCTCACGCTAAACAAGCTGTTGCTTACCTTAAGAAAAGAGGAATTAAAAAAGAAGATATTATTAAATATAATATTGGGTATTGTGAATCAGGACGCTACGAAAATATGGTTATCATTCCTTCATACAATGAAAATGGTACACTAGAATATTTTGTAGGACGTAGTTTTGAAAAAGACCCAAGACGAAAATTTGATGCTCCCACAGCAAGTAAAAACATTATTGGTTTTGAAAACTTAATTAATTGGAATGTTCCAGTTATTTTATGTGAAGGAGCGTTTGATGCTGTTACTGTTAAAAGAAATGCTATTCCGTTATTTGGTAAGATTGTTTCTAAAAAATTAATGCAAAAGATCGTTACCAATGACGTCAAAAAAGTCTATATCGCTTTAGATAAAGACGCTATAAAAGACACTCTCAAATTATCCGAGAAAATAATGAACTCGGGAAAAGAAGTTTATATAGTAGAAATGGACGATAAAGATCCTAGTGAAATGGGATTCGAACACTTTACTAATTTGGTACAAACATCAGTACCGCTTACTTTCTCATCGTTCTTTTCTCTCAAATTAAACCAAGCATGATAGAAAAAAACTCAAATATTATTCATGATCCTAAAATTAAAAGGATTGTTGAATACACAGAGGACAACAAGCAAGTAAATGTATTAGACCAACGTTTTTACAGACGTAATGGAAAATACTACCCTTCAGTAACCTCAATCTTAAATTATTTTCCTAAAAATCAATTTTTTCATAATTGGCTTAAAGATGTAGGTCATAACAGCGAAATTATTGCTAACAAAGCAGCTACTGAAGGTACTACAGTACACAACGCAGTAGAATGGTTTTTATTAGGTAACGAATTAAATTGGATTAATGAAGATGGAACAGCAAGATTTAGTCTTGAAGCATGGAAAATGATTCTGCGTTTTGCTGAATTTTGGAATGAATACAAACCAGAATTAGTAACAACAGAATATCATTTATTCTCAGACGAACATTGCTATGCAGGAACAACAGACATTATCTGTCGTTTCCAAGACAAGTTATGGTTATTAGATATTAAAACATCTAATTCATTACACACATCGTATAATCTTCAGTTAGCCGCTTATGCTAAAGCATGGACAGAAACACATAACGAAAAGATTGATGAAACCGGTATTTTATGGTTAAAAGCATCCACTAGAGGCGCTTCTAAGGATAAAATCCAAGGAAATGGCTGGCAGCTCAAAAACTGTGGAGACATTGAAAATAATTTCAAAATGTTTTTAAGTATATACGACATTTATAAACTAGAAAATCCTGATTCAAAACCTATGACGGAGTCATTACCAACAACAATCAAATTACTAGCATAATATATTTATGCTTGAATTTAAAAAGTTTACTTTGTTACGATATTATTATATAGGTATATTTTTCTATATTCAACTCTTTAGCGGGGCCATACACCCCGCTATTTTAATCTAAAAACAAACAAGTATGAAAAAAACAAAACTTTTATTCGCGGCGCTATTGCTATCCGTAGCATCTTTCGCCCAAATCAAAGGAAAAGTTGTGGATGCGTCCACAAAAGAGGTTTTAGTTGGAGCAACTGTTAACAATGTATTAACAGCACTTGATGGATCTTTTAATTTAAAAACTGCTAAGGCAGGAGATAAAATAAAAGTATCTTTTACTGGTTTTAAAACTATGGAAGTTGAGGCAAAGGATGCCATGGTTGTTGAATTACAACCCACTTCGATTGGCTTAGCAGAAGTTAGCGTTATTGCTTCTGTAGCTAGAGACAGGAAAACTCCTGTCGCTGCTTCAACTGTTAAAGCAAAACAGATTGAAGAAACTTATGGTGGTTCAGCTGAATTACCTGAAGTATTAAAAGTAACCCCTGGTGTTTATGCTACTAAAACAGGAGGTGGTGTTGGTGATTCTCGTATCAACATTCGTGGTTTTGACCAACGTAACGTAGCAGTAATGATCAACGGTATTCCTGTTAATGACATGGAAAACGGTTGGGTTTACTGGTCTAACTGGGCTGGTTTAGGTGATGCTGTATCACAAATTCAAGTACAACGTGGTTTAGGTGCTTCTAAAATCGCTGTAAACTCAGTTGGTGGTACAATGAACATCATTACTAAATCAACTGATGTAAAAGCAGGAGGTTCAGTTCAGTATCAAACTACAGACTATGGTCAACAAAAAGTTACAGTTTATGGTTCAACTGGCTTATCTAAAAAAGGATGGGCTTTCACTTCAGTATTTTCTCGTACATGGGGTGATTCTTATGTTAATGGAACTTGGATGGATGGTTATTCTTATTTCTTAAGTTTAACTAAACAATTAGGTGATAAACATAAGTTAGTATTAACTGGTATTGGTGCTCCTCAACAACATGGACAACGCAGTTCTGGTTTAACTCAAGCTCAACTTGATAAGTTTGGTCGTAAGTTTAATACTGATATTGGATATTATTCTAATGGTGATTTATTTAATGAGCGTGTTAACTACTATCACAAACCACAATTTGCTTTAAATCACTATTGGGATATTAGCTCCAAAACACAATTAAATACCTCAGTTTATTACTCAATTGGACATGGTGGTGGATCAGGCCGTTTAGGTTCTTCTTGGTTTAGAACTGCTGATGGTTTGATTGATATTCAAAGAGTATATGATTATAACGTAGCAAACCCTGCTATTTCTAATGGTGGTGTTAGATATGCTAATCGTAACTCAGTAAACAACCATTATTGGGCTGGTGCTTTATCAACATTAAATCACAAATTAAATAAGAATATTGATTTAGTACTTGGTGTTGATGCTCGTTCATATAAAGGAGAACACTTCCGTGAGGCCTCCAATTTAGTAGGTGGTACTCAATATAAAGATGCTACTAATGGTTTAGTAGGTGTTCACCCATATGCTTCTGACTTTACAAACCCATTCAAAGTAGTACCTGAAAACCAACGTGTTGCTTATGACAACGATGGTTTAGTTAAATACTTAGGTGGATTTGGTCAGATTGAATATTCTAAAGATAAATTATCAGTATTTTTAACGGGTGCTATTAACACAACTTCCAACCAAAGAATTGAGCGTTTCCTTTACAGAACTTCTACTACAAGAGGTCCTGAATCTGAAATTGTAAATATCTTAGGTGGATCTGGTAAGTTAGGTGCTAATTATAATATCGATGAAAAGCATAACGTTTATGCTAACGTAGGTTTATTTAGTCGTGCTCCTTTCTTCTCATTTGTATTTGTTAACAACACAAACGATGTTGTACAAAATTTAGTAAATGAAAAAGCACAATCATTTGAATTTGGATATGGATTTAAAGTAAAGAAAGTTGCTTTAAAATTAAACGCATATCACACTACTTGGAAGGACAAATCATTACTTTCAGGTAACTTAACAGGACCAAATGGTACTATCACTCGCGCATTAATGAGCGGTGCTAATGCTGTTCACCAAGGTTTAGAATTAGAATTTAATACTAAATTCACTAAGAAATTAGATTTAGGTGGTATTGTTTCTATTGGTGATTGGAAATGGAAAGGTGATATTAACGCAACAGTATATTCTGAAATTGATCCAACACAACAAGTTACTGTTAAATCTTATGTTGATGGTGTACACGTAGGTGATGCTCCTCAAAACCAATTTGGTTTACAAGGTCGCTACCAAGTAACTAAAAATCTTTGGATTGGTAGTACTTACACTCACAACAGTAAGTTTTATGCTAACTTCGATCCAGCTTCTAAAACAACAGCTGCTAGTAAGATTGATTCTTGGAAAATGCCAAACTACGGACAATTAGATGGCCGTATTGGATATGATTTGAAAGTTAAAAAACAATCAGTATCATTAATTATTCAAGGATTTAATTTAACTAATGAATTGTTCTGGAGTGATGCTCAAGACAATGGTGCTGCTGCTATGGCTTATGGTTTCCCAGGATTTGGTAGAAACTTTAACTTTAGCGCTAAGGTTAGATTCTAATAGACATTACATAGTTTAATATTTATTGGCGATTCCTCTTGGGGGATCGCCAATTTTTATTTATTTTTATACGTCATGAAATTAAAAGTATTAAAGGAAGCGCCAAAAGATTTAAAAGCAGTGTTGATTGCTGGTCCATCTAACGTGGGTAAGTCAACATTCGTTAAATCTGTTATTCCTACCGAATACCAAAAATATGTGTTAAATCCTGATAAATTCTATGAACCCGAATTAGCCAAAATTGGTGGTGGTTCAATGAATATGAAGGACTTTTCCCCTGAGCAATTATCAGCAGCAGCAAAAGCACAAGCAGTAGCTGTAAAACAATATAGATCTGAATTAGAAAAAGCAATTGGTACAAAACCAGTTATTTTAGATATTACAGGTGGTAGCTTTAAAAAGGTAAAGGAAACAAAGGAAAAACTAGAAAAACAAGGTTATGATGTAATGATGGTTTTATTATATGCTTCACCATATACTACTTTATCTCGCAATATGAGTAGAGACAGATCACTGGATCCAGGTATTGTAATTAGAAACTGGGAAGATGTAATTAAAAATGTTGATTTATATTCACAACTATTTGATGCTGATCATTTTGCTTTAGTAGATAATGATCCTCAAGGTGCTAATAAAAGCTTTAACCTAGAAGATGTAGAATCATTATTTGAAAAATCTAAAATCTGGAAAGACATACCAGATGAGGATAGGAAAAAAATTGAGGCACGTATTCAAACACTTATTGACAAAACTGAAGATGCTAACTTTGTGGCATTTGATGAATTAGCAACTAAATTAAAAGGATTTCTTAAGTAATGCCACAGATTTATCTTGATATGGATGGTTTATTAGTAGACTATGAAGGTGGTTTAAAAAATACTGCTAAAGAATTAGGTGTATCTGAAGATGATGGTAAAGCTATTTGGAATAAAATTAATAGTAATCCTGAGGAATGGTGGTCTAACCTAAAACCAATTCCTGAAGGAATGAAAATATTTAACGCTGTTAAAGATAAAGAACCATCAATATTATCAGCAGCAGGAACAAATGAACGAACAAAACAAGGTAAACTTGAATGGCTAAAAAAGAATGGTTTATCTCCTTACCTTAAAGAAATTATATTTGTTAATAACAAATCAGCAAAAAAGAAATACGCTAAGGGAGGTAATATTTTAATTGATGATCGTCCCGATAATGTGGCTGATTGGGAAATGGAAGGTGGAACATCGTATTTGTTTCAAAATAATGCTAATCAAATTATTAAGCAGTTAGGTATGTTAAAAGAAAATTATTGGAAAAACTATTTAAATAAAAAACGTTTACAAGAAAACATTATAAAGGAATACACACCTGATTTCTTTCACACTATGAAAGATTTTGTTAATTTTGCATCGAATGAACTTCAATTAAAAGATGTTCCTAAAGTACATGTTATTAATTCTCCTAATTTTACTCAACAATTTAAAAGTTTTGGTGGATACCAACCAATGCAAAACAAAATTGCTATAGTAATTAAAGGAAGAGGTTTAGCTGACATATTAAGAACATTAGCTCATGAACTTGTCCACGCACAACAGATGCAACTTAATAAACTTGACGTATCTTCGGGTGAAACTGGATCACCTGTAGAAAATGAAGCAAACGCTTTAGCAGGTGTATTAATGAGAAATTATGGACAGAAAAACCCAATGATATTTGAGTTATGATAAGTTTAAAAAATATATTAGAAGTAGAAGGTATTACCCCCTATCAAATTTATTGTGATATGGATGGTGTTATAGCTGATTTTGAAGCACGTTTTGACCATTTCTTTGGAATGTCTCCAAGTGAATATGAAGCCCAACATGGTAAAAGAGCATTTTGGAATCAAATCGATAACAACATAGGTGTTAAATTCTGGGTTGGTATTCCTTGGATGCCAGATGGACATCAACTTTGGGATTATATTAAAAAATATAATCCAATCTTATTATCTTCCCCTTCTACCTCAGAATCAAGCCGTTTAGGTAAACGTTTGTGGGTTAAAAAATACCTACCGGGAACTAAATTAATTTTAGCTTCTCCTGAACGTAAAGCAGAACAATCTGGTGAGGGAAAAATATTAATTGATGATAGATTTGAACCAAATATCCGCATGTGGAGAGAAAAAGGTGGAATTGGTATTCATCATACAAGTGCTGCTGACACTATTAAACAGCTTAAAGAATTAGGTTTATGAGTGAATCAAATTTAAAAAGAGAATTCTCTCAACGTGATGTAAAACGTATGAGAGATTTAATTACCGGAAACGTTGGTGATAGAACACAAGTTCAGGTAGGTTATGAAAAACAAACAGGCGACTATAAAGAAGGTAATGTTTGGGAAGAAAATGGTAAACAATGGACCATTAAAAATGGTATTAAACAAACTGTTACAAAGTATGATACTTTAAAACGTTTAGTTACTTTACCCCTTTCATGCCCTAATTGTGGTCGTGCGATGAAAGATAATCGTTATAACAAAGAAATGTGGGCAATACATAAAACATGTTTTGATTGTGTAATTGAATATGAAACTAAATTACGTCAAGAAGGTAAATTTGAAGAATACCAACGTAATATATTGAATGCCAATAAAGACGCAGTATTAGACGAAACTTTAGAAGCAATTGACGCTTGGGCTAGTGTAAAAGATACATTTGTAAATGAAGCTGGTGATATTGAAAACTGGGGTGGTGGTGCTGTTGATAGAAATGAAGTAGCTAAATTAAAAGAATATGTCCAAGAATTAAAGAGTAAAACAATTTAACATATTTATTCTCAACATGAACGATAACATTTATACAGTTTTGATGACCGCTGTCACCGTTTTAGGTAGTGCCGCAGCATTTAGATTTTATGAAAAACGTTCAATGCGCAAAGAACGCGATGAAGAATTTATTCGTCATGATTGTAAAGATCGCATATCCAAATTAGAAGCATTACTTGTTGAATCAGCTCGCGAAAAAGATGAGTTGCGCAAGATGGTATTAGAATTAACTAGAGAAGTAGCTTCATTACGCACTAAAGTTGAGTTTTTCGAAAGAGGTGCTAGTCCCCGTACTGGCCTTTAATAAACATCGTATATTTATATAGAGAAATACTCTAATAAATTATACATTATGCCCTATACAGCCGTTGGTAAATGCGTTTACAAAAAGACCGAAGATGGTAAACGTGGTGAAAAAGTAGGATGCACAAAAGGTGCAATAAAAGACTACTTAGCCGCATTATATGCTTCAGAAAAAAATGAAGCCGTTAAAGCCGCAAAAGAAATTAAAGAAGCATTACAAGATAATGTTGACCCAACAACTTCCGCTCTTGGTATTGACGATCAATTAGGTTCATTTTTTATTGTTCAAAAACCCTCTAAAGATTCAACTGTAGAAAATATAGTAGCAGAAGGTGATTTATTTACTGTTGCTAATATGTTTAAGCGTGGTTTAGATTTTGATAACGTGTTTGGTTTATATAAAACAGCTGATAAAGCTCAAAGAATTGGTGAAAAACTCATCAATGAAATGAGAAAACAAATGAGAGAAAATCTTAAATTAGGTGAAAATAAAGTAACTGAACTTGAAGATGATATTAACTTAATTAAGCAAGAAATTGAACATCATATGCAAGCAGCTATGTCTGAACCTGGCACTCGTGATGCTCACTTTGCTGATGCTGAAAAATTATTAGGTGATTTAAAGAAAAAAGAAGCCGAATTAGTTAAACTAAAAGGTGCTTTAGAAAACGAAGTAAAAAAATTAGACGAAGCCGAAAAAATTAAAAAATAATGAATCCTATAGCTGCATTTTTCTCGACTTTACTTGCCTCTAGAACGCAAGCCCACATTTATCATTGGCAAACTCCATCTGATGCTGCTCACAGAGCATTAGCTACTTACTATGAACAAATAATTACAATAATTGATCCTCTTGTTGAATCAATTCAAGGTAAAAATGGTATTATCACAGGTTATTCTGCTCCTGGTCAAGTAAGAGAATATATTTCATGTGAAGAAATAATTGCTTATTTTACTGCGTTGTCAATGTATGTTGAACAAAACAGAAATAAATTACCTCAAGACTCATATGTACAAAATCAAGTAGATATGATTTCTGAGTTAATTAATACTACTATTTACAAGTTAAAATTCTTAAAATAATGTCAGTAGAATTAAAAGTTCTAATCAGAGAAGCAATTGAACGTCTTCTAGAGGAAGATGTAAAATTTGCTGAGGGTGAAAAAGTAAAAACTACTGATGGTAAAGAAGGTGAAATTACTTTAGCTAAACATCCTTTTTACGCTATTAAGTTAGGTGATGGTTCTACAAAATCATTCCATTTTTCAGATTTAATTAAGGCAACACAGGAAAAAATGGAATATGCTGGTGATTTAAATGAAATCTCAGCTGGTTTAGCTTTTCATATTAAAAATGATTTAAGTTTATTTGAAAACGTGTTTCGTCCTGAATCAAAAGCATATTTTGATTTATTTAACGAAGCAAGAAAATTATATAGTGAAGGTTTATTAAAATTAACCAAAGAGGAAGTTGAATTACTACATTCGGGTATTGGTGAATCAGTAATTATTGAAAATAAAGTAATACATTTAGGATTACCATTTTTAGATGATGCTGAATTTTTAACTGAGGAAGAAAAGAAAAAAGACCCACCAATTGGAAAACCAAAACGTGGTGGTTCTAAAAAATTCTACGTTTACGTTAAGAATCCTAAAACAAAGAAAATTAAAAAAGTATCATTTGGTGATACTACAGGATTACGTGCTAAATTAAATAATCCTAAAGCAAGACAAGCGTTTTCTAAACGCCACAATTGCCCTCAAAAGAAAGATAGAACAAAAGCATCATATTGGAGCTGTCGCTTACCAAGATATGCTAAACTATTAGGTTTTAAAACATCATTTAGTGGATATTGGTAAACCATACATCGACTTAGAAGTCACAGACAAATATATTATACGAGAGTTCAATGAGGATATAGACCCCATTGAACTTCTCTGGCATCGCGATAATGAAGATCGCTTTATAGAAATAATAGGAATTACAGACTGGCAAATACAACTTGAAGACCAGCTTCCAACCTCCATGAATAAGCCCATATTTATACGCAAACATGAATGGCACCGAACTATAAAAGGGACGGGCAAGTTGCGTATAAAAATACATAAAATTTAAAAATCATGGATTTAAACAAACTTAAAGGGCACATCCCTGACAACGTAATTGCGCAATTACCTGACACAATTGCTAAATTCGAATTAAATACTCCATTACGCTTAGCACATTTTTTAGCTCAAGCAGGGCATGAAAGTGGGGGATTTAAAGCAGTAAATGAAAATTTAAACTATGGTGCTAAAGGTTTATTAGGTATATTTAAAAAATATTTCCCAACTCCCGAAAAAGCAGCCTTATACGAGCGCAAGCCAGAAAAGATTGCTAATTTAGTTTATGGTGGTCGTATGGGTAATGGTCCTGAAGCATCAGGTGACGGGTATAAATTCCGTGGACGTGGATATATTCAATTAACTGGTAAGGATAATTATGCCGCTTTTGATAAAGTTGTTTCTGAAAATTTACTTGAAACACCAGATTTAGTAGCTACAAAATATCCATTATTATCAGCTGCTTGGTTTTTTCATAAAAATGGTCTTCATAAAATTGCAGATCAAGGTGCCACAGATGCTGTAGTAACATCAGTTACTAAGCGTGTTAATGGTGGAACTATTGGTTTACCTGATCGTATTAAACATTTTAAAGAATATTATCACTTATTAGCATAATTATGATACAAAAAATTACTAATTGGTTTAAAGTAAATAAAGCTTTTTTTAAATATGCACTATATGGGGTAATAGGATTATTTGCTCTATATGGTTTTATTTTTATTGTATCTCTTAAACCAAACATGCCTGCTGAAATTAAAGCAACAATTGATTCTTTAAATGTTGTTAACAAACAACTTGTTGAACGTCAAAAACAAATTGATAGTACAATTGCTGTTTACGAAGATGAAGTTGACCAGATTGATAATCAAGTAGATAACATTAAAGAAAAAACAACTATAATTCGTGAATACTATCATGAAGTAGGTCAAAAAGCTGAGCAATACACCCCAACACAAGTTGATTCATTTTTTAAAGCTAGATACGGATACTAATGAAATACATTTTAATTATATTGATGTTATTACCCATATTTGGTAATGCTCAAACACAAGATACAGTACATATTCCTTCTCATGTTGCTAAATTAATTGTTAAAGATTTAGTTAGTGGTGATAGTGCTAAGGCAGAATTAAAATTAGCCAATGAACATATAGATTTAATGCATCAAAAAGTTAATCTAAAGGATAGCATCATCTCAGGACACGTTCAAAAGGGCATAATGTATGAAGATCGCATCAAGAATGAACAATTAAAATTTGATACTCAACAAAAATGGGTAGATCAATTACGCAAGGATAATAAAAAACTTAAAGTTAAACTTAGATTTTTACAAATTACAGGCACAGCTATTGTGGGAGGATTGGCATATTTATATATAACTAAATGATAAAATTAGCCGACATATTATGTGAAATCCTTAATGAGGATAGATGTCAACGAATAGCCAATAGACGCTATGACAAGCCCTCAGCATATAAGTCAGGAGCAATTGTTCGTTGCCGTAAAGGTAATATTTGGAAAGGTATTAAATCTGAAGTAGCTTTACAAGAAAAAGAAACTTTACATAAATGGTTTGCAAGACAAGGTGGAACGGGAAGTTCAGGTGGTTGGGTTGATTGTAATACATGTCGCACGGACCCAAAAACAGGTAGAAAAAAATGTAAATCATGTGGACGTCAAAAAGGTGAAAAGCGTGCTAAATATCCTTCATGTCGCCCCACTCCTTCACAATGTAAAAGCCCAGGCAAAGGTAAATCTTGGGGTAAAACGAAATGATGAAATTAAAAGACATATTACTTGAGGTTGAAGCAGATCAAAAAGTTGATGCTGTAGTAGACGATTTAAAGGATGATTTTGCTTCAGCTCTTGATGGTATTGAAGATGCCTTAGAGGATGCTGAATATCAACAAAAAGAAGGTGTATTAACTACAGCTAGCTTATTACTTGCTCTTCCTGCTGTTTTAGGTATAATTGCTCGTTTGGGTAAAGCTGCTACTTCTGCTTTTCAGAAAATAGCTGGTAAAAAACCAAATGATCAAAGCGGAACAGAAAAATATTTCCAACAATTAGGAAGAGTAGCAGATGAATTACATCATTTGTATATGAAACCTCTTGAATTATTAACAAGAAAGTTTATTAAAGACCCTGTAAAAGCTAAAAAAGTAGCAAATGCTATTTTTCATATAATTGTAGCTACCATGATGGTTGCCTCAGGAGTTACTGCTGCAAAAGCACTTCAAGCAAAAGAAATATCATTAGCTTCATTAGAATCAGCTTTAACCGCTGTTAAGGGTGGTGAAATAAAAAATTATTTAACAAATCTCTATAACGCTATATAAATGAAACTTAGAATTAAATCAATTAAAGAAGATAAAGTTGAAAAAGTAGATATTTTATCTGCTAAATTATTCAAATTAAAGGATAAAGTGCAACCTGCTTTTTACGACAAAGTTCGTTCACTTATTAATAGTGGTGATTTAGCTAAGGCTGAAGAATTTTTAAATCGTATTACTAAAGAAGCATTAGACCCAGTAGGTAAAGAAGATAGTGATATTGATAATGATGGAGATATAGATAAGTCAGATAAGTATTTACAAGCAAAACGTGATGCTATATCTAAAAATATAAAAGAAGATCATGAAGTAAGTATGGCTCATAATTTACTTGATGACATTATTAAAAACGCGGCTGCGTTAAAAATGAAATTAGGTGGTGAAGAAAGAGATATTCCTGGATGGATTCAAGATCATATTTCACAAGCTCAAAATTATATAAATCAAGCAAATACTAATTATCATGAAGATAAGGACGAAGCAGAAGATGAAGCTATGCTTGAAGCCGAAATGAATGATATATCACCAGAAGAAGCAGAGAAAGAATTTGATAAATTAATGCAACGTTACGATTGGTATGCTGAAATGAGTGATGATTACAGAGCATACGACAGAATGACATCTGTAAATCGTAGATTATTATCATTAGCTCAAAAATTTGATGCTAATAAAGCTGTAGATATTTTTAACCAATATGCCCCTAAAGGATCAGGTGTTCAAAAATATTTAGATAGAACTATTGATTCATTAGACCAATTAAGATCATAATGAGATTTAAATTATCAAAAGAAAGTGTTAAGCAACTAAGAGGAATAGTTAGTAACGAAGCAAGCGAGTTTGTTCAAGAACAAGCTGAGGAAGTTATTTCGTTTGAATCTAATCCTATGGAGTATATTTTAAACAAATACCCTTCATTAACGGATACTTTAGATGATTTACTTACTAATTATTTTCGTGATTACGTTACAGGTATATTTGTTATAGCTCCCAAACCAACTACATTTAAAGTTTTACTACATAATGGACAAATGTTTTTCTTAACATATGGTCCTAAATCTTGGATTGCTAAAGTAGCGGGTAAAAGATATTATTTACTTAATTTAAATGAAGAGGAAAGCGCTATTGAAGCCATTGCTCGTTTATTAGAATTAGGTAGACCCCCAGGTGCTGAAGGACCTGATGAAACAACATCTGGTGAATCATCAAATAAAGAGGAAAAACCAGCTGAAGAAGAAGGTGGTGAAGAAGCAGCTTCAGGTGGTGAAGAAGAAGCAGGCATGACTGAATCAGTTAACAAAAAATTAATTAAACTTATATTAGAAGCTAGTTCATTAAGTGTTAAAACACTTATGAAACCTTCTAGAAGTGGTGGTGATAGAGGTGAAATATTCTTAAATAAAATACTTAATAAAGAACCATTTAAATTATTAAGTGGTGAAGAAGTAGTATTTGATCCTAAAAATAATAAAGAATTAGTTAATGCTTTAAAAAATAAAAAATACGCTATTTTTCTTACTACTAAATTAGTTGATACTAAGGGTAATACCTATTCTTTAAGTAAATTAGAAAAAACTAAAGATTTTGGTGGTACAGGAACAGGTTCAGGTACTCGTATTGAAGTAGAGGCATTAGCTGGTTTACAACAACAATTAGATGAATTGGGACCTGTTAATGTTAGAGTAGGTAAGAAAATTTATAAGAATATAGTATCTGGATATAAAGTACCTGGTACACCTAAAGCAGATTTAGCCCTAAAAGATGAGAGTGGTAAACCTGTTATTTTTATTTCCCATAAAGATTGTTGTAAAGCTAAAAACTTCCAACAATATGGAGGTGTAGCTAAAGATTTTAGTACTAACCCAGAAGTAATATCATTTGCCAAGGCAGTTAAAAATAAAATTAAAAAAGCAAATCAAACAGAAATGCTTCGTGGTGGTGGGTTTAGAAGAAAAGTTAAAGATCAAGATTTAGCTCTTAAATCTATTTACGGATTAGATTTTGGTGGTCCTTTTAATGAAAATAATGTTCAAATATTAATGCAAGGCAATTTAAGACTAGAAAAAGTTAAAGATGGTTTGTATGACTTAAAAAGCGCACATGATATTTTCAACCCAACAATCCCAGGTGAAGGATATACACCATATTTAATGGCAACCTATCGTGAAGGAAGAAATGATTTAGGTATTAAAAATTGTAGATTGGGAGTTTATCCTATCGATACAAGACCAACAACAGAAGAAATATAAAATGGGAACAGCAGCTAAAAAACCAAGACCAATGAAAAGCAAACGTGCTGGTAAAAAAACAGCAAAACGTTTAGCTGAAAATCATAAGGTGTTGAAGCAATATAAATAATTTATAGAACAGATTCATTACCTGTTCGCCCCTAGTTGGGGTTTTATATATAGATGGAGTAGTGGCCCGCCAAATTGGCGGGTCCTTTTTTTGGTAAACTAAAAAAAAGTATATATCTTTAAGCATATGAATAAAAAAATAGTAATCGTAGGTGCAGGTGTTGCAGGAATCAACGCTGCTACAAAATTAGTAGATAACGGCTATCCTGGTGAGCTAATTACCATTATAGACAAAGGTAATGACCCACACAACCGCTTACCTGAAGAGGTAATGACAGGTATGTTAGGTGCTGGTGGATGGAGTGATGGTAAATTAACTTATCACACAGCAATTGGTGGTCAATTATCAAAATATTGTGGTGAAGAAAAAGCAATGCAATTGATGGATCAAGTTATTAGTAACTTTAGACGTTTTCACCCTAAACCAGAAGAAATATTCATGTCTGATCCACAAGAGGAACCTGAATTTATTAAACCATACTTTGGTTTGAGAATGTTTCCTGTATGGCATATTGGATCTAATTTCCTTCACGAGATCGCTAAAGCATGGTATCAATATTTGTTAGATAAAGGTGTTAAGTTTGAATGGGAAACTGAAGTAGATAAAATTGAGTTTGCTGATAATAGAATCCATTTTTTTAGAAAATGGCATTTTGAACCACAGATGGAATGGATTTCATATGATGAATTAATATTTGCAGTAGGTAAATCAGGTATTGATTTTGCTCAACAATTAGCTGACGATTATAAATTACCTAACGAACCTAAATCAGTACAAATTGGTGTTCGATTTGAAGCACCACAAAAATACTTCCAAAAACTAATTGATGTAAGTTATGATTTCAAGTTATATCAGAAGTTTAATAACGTATCTTTACGTTCGTTTTGTACTAACAATAATGCGGCTTATGTGGCTGTTGAGGAAACCTATGGCGATGTTAGTTACAATGGGCATGCTAAAAAAGGAAAGGAATTTGAAAACCAAATGACTAACTTTGGTATCCTAATGGAAATTAAGGGTATTGAAGATCCATTTAAGTGGTCACGTCATGTAGTAGAACAATTACAAGTTAATGGTACTGGATTATATTATTCACCAAATAAAACTCGCCAACCAGGATTAACATCAGAAGGAAATATAGTATCAGCTCATCAAATAGATGACTTAGAAGAATTTGATGAAGTATTAGGTGAATACGCTGATTATGTTACTAAC
>Ga0315909_10003806_pt1 | contig 18160 bp, 16 predicted proteins | sample LakEriMetagenome_11_FD_203527 | JGI IMG/M metagenome (GOLD analysis project Ga0315909, IMG submission 203527) | Freshwater fungal communities from buoy surface, Lake Erie, Ohio, United States - Buoy 2 MA125 | ecosystem: Environmental > Aquatic > Freshwater > Lake | place: USA: Lake Erie, Ohio... | reverse complement strand
TTCCTTAACCTTTTGCGCAGCGAGTTCTGGCGATACGTCGCACGACTCAAAAGAGATCGGAGCGTCTAAAGAAATCACGACCCCGAGAGTTGGTTGAATCTCAGTTTGTTCAAGGACCGCGCTGACATCACACCATGATGCAGGAGCATCAACCCAAGCGACGGTGAGACCCTCCTCAACAAGACGCCGGCTCACCACTGTTTGTGCTTCCTTGAGGTCACCATTTCCGACGACAAGCACCGATGGCTCACTTGCAGGATCGCCCGCCCCAACGATTCCGGGCCACCACCAATACAGCACACCCACCAACGCAACAAGTAGAGCCATAAGCACTCTCAGTCGCTGCTGAGTCAAGACTTCAAAAGGGCGGCCAGAGGTATCCACGACATCACGAAAGTACCACCTATCCAGCCCTTTTTGGGTCATTACACCGGCCGCAAAATAGTCACCGAACAGCCCAATCCACTCCCTGAGCGCGGCTCCGTGACTGTCTAACATTGAGGAATCAGTTCGTCCGCACTTTTCTCAGCCATTCGCCGTCCCGCTGCATTCCTCGGAGCCGCAAGCCTCATTCGATTGTGCGTTCTGGTCGCCAACCTCAACGAGGGCAAGTCGTCCGACCGTTGGCTTAATGTCGCCTTTTTCTTCGTCGTGCTCTACCCGCTTTTCTTGATTGGGCAAACGTGCGTCCACCATCTCTGCCCCGAGCCTTCAACAAGACGGCGGATAGTCACGGTCGTATCGCTCACGCATGCGACCTGGTGGTGTGTGCTCGTCGGCTCACTGGTCACCCAGCCTCAACTCGACCTCACACCTCGACGACTCATTCAGACTGCGCTCCTCTTTCGACACAGCGAGCCGCATGTCGGACCAGCGGTCGGATTGTCCATCCTCATCGCAGCTCTAGCGGTGATCGTCGCAATCATTCGTGACCGTTCATCAACATCCACAACACATTTTCTACGCGTCGATACTTCCCCGAGATTCCACAAACTCTTCACGGTTTTTGCTTATCTTTCGCCGGGTCTTTTTCTCTTTTCGCAGTTATCAGTCGATCTCATCACCCGACAACATGTTGAGCGGATCACCTTTAATTCCGACGGCAATGTCTCAACGCTGATCGGACCGCAACTCACAAGTTTCTTATGGGCTCTCGTGACGGCATTCGCATTGGGCATTTTGCTCAGCATTGGCATGTGGTTTGTAGCGAACATTGCGAAAAATGGCAAAATCGCTGTCCCACGATTTCGTACTTCGTATCTCGGGCTTCTTGCACTCGCACTCATTGTTCGTCTCGGAACATTGCTGGTCGTTGCTCCCACGCGCACCGATGGTGGAGATCCGCTTTTCTACCACTCAACTGCCAATTTTCTGGCGAAGGGCCTTGGCTTCCCAGAACCATTGAACTTCATTGCTTACCAAAACTGGAATGCCAGTGCATTACACGGGCCGCTCTACCCCATTGTTTTGTCCATCAGTTCACGCTTAGGCGGCACAACGTATTTTGATCATAAATTCCTGTCGCTACTCATCGGCACAGCCGTCGTCGCGTTTGTCGGATTAGTAGCACGAAGGGTCGCTCCAAACAAACATCAAAATTCCATTGCACTCATTGCCATGTTGTTCGCGGCGGTTTATCCCAACCTCTGGCTTGTCGATGGCGTCATGTTCCCCGAAGGACTTATGGCGCTGTGTACTACCGCAGTCGTCTACGCCGCGTATCGGTGGAGGGACTCAGAAAAAACCGGACATCGCTATGCGTGGGCAATTGCTATGGGTGTTCTTGTTTCGCTTTCTGCCCTCACGCGAGGCGAAGGACTTTTGTTGGCAGTGCTCATCATCGTCCCTTGGATTTTGTTGCGGCGTGATCTTCCCTTGCGGTTGCGCATCAAAAACATCGCCCTCGCCGCCCTCGCAAGTTTGTTGGTGTTGGCGCCATGGTTTATCCGTAATTCGCAATCGTTTGAAGTATCGGTACCGCTTTCAACGAATGGGAACGAACTCTTTGTCTATGCAAACTGCGATGAAGTGTATTCAGGGAAGTATCTGGGCTTCTGGCAGTTTGATTGCCAAGAACAATTACGCCGAAGCGGTATTGACGCGACTGGCGATGAGGCCGAGAAGTCCCTCTTTTGGCGCGAAATCGGTTTCGATTACGCCAAAGAGCACATCGGCGAACTTCCCAAAGTTGTCGCAGCACGTGTCGGTCGTCAATGGGAGTTGTATCGACCCTTCCAAAACGCAGAGTTCGCGTATATTGAAGGCCGCAATGGAGACGCCGCGTACGCCGGCCTGTTCATGTATTACGGTCTCGCTGCTGCGGCGTTGTACGGAGCGTTTTTGATTCGTAAACGCAAAGCCGGGTTGTTACCGCTCGGGGCACTATTCATCAGTGTCACCATGACCGCTATGTACGCATATGGCACAACTCGTTTCCGAGTTCCCGCCGAGCCAGCATTGTGTGTTTTAGCAGCAGTCGGCATTTTCCCATTGCTATCTAAAATTCGAACAAAATTCGCTATGTCCGACTCGCATGCCGAGTCATCTCCGCCGGCCGAAACCAATTCCTTTGTCCACGGTGGCGATGTCCACATTTCAAATATCTTCCGCAGAACGTCACGCCGAACCTGGGCTTCGTTTGCAGTTGTAGCTTCTGCCATCGCGGTTGCACTTCCAGCCTTGTATCGAGCGGTTGGTTCGTCAATGGAAGAGGGCTTTATGCTCGTTTTCCCCGAACGGGTCATCAAGGGCGATATCGCTAACGTCGACTTCCTGCATCTGTACGGCCCAGGCTCACTTCATCTGTTGTCTTCGTGGATGCAGGTTTTTGGCATCAACCTGACCGCAGAACGATCGTTTGGACTGTTGCAGAATCTCTTAATCGTTACCGGGTTGATGGTTCTCACCCAACCATGGGGCAAAAAACTTTCAACTCTTGTTGGCCTGTTCTCACTCATCTTCGTTTTCACTCCAGTCGGACTACAAGCATTGGCTTGGAACGGTGGAGTCGGCGTTGCTCTGTGGTCTGTTGTTTTCGCCATTCGCGCTGTTCATCGCTCCGAGCAGCAACTCTCATCACGCACAACTTGGGCTCTTTCTGGTTTATTAGCTGGTCTTGCATTAACTTTCCGACCCGATCTCGGTCTTGCGCTTCTGCTGGTATTCGCTTGGGCGTTATGGAAGCGACCACGTCGTACTGTGCTGCACTGGACTGGTGGAGTCATCGTCGGCTTGACCTCATTGTGGATTCATCTACTGCAGGCTGGCCCAAGCGCGATCATTCGTGGAATCATTCTTGATCCGGTCATTCATCTGCGACCCGGACGAGAACTACCCAGTCCGCCGAGTTGGTATTACCTTCAAGGTGCGCTGCAAGTGATTAGTGAAAAGTTTGCTCCGTGGTGGGGTCTTCCTTCACTTTCTGCACCGAAGCAGTTGTTCGTCTGGTTCTTCATGCTTCCCATTGTCGCGTTTTTCGTCACCGTCGTTGCTTGGCGGCTCCGAAAGCGATCCTTTGCACCTGTTCCGCAACGCTTCACAACGCTTTTTGTTGCGGGATTGTTTGGGATCGGTTTACTGCCTCAAGCTTTTCAGCGACCTGACAGCGCGCACCTGTTATGGGTGTCGCTGATTTCTTGGCCGCTTTTGCTGATCGCGCTCTACGAAGTCATCGGCATGCGCAGTCGTCGCATACATCCAATAGTCCGAATTGTGACGGCAACATCAAGTTTGGCTTTACTCATTTTGATGGTCTGCCCGTTTTATACCGTACGCACCTACACCGATCTCGTCTGGCGAAGCATCACTGGCAAAACCGAAGTTCTTGAGATCTCGCGCGGAGATCGATACTTCTATCTCGGCGACACGCGACCATATCTGGCCGCCAGTGAAGTCATCAGCGATCTCGATCAACTCTCCAAGCCGGGAGAACGTCTCTTTGTCGGACCAGTCGACCTTCGCAATACTTCTTATAGCGACGCCTACTTTTACCACTTGTTCCCTGATCTAACGCCGGCAACCTATTTCATCGAAATGGACCCAGGTTTGGCTGACACAGAAGGATCCGGTTTGGACGCCGAAGTGGCAAGTGCTGATTGGCTATTGCTGACCCGCTTTTGGTCAGAGTGGATTGAACCTAATGAGTCAACGAAGTTCGGACCCGATGCGCCTAACCAAGTTGTTGAAAACAACTTCTGTTTACGCGGCTCGTATCAATACGACTTGGTTCGCCTGTATCAGAAATGTTCAGGCGGCGATGACACTGGCCCATACGATGAACCATACAAACCCCAGTATGACTATGCCGTTGAGGTTCGAGTTCCAGTTCCTCCACGCCCTGACGGAACGTGCACACCGACATGCAACGGCGAATTCAACCCCGAATTCGACAACATGAATACATCAACTATTGAGCCTTAGGTAACTGGGCGAATCGTTAGCCCATCGGCATGCGTCGCCAAATAGCGACTGGCAAATGGCGCATCACCATAAAGACCCAGCGCAAAATGCCTGGCGTCCAAATGATTCGCTTGCCAGCACGCAAGCCTTTCACTGTCAACTTGGCAACAACATCAGGCGTCGTCGAAAACGGAGCCGCTTTCATGCCGGTCGTCATTGCTGAATGCACAAAACCCGGACGAACGATCATCACGCTTGCTCCAGTGCCAACCATGGCATCGGAAAGACCTTGGGCAAATGCATCAAGACCAGATTTGGTAGAACCGTAAACATAGTTAGCTTTGCGCGTTCGTTCTCCGGCAACGCTCGACAAGATGATCAGATGTCCGTGGCCTTGTTGACGAAACCGCTTGGCCACTTCCAACGCAATCGACACGGCACCCGTGTAATTGGTATGGGCGATTTTGACGGCCGACTGAGCATCGTCATCGCACTGTTCTTGGCTACCTAAAACTCCGAAGGCCAGAATGACCACATCAAGGTCGCCCGAACCCGCAACAACGTTGTCGATAAAACCCCCATGAGAGCCAGTATCGGCGGCATCAAAGTTCACAGATTCAACGCGCAATCCGTTACGCGCCAACGATGCTTCAACCTCGCGTGATTCATCAGGCTTTCGACAAGCGAGGGTCACTCGTTGCGTCGACGGAGTGAGAAGTTCACGCGCAATGGCCACTCCGATTTCGCTTCGACCACCTAAGACCAAAATGTTTTGTACTTCTCCAACAGCGTTTTCCATAACCAATCCTTTGAGTCGTTCACTAATCGCTATATAAGTTCAAGTCGTCGAGCTAAATCGCTTTGCCATCTGCGATCGGGATCAACTGAGCGCTGTGTTTGCTTCCACTCTTCTAATCGCGGATATCCGCGGGAAATCGCAAGCGGAGTCGTATGCGCATCCTTCGCCAGGTAATGCCGCCCTCCTGATTGCATCACAATGTCGTCCAAAGAGTGCAATAGCGAACCGAGCCCTTCAGCACGAGTAGGAATGTCAACCGTCAAAGTCCAACCTGGCATCGGAAAACTCAAAGGTGCGGTATTTGAAGCACCAAAGCGCTTCAGCACAACCAGCGGACCGGCGGTTTTTGAAACCACGATCTTCTCAACGATTCTTCGTAGTTCGTCCTCACATCCAAAGGGAAGCACGAACTGATACTGCAAGAATCCGCCCTCACCGTACAGACGATTCCATGAACCAATGGCGTCGAGCGGATGGAAATACGACGGAATCGATTTATGAGTACCTTCCTTCCGACGAGGTTCTTTACGAAACCACAACTCGTTAAACAGAGTCGACGAGAGTCTGTTGACAAATCCGAATGAAGGCACGACTGGCGGAACACTAGCCAAATAGCGAGGCTCATAACGCAATGATTGCGCGGCATCCTTACTTGAAAGTTCGGCCAACTTCGTATGATCCCCGCGCCACAAAACGCTGCGCCCCAAACGCGATCCTGTCGCCAATAGATCGGCCCAAGCAACCGAGTAACGGTGGTCATCATCACCATGCGACATTTCTTCAATCAACACATCAATGTTGCGACACCTGATCGTGTTGACGGTACAGAGACTGGTCTCTATTGGAATCAAGGCAAACGTTGCGTCGAGAATGACACCGGTGAGGCCCATTCCCCCGACCGTCGCCCAAAACAAAGTTGGGTTTAGCTGGGGACTGATTTCTTGAATCGTTCCATCTGCCAACATCAGCGACATTCGTCGAAGATGATTTCCGAAGCTTCCATCAACATGGTGGTTCTTGCCGTGGATATCTGACGCAATGGCCCCACCTACTGTTACGAAACGAGTTCCGGGAGTGACGGGAACGAAAAATCCACGAGGCACAATGACCTTCAAGAGGTCGTGCAAACTCACACCTGCACCGGCAGTTACTGTCCCAGCGTCAACATCAAGAATTGCTTCTTGTGCGGAACCTTTGAGGGTGAGCACTACCCCTCCTGCATTCTGGGCAGCATCTCCGTACGAGCGCCCGAGGCCACGCATCAGGACACCGCGTCGGTTTGAGTCCTTAATGAATGCCGCAACATCCCCCCGAGATACCTCAGCCGTACGGGCAGAGCTGGGCGAGGTTCGCCCCCAGCCAGTGAGGCGCGAAGTTGTGTAGTCGGTTTCCATGAGCAGGCAAATCTTACTCAGTGAGTCGAAACTCAACTGAGCACTCGGGCTAGATCAGCCCACGTACACGCCTAATCCGAAGACTATGACCCAAATGAGGCCCAAAACCTGCAAGGTACGGTCGGAAGCAAACACCTCTTCGGGGGCACCTCCGCGGCCTTGTTCAAGTGCCAATAGGTAGCGCAAGAGCGCTGCCAACATCGGAATAATGGACAACTCATACGATGGCCACGAGGATCCCGAAATTTCCTTTGTTGCGAACGCCCACGTGCAGTAGGCAACCAAGGTTGCGCCAAGACTGATCGCCAGAACCATTCGCAGATAATCCAAGCTATAGGCCATCAATGTGGAGCGAGTTAACCCATTACCTTCGCCAAGTTCTTTCATCTCGGCGTAACGCTTACCCGTCACAATAAATAGTGCACCAAAACTTGCGCACAGCAAAAACCACGTCGACATTTCAACAGCTGTTGCTTCTGCACCAGCGATTGCACGAATCACGAACCCGCCAGCTACAGCCAACAGGTCTAAGACTGGTTGGTGCTTCAGCACTTTTGAATAACACACGGTCAGAATTGCGTACACAACGACTGCAACGCCGCAACGCCAATCCGGAATAAAGCCAACCGCGATTCCAACAACCAAAAGCAGTGTTCCAACAATACGAGCCGTGTTGATCTTTACTAATCCAGCGGCAATAGGTCGGCGACACTTTGTCGGGTGAACTCGATCGACTTCAACATCAAGGATGTCATTCCAAAAATAGGTTCCACTGGCCGTCAATGACAGCGCTACGAAACAGAGCAGTGCTTGCCACAAACTTGCCCACTCATTCAAGACACCAGCCGCACCAGGTGCAGCAAAAACCAAAATGTTCTTAGCCCACTGTTTGGGTCGAGCTTCTTTGAGCAACGGTGGCATGGTCATGCTGCACTCATTTCTGGTATCTCCGCCACGGCTTCTTTTGTAATCCGGAAAGCATGATCGGCCATGGCCAGCATTTGGTCATCCCCCGCAGAATCACCGTAGGCGTACAACACATACGAACCGAATCCCTCACGATCAATCCATTCACGTAACCGGCGCTCTTTCTCAGCGCCGCGACAATTCGCTCCAACAAGTGATCCCGTGAACTGCAAGCCTGAGTTTGTTTCGCATTCAGTACCCATCACGGCATCGCAGCCAAGCAACTTGCCGAGGTATGTGAGATACAAGCTGTACGAAGCCGAGACCAAGACAACCTTGTGGCCCTGCGAATGGTGCCAACGTAATCGTTTCACTGTGTCTTCACGCAACCAGGCTGGGAAAGCCCGCAAAGCAAAACCACGGGCTTTGGCATCAACCTGCTCAATCGAACGACCCGAAAGCGCCGCCCTCGTGGCAACTGCTTTCACTCGATCACGGTCACGAGCAAAAAGCGCTCTGCCTAAAGGCAGTACTCGCCAGACAAGCCCGACATACAGTCGCCAGCCTGCGACTTCGCGCAAAAACGGAATCACGCAATCTTTGTTGGTCAGAGTGTGATCAACATCAAAGGCAGCGACACGAACTGCGGTCTCCTCAGAATGACCGAGAGGGCGATTACTGGGAGAAGTCATAACACACTCAGTTTAGTTCGCCGAGGCCTTCAACAATGAGGATCGCACATCCCACCATTCGGGCCAACTCTTGCTCACGACCTCAGGCTCTTCAATGGAGATCCCAGAAATGCGTAAAGCCAGTAGTGACCAAGCCATTGCTAAGCGATGATCATCATGGGTTGATAACTCGGCGCCATGAAGCTGATCAAAGTTCACTGGTCGAATCACGATGCCATCTTCTTCTTCAACAGCATCACAGCCGATCTTTTTCAGTCCGTTCACTAAATCGCCAATTCGATCGCTCTCTTTGTGACGAATGAATCCAACTCCGGTGATACGCGTCGGTGAATCGGCAAATACCGCGACGACGGCCAATGTCGGGACCAAATCGGACATATCAGCCATATTGATCTCAATGCCATGCAGTTGTTCCGTCGATGTGACTTCAAGAGAATTGTCGGTTGCTTGCGTTTGGCAGCCCATGGACTCAAGTACCTCTACAAAAGCTGCATCACCTTGCAATGCGGGCTGACCAACACCAAGAACCTTCACCGAACCTCCGGCAATTGCTGCGGCGGCAAGTGGATATGAGGCCGACGACGCATCGGCTTCAATTGCATAACTTGTACCGACATACGGACATGGTTCAACACCAATTGTGTGGTCGCCGATTGCGATACCGGTTGCACCAAATGAACTCATGACCGACGCTGTGATAGCCACATAGGGGCGGGATACCAACGGTGAAGTCAGTTGCAGTCGAATTCCGTCTGGCAGATACGGCCCAATCATCATGAGGGCCGACACATACTGACTACTGATGTCACCTGGTATCGAAACTGTCCCGCCATCAAGGGCATCACCAGAAACCCATACCGGCAGATGTCCCAGTTGATCCACCGACTTCACCTGAGCACCAAGTTGAGTTAGCGCGTCATGTAACGGCTTCATTGGTCGGTGGCGCAGCGGTGCATCACCAGTGATCAACGAAGGCACGACCGATAATGCTGCAAGGGCCGTCATAAATCGCGAGGTTGTTCCCGCAAGTCGAGCGTTCAGTTCGCCTCCCCCGTTTGGGTGTCCTGCCGAACCAATGATCGTTGCTGTCGTGCCCTCAACTGTGATGTCAATGTGCAACGCTCGCAAACAATCAATCATCGCTGCCGTGTCGTCGCCCGACGCAAGGTTGCTCAGTGTTGTCGTGCCTTCGGCTAACGCCGCACACATGAGGGCACGGTTTGCAATGCTCTTCGATCCAGGAACTGAAATCACGGCCTTGAGAGGCTGTGTCGCAGTGTCAAGAATCAAGGCCATGACTTATTCGGCCAATCGCTGAACAGCCGGCCGGAATCCACGGGCCATCAATCCACCGCGGAAGAGTTCAACCTGTGATGTCTCAACGAGCACCACCGCGATACCGCGGTCGCCTTCAACTGAGTGCACAACTTCAAAGTTCGGAATGTTGACACCAAGTTCTGCTGCCAAGGTGAACACTTCTGCCGCTGCACCAGCGCGGTCCGGAATCGGGATACGCACTTCGGAGAGTTCTTCCAATGCCTTCATACGGCTTGGCAAATTGGCGCGGGCTTCACGCGCCAAAGTCAAACGACGCAACAGTTCAGTGCGATCTCCGGTATCAACGGCTGCACGCATACCCGATAGACCATCAATCAACGCGGTCAATGTCGCAAGAATCGCCGTGCGGTTCTCAGCGCAGATATCAAGCCAAATTGCTGGATGACCAGAAGCAATTCTCGTCATATCACGAAATCCGCCAGCGGCCAATCGAAGAAGTGCGGCATGTTCGGTCGCCCGAGAACTAGCGACACCCATCAGCGTTGCCGCAGTGAGGTGCGGTACATGACTGACCACCGCGACAAGTTCATCATGGCGTTCCGGCTCGAGACCAATCACTTCAGCACCAAGATCGCTCACGATGGCGGCCACTGTGGCGAATGCACTATCAGAAGTTGAAGCCGTCGGAGTCAATACCCACACCGCGCCAACGAATAGTTCGGGATCGGCTCCGTCAAGACCTTCAAGCTCGCTACCGGCCATCGGATGTCCACCGACGAAACGAGAATCATCAATCTCGCGAGCGACACCAGCCTTCACACTGCCGACGTCGGTCACGATTCCACGGGTTTCACGTAAGGCCCGTTGCACCTGATCGGTCACTGCCGTCACTGGCACCGCCACGAATGTCACTTCGGCGTCCGCATCAATTCCGCCGTGCTGAATAATTCCGCGCTTCAGAGCTTCGTCGACTCGATCGGGGTTGTGGTCATCGCCAGACACAATCCAGCCGCGATCACGTAGCGCAACACAGATGGATCCTCCGATGAGACCCAATCCGAGCACCGTGGCTCGGCGATGAGAAGCGGCGTTGCTATTGCTCATGATCTGAATCGTATCTTTGTGCCACGAGCGCTACTGCCTCAGTTAGCAACCGCAACTCAGGCTGGGTTAGTTCGCGCCATTCGCCCGGCTTCAACCTGCGGTCACTCAAGGGCCCGATGCGCGTCCGAACCAGACGAGTCACCGGATGACCAATGGCCTCACACATTCGACGAACTTGTCGATTGCGACCTTCGTGAATCACGATACGCAAAATGCCAGGCGTTGGTTGCGCAACTTTCGCCGGCGCAGTGATTCCGTCTTCAAGTTCAATACCATCGCGCAATCGACGAATGGCACCTTGATACACCTCGCCACCCGCAACTTCGGCCAAATACTCTTTTTCAACACCATGACTGGGGTGCGCGATGCGATTAGCAAGTTGACCGTCGTTGGTCATCAGCAGCAAACCTTCAGTGTCAGCATCAAGTCGTCCGACAGCAAAAACTCTCGGTTCTGCGGGCACATAATCAACAACGATCGGTCGACCGTGCGTGTCGCTTGATGTTGTTACAACCCCAACTGGCTTATTGAGCAAGTAGTACACCAAACCTGGACGCACGCCAATTTCGACTCCGTCAACGGCGACGACATCAACTTCAACATCAACCCGTCGACCCAGTTCGGCAAGAACTCCGTTAACAGTCACTCGCCCTTCAGCAATGATGTCTTCACAAACGCGACGTGATCCAAAACCATGAACCGCCATCACTTTCTGCAGGCGCTCCCCTTGCGGAAGAAGTCTCGACTGCTCCGCTAACTGCTCCCAGAGCGGTGGCTCAGGCTCCCGGTTCGTCATGAGCAGACTCGACTGGCTCGGCGACGGGTGTTGCCTCTTCGACAACTGGCACAACATCATCCGACTTTGAAATGCGCAAGCCCACTTCAAGGGCTTCAACAATGTCGGCACCTGGCAAGAATTCAACAATCGGTGGCAAATCATTCACCGAGTTAATGCCGAGCTTTTCTAAGAATGCTGGAGTTGTCCCCCAGAGCACTGCCTGACCCGGACCTGGATCGCGTCCGATCTGATCGATGTATCCACGACTTTGCAACGTCCGCAATACACCATCGGGATCGACTCCGCGAATTGAAGCGATCTGTGCTCGCGATAACGGTTGCTTATACGCAACGATGGCCAACGTCTCAAGAGCAGCACCCGATAAACGTGCGCGTTGCCCATCAAGGATGAAGCGCTCAACATAGGCCGCCACATCGGGATGCGACTGATAGCGGTAACCACCGGCGATTTGCACAAGTTGGAAACCGTGGCCGGCTTCTTCATAAGCAGACGCCAACGATGCGCACAGGCTTTCCACAACTTCAGCTGGTTGTTGCAAAATCTGCGAGAGCAGTTCGAGCGGAACAGGATCACTCGCCACCAAAATGATGGCCTCAAGAGCGCGCACTAAATCGGCATCAATAGGTGCCGATTCTGTTATCGCTGATTCTGGTGTTTCTGTTGTGTCGCTCATCGTTAAACCTTGTCTTTAGCCTTCGTAATCGTCGATCGGTAATGAGCCGACGCTGACTGACTCATCGTCACCAACCCACACAATGTCTATGTCACCAAATCGTTCAGCTTGCTCGAGCTCAACAAATCCTTGTTTGAAAAGTTCAAGCAGAGCCAAGAATCTCACGATGACTTCGAGTCGATCGACAAGATCGGCGGTGAGGTGACGGAAACTAATGCGACGAATACGTGGGAGCTCATCAATCAACTCGGACAACGCGTCTGAAACGCTGGCCTTGATGACGCCAACATGGAACAAGTCAACATGCGGAACAACCTTGGGCGTCACTGCACGCATATATGCCGCCAGCATTTGCTTGGGCTTCACACCTTCAAGAAGGTCAGGCATCAATTCAGCGAATCGCTCATCGGGTCCAGCGCGGCGGGCGTACGAACGATCGGCAGAATCAGCGAGTTGAGCAAATACTTGACCCACATCTTTGAAAGTCTTGCACTCAAGGAGTCGCGCCAATAACAGGTCGCGTTCTTCCCATAGACCTAACTCTTCGTCGATGTCGACGTCTTCGCGACCTGGCAACAAACGACGAGCCTTCAATTCGACCAAAGTCGCAGCGATCAACAAGAACTCAGTCGCCAACTCAAGGTCGAGCGAATCAAGTTTGGCGATCTCAGCCAAATACGAATCAACAATGATCGACAAGTTGATCTCGTAGATGTCAACTTGCTCTTTCAAAATGAGGTGCAACAGCAGGTCGAAGGGTCCCTCAAATACCGGGGTGGAAACGTCGACAGCCATCGCATTGAGGCTAATCCCCAGAGCGGGCCAGGAGCAGGTAAAACGCCAAAAACCGCCCACCAATCACCACCAAATAAGCCCCAGGAACCGATGATGCGCCGTTATCCTTGACCCGTGCCTCGCGTCCTGTCTTGTATCCAACCCACCGGAGTCGTCCATTTGGGCAATTACCTGGGAGCTCTTCGCAATTGGGTCGTTGGCCAGCACGAATGCGACGCCTTTCATGGCATTGTCGACCTGCACGCTCTCACCGTGACCGATCGCCCAGGCGTCTTGGGGACGAGCACCCTCGAACTTGCCGCCACCCTCTTTGCAGTCGGACTCGACCCCGAAGTCGCAACAGTATTTGTCCAGAGCCATGTTCCCGAGCACGCACAACTGGGCTGGGTTATGGAATGCACCGTGTCATATGGCGAACTCAGCCGCATGACCCAGTTCAAGGACAAATCAGCCAAGCGCGAAGCCGACTTCGTATCGGCAGGCCTTTTCACCTACCCCGCCCTTCAGGCCGCCGACATTTTGTTGTACGACGCCGACGAAGTTCCGGTTGGCGAAGATCAGCGCCAACACATTGAGATCACGCGCGATATTGCGATGCGTTTCAACGGACGATTCGGCGACACCTTTGTCGTACCAAAAATTGTGACTCCACGCGCCGGAGCCAAAGTCACCGACCTTCAAGAGCCGACCGCGAAAATGTCGAAGTCATCAAACACCGATGCCGGCATTGTGTACTTGCTCGATGAGCCCGCGGCAATTTTGAAGAAGTTCAAGCGTGCCGTCACCGACTCTGATGGTGAAGTTCGTTTTGATCGTGCCGAAAAGCCAGGTGTATCAAACCTGATTGAAATCTTGGCGGCGTGCACGAGCCGTACTCCGCAACAGGTTGCTGGCGAATACACGCAGTACGGCCCACTGAAGGCCGACACTGGTGAAGCCGTTGTTGAAATTCTTGCGCCAATTCAGCATCGCTATCACGAACTCATGGGCGACAAGGCTGAGCTTTCTCGTTTGTTGCGCACTGGGGCCGAAAAGGCCCGTGCCGTTGCGTCAGCAACTCTCGAGCGCACCTACAACAACATTGGTTTGCTCTCACCTGAGTGATTCGTGACCACTCCTGGTTGACAAATCTTTGACTCAGTATTCGGCGATGTCAATCAATACTGCGTGCACCACGATGCGGTATTTCACACTGTGCGGCGGATGACAAGCAACGAGTGACAGAGTTTGGTCGTTCGACGCCGACGCATACAGCATCGGGTCAGACGGCAACCGAATATCAACACCCGTCACGCGATAGGTATACAACTTTGTTCCGATCGTCAAATAGACGAGCGAGTTGACCCCCAGTTTGTCGACATTCCTAAATTCGCGACCGTGCGAAGTTCGATGACCGAAAATGGCGACGTTGCCTGGTTGATCAGGCGTGCGTGATTCGACAAGATGTGATGGGTCAATGTTGACGAACTCGGTACCTTCGCGTACGAGCGATTTCAGGCCGATTTGAGGGATCGAAATGTGACCAGGAAATCCGTCGCCATCCGACAAAGAATTCGTTGGAGCATTGCTCGTCGATCGTTGCGGGGAGCCCACAAACCAACCAAAGATGTCCACGATCAAGTCGGCGCCACCGTACGAATAAAAAGAAACGCCTCGAGTACCCGTTGCCAGTTGCGCATGGTTCGGCGCAGTCACACCAGCTTTATTGGCATTGAGGTTTGAAGAATCAGGTCGTATGGTGCCAGCTGGATACGCCGTGACGAAGCCTCCGCCTTGAGCGCGCGTCATCGTGACATTCAAAGCCACGGCCGATGCACCTGCACTCGGAATTCCGACTTGACTCGCCGTGCCCACTTCGACCGTCCAATTGTGGTGCAACGCTACTTTTTCACCAAGTGGGTTAGGTGTTGATCGCGTATCAAGCAAGCGTGTCGGCGACACCGGCACGAAGAGCCCGTATTCACTCACCGCAACATCCGAACCCGCGCCGGTGTAGTAACCCATGATGTCAACGAGCAAGTCGCCACCGGCATATGAATAAAACTCAACACCACCTGCCGTTGGTTTCACTATCACTTGATTAGCAATTGTTTGACCAGAGAATGAAATGTTGATGTTTGATGTTGTGCCCGGATCTTGTCCTGCGGGATATGCCGACCAATATCCAACGCCGTTGGCACGCAACCGTGAGTTCACAGCAGTGACGTTCAAGACGAGACCTTCAGTATCTACCGGTATTCCAGCAGGCAATGACAAACTCACCACTCCGCCTGCACCTACCGTCGCGTTACCTCGAGTGTCAAGTAAGCGTTGCGGCGTGAGCGGGATAAAGCGACCAGCTCTTGTCGCTCCTGACGGGCTGTAATAACCAAAAACATCAACCAATAAATCTGCAGCGATTGATGTGTACAAACCAATTCTTCCATCGCCACCCAAACGGACAGTCACAAGGTTGGCCACCATTTGCCCGCTGCGTTGAATGTTGACATTCGAAGTAATGGGCAAAGCCGGGTCCCCCCATGGAAAAACCGTGACATACCCTCCTCCTTCAGGGTTAACGACCGTGACGTTAAGAACGACTGCGCTGGCCGTATTTGGGACACCAGCCAAACCCCTGATGAGAACCGGGTTGTATGAACCAGTAGCCACTTTGACAGAAAGTCGGGTGTCTAATACTCGAGTTGGTGAAACGCCACGAAACGACGACGCTCCAACGGGTGCAGCCGAAACCGATTGTGACCCGATCGTTGACCCCACCACGAAGGTTGAAGAAAGAAGCAATCCAACGACCAAGTGCCGACTCAACGATGTGATCAAACGCTGACGGCGGGGCTGCGACTTCTTCATATAACCTCAAAGCCTAGAGCAACAACAGGGACCCCGACCATTCCTGAACTAGATCTGATCTGCCTGTCGCAAAAGATGAACAACTGGATCATTTCTTGACATTTCGTTCGACCGATCAAGAAGTCGCAGCGTCTCAACGCTTGAGCCAGCCTCACGACACAAATTCAGCCCGATGAGTTCATGTTCATGATAGATACGAAATTTCTTACCCTTTGGCCCAGCGATCGTGGCAACAACTCGTCCCACTACTCCGAGTTCACTTTCAACTTTGCCTATATCGTGCAGCAAAGCAGCGGCCACCTCATCACGAGTGAACGTGGGATGTAATTGGGTGAAACGGTTAGCCACTTCGATGGAATGGCGTTGGTCGTGTGGTTCCATGCGATTCCACAATGCAAATTCATTCACCAGCAATCTTTCATTAACCCAAGCAACGTCCTTGGTATCGGGAGTGCGTTTGGATAGGGATGTGAAAAATCGCCGCACAAGATGAAGTTGATTCGCCAAAAAACGAGACATCACGACCCTCGCGACACACTCGCACGCGGATGGGCCGTGCGGTATTGATCAATCAGACGTTCTTGTGACACGCGCGTGTACACCTGGGTCGTCGAAATCGACACATGACCGAGCATTTCTTGCACGATCCGCAAATCGGCCCCATGATCAAGCATGTGTGTGGCGCACGAGTGGCGCAAAACGTGAGGAGACAACTGTGCAGTCAGACCAGCCTTCGCTCCAGAGCGCGACACAATTGCAAAGGCCGCCTGTCGCCCGAGCCTGCCCCCACGATTGTTCAAAAAAATCGCCTCGGCATCGCCTCGCTTCAGCCAACGAACTGGTTCAAGCTTTTCTCGCCCTTCGCGCAGCCATAGATCAACCGCTTCTCGTGCACACTTACCGACCGGCACCAATCGTTCTTTAGAACCTTTGCCATACAGACGGACAAGTCCAGCGTCCAGATCGAGATCACCCATCGACAAGCCACACACTTCCGAGATTCGCGCGCCAGTGGCGTACAACAATTCGAGCAAAGCGCGATCACGAAGAGCAACAGGTTCGGTCCCCGTCACTGCAGCGAGCAAACTTTCAATCTCATCTTCCGACAAAGGCTTGGGAATTCCTGCCGGAACTTTGCTGCCATCAAAATCTGCCGTTGGATCATCGTTCCGCGTTCCCTCAGCGGTCATGAAGCGATGCAACATCCGAATAGCCGCCATATGGCGAGCGACAGTTGATGCCGCTGCCCCCGATGAACGCTGCTTTGATACCAGCCGGTTGATATCGGCAAGTTGAACTCGATGAAGATCGATCTTTTGTTCGTGCAGCCATTCGCAATAATTCGTCAAGTCACGACGGTAGGCCTGCAATGTGTTCTGCGAACGGCCACGTTCGGCAAGTAGCCACGACAAGAACTCTTCAACTTCAATCGGGACCGATTCGGTGATGTCCACGAGTAATTACTTTACGACAGAATCAAGACCGCGAAGTCGGCGATCGGCAAGCAATAGACCGATTGTTGACTTCGCGTCGGCAATTTCTCCGCTCACGACCATCGCCACCGCTTCATCGAAACGAAGTTCAAACACTTCCATATGGTCTTCTTCGGGTCCGTGCGTTTCTTGACCCACATGTGAAAGACCAGTCGCCATATACACATGCAAAACCGAATCGGTCATTCCGGTCGACGGATAGAACTGATGGAGCAATTCAAGATTCGTGGCGGTGTAGCCCGTCTCTTCCACGAGTTCACGAATAGCCGTGACCTCTGGATCTTCACCAGGAATATCGCGCATACCAGCGGGCACTTCAATAATCACGCGATCAAAAGCCGCCCGATACTGCTTGATCAAGACGACGAACGGTTCGCCTGCATCGTTGTAGCGAATCGGCACAACCGCCACCGCTCCAGGCGAACGCACAATGTCGCGCGTAAACGCTTCACCATTGGGCGCTACAAAATCACCAACAACGACTTTCCAGATATATCCGTCGTATATCTTTCGATCACCAAGATGACGAAACGTGCCCATGAGTTCACTCTGTGCTGACTGAGACGTTGACTCTGAGGTTGGATCAGACAGAACGAACCTCGTCACGATTCGCCACCGCATCGGTCGGTCGACCAACACTGGCCCGATACTGCAACGAAGCTCCGATCATGTCACGGAATAGCGGGTGCGGACGGTCGGGACGGCTCTTGAACTCGGGGTGAGCCTGAGTACCGACCCAGAACGGGTGATCCTTGAGTTCAATGAATTCAACTAAACGACGATCGGGCGACGTTCCGCTGCATACAAAGCCTGACGATTCGAATCGAGTGCGGTATTGGCTGTTGAACTCGTAGCGGTGACGGTGACGTTCACTCACCACGCTTTCGCCATAGGCATTGGCAACTTTGCTCCCTGGTTCTAGGACCGCGTAGTAAGCCCCAAGACGCATCGTGCCACCCTTGTCGGTCACATCACGCTGATC